>Ga0118677_10009547_pt1 | contig 15126 bp, 10 predicted proteins | sample AliMusrvi5mmetaG_FD_86154 | JGI IMG/M metagenome (GOLD analysis project Ga0118677, IMG submission 86154)
GGGGAGGCGATGGCCTCGCCAAGTTTCCCGGCGAAGAGGCTGCGCTGCTTCAGCACCGATTCCGCGTCCAGCATGCCGGCCACGATGCCCAGCAGGTCCAGAGCCACTTCCGGGTGCAGCACCACGGAGTACTTCCCCGCCGGGAGCCGCTGTGGGTTCAACTTCCGCGCGCCCTTGAGCGCGGCCTCGGCGCCGATGGCGGCCAGGTCCAGGTCCGGATGGCGGGAGGCATCCCAGTGCCAGGCCGCCTGCCGTTCCGCCCCATCCGCCACCGCCAGGTCGAGGGCCGCCGAACAGCTGGAGTAGACATCGGGCGTCCGCACGCCCTTCTGGGTGAGCAGGAGGCTGGCGCCGGTACCATCGCTCCAGGCGGCTTCCCGCACGGCGGCGACCTGTTTCGAGGCCCGCCGGGCCTGGGCCTCCAGGTCCAGGGCCCGGGCGATGCGCTGCTGGGGCGTGATGGCTTCCACCGAGGCGTCGAAGCGGCTGGGGAGGTCATCGCTGCCCGAGGGATCGGCCTGGCGCAGCCAGGGGTCCTCGTCGCCGAGGGCGCTGAGTTCCCAGGCCTGGGCGAAGAGGCCGCGGAAGTCTGCGGCGGCGAGGTCCGTGGTGGTGGCCAGGCCGGTCCGGAAGCCCTTGGCGCCCCCGCGGATCACGCGCACGCCCAGACCCCCGCGCTTGCTGGCGGTGAGATCTTCCAGCTGACCGTTCTGGACCTTGGCCTTGCGGCTGCGGGACACGGAGATGAAGGCCTCGGCCCCCTCCGCGCCCAGGGACACCGCGTGCCTGATGCCGTCCTGGAGACGGGCTTCGAGGGCTTCAGGAATGAAAGTGGTGAAGGGGGTCATGGTCAGATCACGCTCGGCAGGGGTTCTGCGGTGCCGCCTACGACGAGGGCGGGGCAGAGGATGGTGGGGAGGGCGTCGCTGACGGGGACGCCCTGGCCATCCTTGCCGCAGGTGCCGATATCGAAGTGGTGTAGGTCGCTGCCGATGCGGGTGAGGTCGCGCAGCACGTCGGGGCCGCAGCCGCTGAGGGTGGCGTTCTTCACTGGATAGAGGGCCACGCCCTTCTCCACCCAGTAGCCCTCAGTCACCTGGAACACGAAGTTGCCTGTGACCGTGTCCACCTGACCGCCGCCCATGTGCTTGACCAGCAGGCCACGGTCCAGGTCCGCGAGGATGGCCTCGGGGGCCTCGGTGCCCGCGGCGAGGAAGGTGTTGCGCATCCGGGGGATGGGGAGATGGCGGTAGCTCTCGCGGCGGCCGTTGCCGGTGGGCTCCGTGTCCATCTTCCGGGAAGTCTTGCGCGACTGCAGGTAGGCCTTGAGGATGCCGTTCTCGATGAGGACCACGCGGCTGACAGGATTGCCCTCGTCGTCAATGGCCTGGGAGCCGCGTTTGTGCGGCAGGGTGCCGTCGTCGATGATGGTCACGCCCGTGCCGGCCACCTGCTGCCCAAGCTTGCCCGCGAAGGAGCTCATGCCCGCGAGGGCAAGGTCCGCTTCCAGGCCGTGGCCACAGGCTTCGTGGATCATGGTGCCGCCAGCGCTGCTGCTGAGCACCACGGGGAAGGTGCCAGCTGGAGCCGGCTGGGCGTCCAGGGCCTGCACCGCCAGGCGCACGGCCTCGCGCACCATGCCGGTGACGGCTGCTTCGGTGAAGAGCTCGAAGCCCCGCGTCTCGCCCAGGGCCTGGTAGCCGGTCTGGAGCTGCACGCCGTCGCCCGCCGTGATGCTGGTGCGCAGCACCACTTGAGTGCGGTGGTCCTCGGTGAGGCGGCCGGACCAGGTGCCCTGCTTGGCCTCGGTGGCAGCGATCCAGACCCGCTGGGTGCTGTCGCCGTAGCCCACGGAAACCTGCTTGAGGGCGCCTGGGCGCAGGGCCTCAGCTTCAAGTCGGGCCAGTGTCTCGGCCCGGCGCACCAGGGCCACCTTTTCGTCCAGGCCCACGCCGCCCGGGTCGCGCTCCACGGGGCTGGGGGTGGGATGGGTTTCCAGGACCAGGCTGGGCAGTGCTGCGGCGGAACCGGTCCCCGGCGCCGCCAAGGTGGCGGCGGCCTCGGTCAGTTCTTCAAGGGTGGGGGCGATGAGGTCCGCAAAGCGAGTGGTCTCACCCTCCATCAAGCGGAGGCTGGCGCCGAAGGTCTCGGAGGCCAGCACGTCCTCCATGCGGCCGTCATCCATGCCGAGCGCGTGGGCCCGGCGGCGTTCGACGAAGATCTCGCCGTAGTCGCCCCCGCGGCTGAGAAGGGTGGTCAGGACATCACGGAGCTGCTCGGGACTGAAAGGGGCGGGCATGGGCGGTCTCCAACTCCGCGCGCGGCGGACCCTCCAGCCTGCCAGAAGGAGGGCTTCAGCCCGCCTGAGGATATCGTCCAAGTCTCTGCCGTCATTGAGGATCACCAGGTCCGCGTGGAGGGCCCGCTCCGGGGCCGTGGCCTGGGCTCGCAGGCGCAGGCGGGCTGCCTCGGAGCTGAGGCCGTCCCGGGCCATGATGCGCTGAACCCGCAGGGCCTCCGGGGCATCCACGGTCCAGAAGGCGTCGAAATGGTGGGCCCGGCCCCGCTCCACCCAGAGGGCCGCGTCCAGCACGGCGCCCTTGGTGTCCGGTGGTAGGGCGGTCAGGCGGGCGTCCCGCAGTGCCTCAATGCGCGGGTGGAGGATGCTGTTGAGGCGGCCCCGGGCCGCATCGTCAGCGAAGACCCGCTGGGCCACCCAGGCTCGGTGCAGGCCCCCATCCGGGCGCAGAGCCTCGGTCCCGAAGGCCGCCACCACCGCCGCCAGCCCCTCGCTGCCCGGCGCCACCACCTCTCGCGCCAGTTGGTCCGCGTCGATGACCGCCCAGCCCCGGGCCGCCATCCGCCCCGCCACAAAGGACTTTCCCGCCGCGATGCCGCCGCTGAGGCCGAGGAGAGGGAAGGGCAGGGTGCGCATGGAAAGAACCTCGCTGGGAGATTGTGCCTCCTGCCCCGGCCCGGCGGGGGATCCGATTGCAGGGAACCTACCTGGAGTCAGCCCTCTCTGTTCAATCGTTCCCTGGGCCCTTACACTGGACCGTCGGACTTACCGGCTCGAGGTTGCATGAAAGACACGTCTTCCGAACAAGCCATGGATCTCTCGCAGCTGGAAAAGCCGGTGCTGGAGTTGGAGGCCCAGATCCGGGCCATGGAGATGGACCCTGCCCAAAACAAGGAGCGGGAGAAGCTGGAGAAGAAGCTCGACAAGCTGAAGGCGGAGCTGTTCTCCCACCTGACGGATTGGCAGCGGGCCCAGCTGGCCCGGCATCCCAAGCGGCCCTACACCTTGGACTACCTGGAGCGCATCTGTGACCGCTTCGAGGAGCTGCATGGAGACCGCCGCTACGGCGATGACGCCGCTATCGTGGCGGGCCTGGGCTGGATTGAGGGGAATCCCGTCATGGTCATCGGCCAGCAGAAGGGCCGGGACACCAAGATGAAGATCCTGCGCAATTTCGGCATGCCCAAGCCCGAGGGCTACCGCAAGGCCTTGCGCCTCATGAAGACCGCCGAGAAGTTCGAGCGGCCCATCCTCTGCCTCATCGACACGCCTGGTGCCTACCCCGGCGTGGACGCCGAAGAGCGCGGCCAAGCCGAGGCCATCGCCCGGAACCTCCTCGAGATGGCCAAGCTCCGAGTGCCCGTGGTGGCCGTGGTCATCGGCGAGGGCGGCAGCGGCGGGGCCCTGGCCCTGGGCGTGGCCGACCGCGTGCTCATGATGGAGAACGCCATCTACTCCGTGATCTCCCCCGAGGGCTGCGCCTCGATCCTGTGGAAGGACGCCAGCCAGGCTCCCAAGGCCGCGGCGGCGCTCAAGCTCACGGCCCCGCACCTGCTGGAGCTGGGCATCATCGACGGCATCGTGAAGGAGCCCCTGGGTGGCGCCCACGCCAACTTCGACGCGGCGGCCGCGGCCCTCAAGGAGGCCATCATCGAGGCCTTCTCAGAGCTGTCCGAGCTGAGTGCCGAGGAGCTGGTGGAGGAGCGGTACCAGAAGTTCGCCCGCATGGGCAGCGTGGGCTAGGTGGTCGCTCAGGCCTGGCGCCTCCGCCGGGATATCGCGGCGGGCTTGGCGCCCTGGCAGGCCATGGCCGCAGCCTGGGGTCTGGAGCCCCGGCTGGCGCGCCTGGCTTGGCTTCGGGGCCTGGACCAGCCGGAGTCCCTGGGCTGGCGGCTGGATCCATCCTGGGCCCGCAGCACGGATCCGCACCTGCTGCCTGGCGTGGACGAGGCGGTGGCCCGCATCCGCCGCGGCATCGGGCAGCATGAGCGCATGGTGGTCTACGGCGACTACGACGTGGATGGCGTCACTGCGACGGCCCTGCTGGTGCGCACCCTGGAGAAGCTGGGCGCGGACGTGTCCTTCTTCATCCCCAACCGTTTCTCGGACGGCTACGGCCTGCACTTGGACTGCATTCAGGAGCTGAAGGCCAGCCGCGATCCGCAGCTGCTCATCTCCGTGGACTGCGGCGTCCGCAGCCTTGCCGAGGTGGCAGCCAGCGCGGAACTGGGCATCGACTGGGTCATCACGGACCACCACGCCCTGGGTGCGGAACTGCCCGCGGCCTGCGCGGTGGTGCATCCCCACCGGGACGGCTACGCGAATCCCTACCTGGCGGGCGTGGGCGTGGCCTTCAAGTTGGCCCAGGCCCTCCTGGGCGCCGTGCCCACACCCACGGGCGCGGACGCGGCCTTCCTGGACGGTCTGCTGAAGCTGGTGGCCATCGGCACCGTGGCGGACGTCATGCCCCTGGTGGACGAGAACGCCCTGCTGGTGCGCCGGGGCCTGGATTCCCTGGCGGGGAAGAACGGCCCCGGCCTCGTAGCCCTCCTGAAGGCCGCCAAGAAGGAAGGCCCCATCGGGGGCCAGGACATCGCCTTCGGACTGGCCCCGCGCCTCAACGCCGTGGGCCGCATGGGGGGCGCCGAGGATGCGGTGCGGCTGCTACTCACCCGGGACACCGGTGAGGCCGAGCGGCTCATGGTGAAGGTGGAGTCCCTCAACCTGGAGCGCCGCGCCATCCAGCAGGAACTCATGGCCCGCCTGCCGCCCCCCGGGGCTGAGGCCTTCGACCTGGTGCTCGACTCAGCGGCCCACAAGGGCGTCATCGGCATCGTGGCGGGTCAGCGCATGCGCGCCAGCGGGCGCCCCTCGGGCGTGTGTACCGTGATCGACGGCGTGGCCCACTGCAGCCTGCGGGCGCCGGAAGGCTACGACCTGGGGGTGCTCCTGGTTTTGGCCCAGCCCTTCATCCTGGGCGGGGGCGGCCATAAGGTGGCCGCGGGGCTCAGCTTCGAGGCCTCCCGCTTCGCCTTCGTGCGCCAGGCATTGCAGCGGGGCGCCGCAGAGCAGGCCGCGGGGCGGGCTCTGCCGTCCCTCCTGGTGGACGGCGAGCCCCGGGATCTGCCGGACGACGCGGACCTGCTCCGCCTGGAGCCCTTTGGCCAGGGCTTCGCCCCGCCCCTGGCGCGGGTGGAGGGCGTGGTGGCCTCCTCGGCGGTTTTCAGCGCGGACCACTGGAAGCTGCGCCTGGGCGGGGTGGCGGACCCCCTCACCTGGTTCGCAGGCCACACCCGACCGGAGCGGCCCCTGGTGGGCGAGCGCCTGGTGGTGGCCGCCGCGCCTCAGGGCAGCACCCGCTGGGGCCGTTCCTGGCTGGTGGACAGCCTCCTGGGCGAGGGGGCACCTTGAGCCTGGCCGCGCTTCTCCAGGCCCTTCCGCCCGCCCGTCATCCCCTCTGGCGGCGGCTGGGCTGGGGCCTCTTCCTGGGCACCTTCGGCTTCACGGTGCTGTTTCTGCGCCGGGGCACTGAGGGCATGCCGGGTCGCACCATTGGCGGGGATCCGCTCTTTGGCCAGGGCACCTTCGGCAAGGTGGGCACCCTCACGGAGCAGCTGGGGCCCAACCGCATGGTGCTGGCCTACAAGACCATCGCCGGCTCCGAAGAGGATCTCCGCCTGGAGCAGGTCACCGGGCGCCTGGATGAGCAGGCCGGGGCCTGGCGCATGACCTCACCCCAGGCTCAGCGCAAACTTGGCATCTGGACCCTCCAGGGCCCCATGGATCTGGAGGTTGCCCAGCCAGGCACCACCACGGTGCTGGGCCGGGGTCGGGTGGAAGGCCAGGCCCCTGCCATCCGCTGGACCGGCGGCGAGTGGGAGGGACTGGCCCCCCTGCGCTGGGACTCGGTGCAGGGCTCCTCCCAGGGCACCTGGCTGCTGCCCACAGGCTGGCGTCGTCAGGTGGATGGCCAGCTGCGTGTGGACCGTGGCCCCGTCCGCTGGGAGGCTGCCTCGGGTCCGGTCCGGTCCGCCCTCCAGGCCATGGATGCAGAGCGGCTCTGGGCGACGCCCGGCTTCCTCACGGGGCACCTGGAGGGCGTGAAGGCCCACCTGAGCCAGGGCTCCCTCCAGGCCTCCGTGGCAGACCTGACGCCGGACACGGTGTTCTGGCCGGGGCCTCTCAGTTTCGAGCGCAGCGATGGATGGCATGGCGAGGCCCAGAGTGGCCTGGCCCCGCGGCCGGTCCCGGGCGGCAGTCTGCGTCAAGTGGAACTGCGGCAGTTCCGGGCCCACCGGCAGGTGGTTGGCGGCGAGGAACTGCTCAGCACGGAAGGCGCTCGCTGGACCCCTGCTGGCCTGCGCCTGGAGGGCAGCGTGGTCTGGAACCAGCCAGTCGATGGTCAGCTGCTCACCCTCAAGGCACCGCGGGTTCTCATGCGGGAGGCTGCGGGACCGGATCTACCCGAGAACCTGCCCGTGGGCCAGGCCCTGGCCGAAGGCCAGGCCGTGCTCACCTGGGGCCGACGCACCCTGACCTCGCCACGCATCCAGGTGGAGCGCAGCAACCGCCACTGGCGGCTCCAGAGCCCGGTGCTAGGGCGTACTGAGGATGGCACCTTCAGTGGGGGTGCAGGGCAGGGCGAACCCCGGAGCTGGGCCATCGAGGGCCCCGTGCAGGTGAACCTGTTCAACGGTGGCAGCCTGCGCGGCGCTCACCTGCTGTGGGAGGACGCCCTCTGGACCCTTACGGGCCGACCCGCCGCCTGGAACCGCCTGCGGGAGCGCCTGTCGGGGCCGCGCATTGTCCGCAAGGCGGAGTCTGTGAGCTTCCCCGAGGGGCTCAGCGGCACCCTGGCGGCCGAGGACGGTGACCTCTTCCTGCGGGCCGAGCGGGGCCAGAGCGAGGCGCAGAAGATCACCCTCAGCGGCGGCGTGGAGTGCCAGGGCCAGGGTTGGCGTCTGGTGGCAGATTCCGTGACGATCCAGCTGGGGCCGGATCGCACCGTGAAGTCCGTGCAGGCGCAGGGGGCGGTCGCCCTGCGCGGTCGCCTGGGCGAAGGCCAGGGCGAGGCCCTGGAGATGGAGCCGGGCCCCCGCGTGGTGAAGTGGTTGGGTCGCGTGCGGGGCAAGGGGACCGGCACGGGTTGGTGAGGTCCAGGCCATTTCGGGCATTATAGGGGAAACCTCGTAACAGGAGGCACCATGTCCCGGCGCCGTCACGCTTTGCTTTGTTCCCTTCTCGTGGCCATGGCCCCAGGCCTCGGCCTCCCAGCCCGGGCCGCCGCCGCGAAAGGCTCTGTCGACGCGCCGGCCAAGGGCTCGCCTCTGGCGGACCTGCCCTTCCGCAACCTGGGCCCTGCAGTGACCTCCGGGCGCGTGGGAGACATCGCCGTGGACCCCCGGAAGCCCGACACCTGGTACGTGGCGGTGGCCTCGGGCGGTGTGTGGAAGACCGTGAATGCGGGTACCACCTGGACGCCCATCTTCGACAAGGAGACGTCCTTCTCCATCGGCTGTGTGACCGTCGATCCCCATGATTCCAACGTGATCTGGGCGGGCACCGGCGAGAACAACTCGCAGCGCTCCGTCGCCTATGGGGATGGCATCTACCGCAGCCTCGACGGGGGCCTGCACTGGGAGAATCTGGGCCTCAAGACCAGCGAGCACATCGCCAAGATCGTGGTGGATCCCCGCAACAGCCAGGTGGTCTACGTGGCCGCCCAGGGGCCGCTGTGGAAGGAGGGCGGGGAACGGGGCCTCTACAAGACCATGGATGGCGGTCGCAGCTGGAAGGCCGTCCTCACGGTAGATGCGCACACCGGTGTCACGGATCTGGTGTTGGATCCCCGCAATCCTGAGGTGCTCTATGCCGCCACTTACCAGCGCCGCCGCCATGTCTGGGGCATGCTGGACGGCGGCCCCGGCTGCGGCATTCAGAAGAGCCTGGACGGTGGCCAGACCTGGACCCGCCTGAAGGAGGGACTGCCCAAGGACGATATGGGGCGCATCGGCCTCGCCATTCCCGAGGGGGAACCGGAAACGGTCTACGCCACCATCGAAGCCGCCAACAAGGCTGGCGGTTTCTTCCGAAGCACGAACGGCGGCCAGACCTGGGAGCGCCGCAATGAAATCGTCTCCGGGGCGGCTCAGTACTACCAGGAGTTGTTCTGTGATCCCAAGGATCCCAAGCGGGTCTACAGCATGGATACGTGGATGCAGGTCACTGAGGACGGCGGCAAGACCTGGAGGCGCGTGGGCGAGACTTCCAAGCACGTGGACAACCATGCCCTGTGGATCGACCCCGCCAACACGGACCATCTGGTCTCCGGCTGCGATGGAGGTGTCTATGAGAGCCGGGACCGGGGCGCCACCTGGGCGTTCAAGGCCAATCTCCCGGTGATCCAGTACTACCGGGTGACTGTGGACAACAGCCGGCCCTTCTACAATGTCTACGGCGGCACCCAGGACAACTACTCCATGGGTGGTCCCAGCCGCACGCGCAATCTGCACGGTTCCACAGCCATGGACTGGTTCATGACCCAGGGTGGGGACGGCTTCTATAGCCAGGTGGACCCCGATGATCCCAACACGGTCTACGCTGAAAGCCAGTACGGTGGCCTGGCCCGCTACGACCGCCGCACGGGCGAGCGGGTGGAGCTGCAGCCTCAGCCCGCGCCCGGCGAGGCGCCCTACCGCTGGAACTGGGATGCACCGCTGATGCTCAGCCCCCACAACGGCAAGCGCCTCTACTTCGCGGCGCAAAAACTCTTCCGCAGTGAGGATCGAGGCGACAGCTGGAAGACCGTGAGCCCTGACCTCACGCGCCAGATCGACCGCAGCCGCCTCAAGATCATGGACAAGGTCTGGAGCGTGGACGGCGTGGCTCGCAACACCTCCACCAGCTTCTTCGGCAACATCGTCTCCCTGAACGAAAGCCCCAAGGTTGAAGGCCTGCTCTATGTCGGCACCGACGACGGCCTGCTCCAGGTCAGCGAGGATGGCGGCAAGGCCTGGCGCAAGGTCGAGCGCTTCCCCGGCGTGCCGGACCAGACCTACTTGTCTTGCCTCTCCGCCAGCCCGCACCAGGCGGACACGGTCTACGCCGCCTTCGACAACCACAAGGCCGGCGACTTCCGCCCCTACCTGCTGCGCTCCCGGGACCGTGGCCGCACCTGGGAATCCATCGCCGTGGGCCTGCCCGAACGGGGTAGCGTCTACACCGTGCGGGAGGATCCGGCCCGCGAGGGGCTCCTCTTCGCTGGAACGGAGTTCGGCCTCTCCTTCAGTCTGGACGCGGGCAAGACCTGGTCGAAGTTCACGGATCTGCCCCCCATCGCCGTGAAGGATCTGGCGATCCAGACCCGCGAGGGAGATCTGGTCCTGGCCACCTTTGGGCGGGGCTTTTACATCCTGGACGACCTCACGGCACTGCGGGAGGCCGGCCCGGAGCAGCTGGCTGAGAAGGCCCACCTCTTTGGCCTGCGGCCCGCCCTGGCCTACGTGCCGAGCGTGCCCATGGGCGGCCCCGGGAAGTCCTTCCAGGGCGACTCCCTGTACCTCTCGCCCAACCCGCCCTTCGGCGCGATCTTCACCTACCACGTGAAGGTGGAGCCCAAGACCCGAAAGAAGCAGCGCCAGGAGCAGGAAAAGGAAGCCCTCAAGGGCGGCCAGGATCCGGCCATTCCCAGCTGGGAGGCCCTGCGGGCCGAGGAGCGGGAAGCGGCGCCCGCCCTGGTGCTCACCATCAGCGCCGCCGATGGCACCGTGGTGCGCCGCCTGGCCACCAAGGCCGAGTCGGGCCTCCACCGGCTGGCCTGGGACCTGCGCCTGCAGAGCCCCGCCCCCATCAAGCTCAAGGAGGCCGGTGAGCGGGATCCCTGGGATTACGGTGCTCATGGCGCCCTGGCGGTCCCGGGCCGCTACCAGGCCAGCCTGGCCTTTCAGGTGGACGGGGTGCTGCAGCCCGTGGCCGGACCGGTGCCCTTTGAGGTCAAGCCCCTGGATGCTGATCGCCTCAGCCCCGCCCAGTGGGTGGAGTTCAGCACTTTCTGCACCCGCATGGGCGAGGCCCAGCGCCGGGCTCTGGGCAGCTCCGAGCGGCTCACGGAGGCGCAGACGCGGCTGAACCTGGTCCGCAAAGCCCTCCTGGAAACCCCGGCCATCGACCCGACCCTGTTGGACCGGGGCCGGAAGCTGAATGTCGAGCTCAAGGACCTGCGGGATCTGCTCAGCGGGGATGCCACCGTCGCCGCCCGCCAGGAGCCCACGACGCCCGGGATTCTGGGGCGCATCGAGACCGTGACGGGCAGTGTCTGGGCTACCACCCAGCTCCCCACTCAAAGCCAGCGCCAGGATCTGGTCTGGGCCGAGGAGGGCCTCATGTCCTTGAACCAGCGCCTGGAGGCCGCCCTGGCCAGCCTGAAGGTGCTTGAGGAGGCCCTGGAAGCCGCCAAAGCGCCCTACACGCCCGGTCGACTTGTCCGCTAGGTTGGGCTCCGGTCGGCGGCAGGCTTCCCAGAGCAGGCCCGCCGATCAAAGGACGCCTTCATATGTTCTGATAGAGCCATGACTGAACCGAATCACTGCCTTGAAGCAGTGAACCTCCAGAAACGATATGGCGACCGTACCGTGGTGCGGGATGTGAGCCTCTTTGTGGGCACTGGGGAGGTTGTGGGCCTCCTGGGGCCCAACGGGGCGGGAAAAACCACGACCTTCTACATGGTGGTGGGCGTAGAAGCCCCGGACAAGGGCCGCATCAGCTGGATGGGCCAGGACGTGACGGCCCTGCCCATGCACCGCCGGGCGCGGCTGGGCATCGGCTACCTGGCCCAGGAATCCAGCGTCTTCCGCGGCCTCACGGTCTGGGAGAACCTCATGGCCCTGGGCGAGCTGCAGCCCATCCCCAAGGTTGAGCAGACCGAGCGTTGTGAACGGTTGCTGGCGGACTTCCACCTGGACAAGGTCCGGGACACCCTGGGGATGAGCCTGTCAGGCGGGGAGCGGCGGCGCTGCGAACTGGCCCGGGCCCTGGTGACCGAGCCCCGCATCATGCTGCTGGACGAGCCCTTTGCGGGGGTGGATCCGAAGTCGGTGATAGAGATCCAGGGCTTCATCGCCGACCTCAAGGCGCGAGGCATCGGAGTTCTTATCACAGATCACAATGTTCGGGAGACCTTGCAGATCGCCGATCGGGCCTATATCTTGGCGGACGGGATGATCATGAAGAACGGCCTGCCCAGTGAGATCGCCGAGGATCCGGACATTCGCCGGATCTACTTGGGCGATCGGTTCAGGTTGGACTGATGGCAGCCGGCCCGTTCCTCTCTCAACGCCTGGCGCAGAGCCAGACTCTGGCCCTCACTCCGGCCATGCAGCTGAAGCTCAAGCTCTGGCAGATGAACCTGCAGGAGCTCTCCCAGACCATTGAGCGGGAACTGGAGGACAACCCCCTCCTGGAGCTTTCGGACGATAGCGATGAGATTCCGACCCTGGAGGCCATCGAGGAGGGCCGAGATTCCGATGTGACCGAGGGCTCGGCCGAGCAGATGGCGGACGGTCCGGAGTTGCCCGAAGGGGTGGACACCGTCGACCTGGGGCCCATGCTGGATGGTGCTGGTGAGATGAACCCTGAGAGCGATCTGGAGAAGTTCACGGAGGAGGGCGTGTCCCAAGTCCAGGAAACGGAGCTGGGGGCCGAGAACAGCTGGGATTCGGAGCTGCCGCGCACCAGCAACCTGCCTGATGAGGACAAGATGTCCTGGGAGGACCGGCTCAGCGCCTTCGAGTCCCTGCAGGACCACTTGGTGGGTCAGCTCTACGAAACGCTGGAGCACGAGGATCCCCGTGCCCCTCTGGTGGAACGCCTCATCGATCGATTGGATCCCAAGGGCTTCCTGCGCATGGATCCCGACATGCCCTCGCTTGAAGCCACACCAGCGGCTCTGGCGGCGGACCTCGGCGTCACTGAGGAGGCCCTTCGGGCCGCGGTGGAAGTGCTTCAGGAGTTTGATCCCTCGGGGGTGGGTTGCTTCACCGTCCAGGAGAGCCTGCTCCTACAACTGCGCCACGCGGGCGCCGAACCTGACGATCTGGCCGTGCGCATCATCCAGGACTTCACGGTGCTGCTTTCCCAGCGGGATAGCGGCAAGCTCCGCAAGGCCCTGGGTTGCACGGACGAGGAACTGGCCCTAGCCATGGAGCAGCTGAAGCATCTCAATCCCTCCCCGGGCCGGGCCTTCGACCCCGAGGGGGAGCGGGTGGTGAAGCCGGATGTGGTGGTGCTCCGCGGCGAGGATGGCAACTGGAAGGTCTACCTCAATGACGAGGGCCTGCCCCGCCTCAAGGTGAACGGCGAGTACCAGCGCTTCATGGCCTCCAGCGAAGCCAAGACTGACAAGGACTTCATCCGCGAGCGCTTCCGCAGCGCCCGCGACTTCATCCGGGGTGTGGAGGACCGCAACCGCACCGTGCTGCGGGTCTCGGCCCAGATCGTGGAGCTGCAGAAAGAGTTCATCGAGCACGGCATCGAAAGCCTGCGGCCCATGGTGCTGAGGGATGTGGCTGAGGCCACGGGCTTCCACGAGAGCACCATCAGCCGGGTGGTGAAGGCCAAGACCATCCACACGCCCCAGGGCCTCTTCGACCTGAACTACTTCTTCTCGGCCCGACCCAAGGATTCCGATGTCTCAGCCACGGTCGTGAAGCACCGCATTAAGGCCTTTGTGCAGGCGGAGGATCCTGCCAAGCCCCTGTCCGATGAAGCCATCGCCGGCCTGCTGGAGCGGGACGGCATCAAGGTCGCCCGGCGCACGGTGAACAAGTATCGCGAGGAATTGAAGATTCCTCCAGCTTCCCAGCGCCGCCGCCGATAAGCCTAGCACCACGGGCCACCCGGCCCCTTTCAGGAGTGTCCCATGAAGGTCCACTACACCGGCCGCCACATGGAGCTCACCGAGCCCCTGAAGACGTTCACCAAGGAGCGGCTGGACAAGATGGCCACGTACCTCGATGACATCATCGACGTCCACGTGATCCTCAGTGTGGAGAAGCACCGCCACGAGGCGGAGATCACCTTGAAGACGAGGGCCAGCGCCTTCGTGGCCTCGGCCACCACCGATGACATGTACGGCAGCATCACCCAGGCCGTCGACAAGCTGGAAGCCCAGGCCCACAAGCACCAGGGCAAGAAGAACACCCGTCCCCACGACAGCGCCAAGGTCGGCGCCGTCGAAGAATAGACGGCTCCGTTTTTCCCTGCAAAAGCGGCCCGAAAGGGCCGCTTTTGCGCTGCAGGGCTCAGGCCCAGAACCATCCCTTCCGCGCTATCCTGGAGGCCTGGAGTAGCCCATGGCCGATCCCACCCACCTCTACGCCCCCAAGACCTGCACGGATCCCACCCAGGTCTGCGAGAAGTGCCGCAGCCTCTACACCCTCGACCACTTCCAGCACGGCGTGGAAGGCCAGGAATGCGTCTGTCGGCGCTGCCTCCAGGCGATGGGTTACAAGGTCTGAGGATGAGTACAACGTCATCTGCGATTGACGCGGTGCTGGAAGCAGCCATCCTGGGGCGGCGCATTTCGGGCGCCGAGGCCCTGCAACTCATGGAGCAGGCGGATCTGCCGGACCTGGCCGTGGCGGCCACGGCCGTCCGTGACCGCCACAACGACCCCGCCAGGGCCAGCTTCGTGGTGGATCGCAACGTCAACTACACGGACGTCTGCAACGTCTATTGCACCTTCTGCGCCTTCTACCACAAGCCCGGCGACACCCGCGGCTACGTGCTCACCCGGGAGCAACTGAAGCAGAAAGCGGAAGAAACCCAGGCCCTGGGTGGCACGGGCTTCCTCCTGCAGGGCGGCGTGAACCCGGACCTGCCTTGGGACTACTACCTGAACCTGGTGCGCTACCTCCACCAGGACCTGGGCATCTGGGTGCACGGCTTCTCCCCGGTGGAGATCCAGATGATGGCCAAGCTGAGCGGGCAGTCCCTGCGCAAGACCATTGCGGATCTGCGCGAGGCGGGCCTGGGCTCCATCCCGGGCGGTGGCGCGGAGATCCTGGTGGACCGCATCCGCAAGAAGATCGCACCCCTCAAGGGCGGCCGCGAGAAGTGGCTGGAGGTCATGGAGGCTGCCCACGAAGAGGGCGTGCAGACCACAGGCACCATGATGTTCGGCATCACGGAGACCCTGGCGGAGCGCATTGAGCATCTCGATGTTTTGCGGGACCAGCAGGACCGCGCCCTGGCGCGCAACAACGGTGGAGGCTACACGGCCTTCGCCGCCTGGCCCTTCCAGAGCGGCCACACGCCCTGGGAAGGCAAGGTGCCCAAGCCCACGGATGTGGAGTACCTCCGCACCATCGCCGTGGCCCGCATCTTCCTGGACAACTTCGCGCACATCCAGAGCAGCTGGGTCACCATGGGCCGCAAGACCGGCCAGCTGGCCCTGCACTACGGCTGCGACGACATGGGCAGCCTCATGCTGGAGGAGAACGTCGTTAGCGCTGCGGGCACATGCTACAGCGTGAACCGCGAAGAGATGAACCGCATGATCCGCGCCGCCGGTTACGAACCCTGGCAACGGGACAACGTGTACGGGGCGATCCCGGTCTAGACTCTTCGGTCGACTTTGACAATGGCTTCCTGTGGAACTGGGAAGGTGTCAAAATTCATGTATAAAAGCAATGTTCACAACTTCTTATACCAACTTGCAATCAATAATTAATGATCTATCTTTATCTCAGCACCAAAGGAGCCGGGATGAAGACTCTGATTAATCCAGACCGAGACACGATCGATGCACTGGCGGAGCGCCTGAAGAAAGC
>Ga0118677_10009548_pt1 | contig 15125 bp, 14 predicted proteins | sample AliMusrvi5mmetaG_FD_86154 | JGI IMG/M metagenome (GOLD analysis project Ga0118677, IMG submission 86154)
GTGTCAGGCGTGGCGAAGAGAAGCATATTTTCCCCTATCAGGAGAATGCAGATATCATGTTTAATTCGGCCCTTATTTATGAACTTGCTGTAATAAAGAAATACGCAAGTCCTCTTTTAAAACAGGTCAAGGAGAACACCCCCGAATATTCGGAAGCAGTCCGTCTGCTGATCTTTATATCCTATTTCGATCCTATCCCCGAAGAGGAGATTCCACCAACCTCGGTGCTGAGGGAGTTTCTGGGAGGAAGTAGCTTTGTTTATTAACGGGTTGACCAATTTCGCCAAGCTCCAAATGAATTCTTGATTTTTAACCTGTTGTTGCTTAAATATTGAATTATCTTTATTCCGCCGATAGGGTATCTAAAAGATCGAAACAACCAATTTAAAAACTTTATCCCGATGACAAGATTAAAACCCGCTATAACATTGATTTGTCTACTCCTTTTCCCCTATCTTTTTGTCCAGGTAAATGGACAAAGTATAAAAGATATTGAGGTAAAACATGTTGCGTTACCCAATGGGTGGAAACTTTCACCAGTCGGGAAGATGTTGACTGTTGGAGATCTTCCTTTGAATATCGCAGTATCAAATTCAGGGAAAATGCTGGCAGTAACTAATAATGGCCAAAGTGATCAGAGTATTCATCTGATCGATTCTGAGAAAATGGAGGTGATCGACTCTGTTGTTATTGCCAAAGGGTGGCTGGGTCTAACTTTTTCGAAAGACGAAAAATCGCTGTATGCCTCCGGAGGAAACGATAACTGGATTATGAAATATCAAATCAAAGATCGGAAACTGGTTCCTTCAGATACACTGGTTTTTGGTAAACCATGGCCTAACCTTATCTCAATAGCTGGCATTGCCGTAGATGATCAGAAACAGATTCTTTACGCAGTAACCAAAGAGAATAACTCCCTTTATGTTTATGATTTAAAGGGACGAAAAATTAAAAAGCAAATTCCCCTGGGTGGCGAAGGATATACCTGTTTGTTATCGGATGATTGCAGGAAGTTGTATATCTCTTGTTGGGGGTGCGACAAGGTTATCACTTTTGATACCAATGACGAAACTGTATCCGGATGGATTCCGGTAGGGGATAATCCCAATGATTTATGCATCACCCACAATGGTAAATACCTCTTCGTGAGCAATGCCAATGATAATTCAGTTTCCGTAATAGCTGTGGGCCAAAATCGGGTTATCGAAACGCTCAATGCGGCGCTTTATCCTGACTCACCTTCAGGTTCAACCACCAATAGTTTAGCCCTTAGTGAGGATGAAAAAACATTATACATTGCCAATGCAGACAATAACTGCCTGGCTGTATTTGATATAACAAATCCCGGGAACAGCAAAAGCAAAGGATTTATTCCAACAGGTTGGTATCCTACCTGCGTACGTGTGGTGAAGAATACAATTTTTGTTGCCAATGGGAAAGGTTTAACTTCCAAAGCGAATCCCAATGGCCCAAATCCAACAAGCAAACGGGAAGGTGTTGTTTATCAAAAAGGGTCTAAAAAGAAAGTTAAAGTTCAATATATTGGGGGATTATTCACGGGTACGCTGCAGGCAATACCTGCTCCGGATTTGGAACAGCAAAGTGTTTTTTCACAACTGGTTTACAAAAACACGCCCTATTCAAAAGATAAAGAGATGATTGCGAACGGAGAGGCAGGAAATCCTGTCCCCTCAAAGGTGGGTGAATCCTCTCCTATAAAATACGTCTTTTATGTGATTAAAGAGAACAGAACCTATGATCAGGTATTGGGGGATGTTTCTGATGGGAACGGTGATTCAACACTGGTTCTTTTTGGTAAAAATGTTACTCCAAACCTTCATGCCCTGGCGAAAAATTTTGTTTTGCTGGATAATTTCTATGTGGATGGCGAAGTTAGTGCAGATGGCCATAACTGGAGTATGGGGGCGTATGCCACAGATTACCTTGAAAAGAACTGGCCATCGAGTTATGGAGGGAGAGGGGGTAATTACCCGGGTGAGGCAGGAATTGAAACAGCAAATAATAAGAATGGCTTTTTATGGGATTATTGTAAACGGTATGGAGTAACCTACCGAACCTACGGTGAATTTATTTCTGATTTTGATACCCCCAATATCCCGTCATTAAAAGATCATTTCTGTCACAACTATTCCGGGTTTGATCTTAGTGTGCGCGACACCGTCCGTCTTGGCATGTGGAAGCATGATTTTGATTCGCTTTTGGTATCTGGCAATGTTCCAAGGCTCAACACGATTCGCTTTGGAAATGATCATACAGAAGGGATGAAGATTGGGAGACCTGCCCCGATTGCACATGCCGCTGACAATGACCTTGCAGTAGGACTTTTCGTGGAATATCTCAGTCAATCAAAGATTTGGAATGAAAGTGTTATTATCATTGTCGAGGACGATGCGCAAAATGGCCCCGATCATGTGGATGCCCACCGCTCGACGACTTATGTTGCCGGAGGGTTTGTGAAAAAAGGATTTGTCGATCATACCATGTATTCAACCTCTTCAGTTCTTCGAACCATTGAATTAATCCTGGGATTACCCCCTATGAGTCAATATGATGCCGCTGCAGAACCAATGTGGAGGTGCTTCAATGCAACAGCAAGTCATCCCCCTTTTAAAGCTTCACCAAATCTGGTTGACTTAAATCTGAAAAATGTGGCGGTCAGCAAGTTTTCGAAATTGAGTGAACAATTCGATTTCAAAAAAGAAGACCGGATTCCCGATGTGCAGTTCAATGCGGTTCTTTGGGGAGCCGTACACGGAGAAAATAGCCCATGTCCTGTTCCTGTACATGCTGCATTCTTTTCAGCTTCTGAACCGGGGGAGAAAGATTAACCAGAATTTTAAAAAGGCAATACGATGAGACGATTGATATTTTTTTGTTTACTCCTTTTTCAGGGTATCGTAAGTTCTGGTCAATCCGATCCATTGGGTTCACCAAAAATGTCAAACGGGCTATCCCAATCCGGGGATACGATTAAAATGAAGATTGCCCATTCGAGCCAAATGCATAAGAAAATGACGATGGCACCGGATTCACTGACACTAAGTGACTATACGCTAAGTCTGGAACGTGTCAATGATAATTTAAATACCATTGGTGACAGTGCAAAACTGGGGTTTGAGGTTGTGAAGATCTCGCGCAGAATTGATGCGATGACGAATGATGTCAAACTCATACGCCCGAATATCAGAGGCAGAAACGCACAGTTTAATCTTAAGAACCTGTATCTATATCAGAGCTTTACAACTAAACTGGATGATGAAACCGATGTTATTCAGGCCAAACTTGATTTCTTATCGCATCGTTTATCTCATGCCAAAAGGTTACTAAAGGAGGTCCTGTCTGATTCTATTTTTCGTAAGTTGTATGCCAATAAGGAGTTGCGTGGGACTTTTGATCGGAAACTGATTCGGTTGGAATGGAAATGGAACAGAACTGACAGTCTCACCAAAGCCAATGCCGACACCATTAATGCAATGAATGTCAGGTTATCTGACAATTCGTATGAACTGTCCAACATGATCAATATGATGGATAGCCGGCTTGATAGGGCAGCAGCAAAGCTCTTCGGTCCTGAGGTCGCTCCCCTATGGGAAACCAATAGTGTTCCTGCCCAAATTAAGGAATCCTCCAAAAATACGACTACAATCTTAGCCGGTGAACAAAAGGCGATTGGGTATTATATTGGTCAGACTTCTGGTGAGCGGGCTCTCCTCTTTGTTCTGGGAATTACCCTTTTTGTCTGGTTAATTCTCAAACGGAAATTGCTTAAAACAATTGGGACTAAAAAGGAGGAATACAGCTATTTACACCTTCAGTACCTGAATCGCTATCCGATTTTATCCCTTTTGGTTGTATTGTTTTGTTTAATGCCCTTTTTTGATGCTTATGCCCCAACCTCCTATATTTCTATTGAACATCTTCTTTTACTGGTTACAGTTAGTGTGATATTTTTAAAAAATAATGAACGCACTTTCTTCTATAACTGGGCTGGACTTGTCGCACTTTTGGTTGCCGATATCCTTGTTTATTTGTTGATTGAACCAACATTTTTGGAAAGGGCAGCTCTGATGGCCATACATTCCGGGATTATTGTTTTTACAATTCGTTTTTTACGGAGTTTGAGAAAGGAAACCCCTTATTACACATTAATAAAATCGGCTGCATTTATTTCAATACTTCTATGCGGGGTTGCCATTCTGTTCAACTTTTTTGGACGATTTTCCCTCTCAGGGATAATTGGGATAACTGCCATATTTGCGATTACGCAGGCCCTTGCATTAACTGTATTTGTTGAAGTTGCGATCGAGATCATACTGCTTCAGCTTCAAAGCAGCCGGTTTAAAAAAGGTCTGGATAAGCCCTTTGACAACACCATTGTTACCGTGAAAATAAAAAGACCGTTGGTAATTATTGCCATTGTAGTCTGGGTTATTATGCTTTTATCCAATTTAAACCTATACTATACGATCAGTAATTTCGTTTCGGAAGCCTTAACCACCACCCGGACCCTTGGTAGCATCTCCTTCCAAATGATCAGTGTCATCCTTTTCTTTTTTATAATCTGGTTTGCACATCTCCTGCAACGGGTGATCAGCTTCTTATTTGGAGAAATGGGGGCAGAAGCTGAGGATCTTACAACCGAGACCAAAGGACAACACTCCCGGTTGCTGATCTTAAGGCTTCTGATCCTGATAGCTGGTTACCTTCTGGCAATTGCAGTTTCTGGACTCCCAATTGACAAACTGACTTTCTTACTTGGGGCGTTAGGTGTAGGTATTGGTATGGGTTTACAAAACATTGTGAATAATATCGTATCCGGAATTATCCTGATTTTTGACGGCTCGCTGCAAATTGGGGATGAGATTGAAGTGAGTGGACAAACGGGGAAAGTAAAGGAGATCGGCCTGCGGGCAAGCACGCTAAATACCTCTGATGGTGCAGAGGTGATTATTCCAAATGGAAATATTCTCTCCCAAAACATCGTTAACTGGACTTACAGTAACAATGAAAAGCGGATAATGCTCACTTGCACCCTTTCGGGGAAAGAACTGGATGCAAATATGATCAATGATTTAATAAACAATACAATAAGAAATATCCCCAATGTTGTTTCGGCAAGAAAACCTGTAATCCTATATACCCGGGTAACCCCGGAAACCTGCTCCCTGACCATCCGTTTCTGGTGTATCATCAGCAAGGTTGATCTGGTTAAAAGCGAAGCTACACTTCAGCTTAGTGCAGCTTTCGGTGCCAAAAAGATTGGATTTGAATAGTTTCTCAATTTTGCCTGATGTGACGGGGAACTTAGCCGGAAGAGCGCTCAATTTAGTTATGCGATTCTCTTTCCGGCTCCGGGACCAGGTTTTAAACTGTGTATTTCGTCAATATGGATAAGGACTACAGCCTTAGGTTTTGGCATACCTGCTTTTTGGGACATCTCAGCTGCCTGATCATAGGTTTCTCCGCTGGTTAACACCTCCGGAGTTCCCACAAAACGATAACCGTCAATTGTCTCCCTGTTTACCACGGCAACTGAAATTTTGGAACCATCCAGGATGTTTTTGTAGGTATTTCCACCTGTTCCTTCATTATAAATCAGAGTCTCATCATCATAAACCCGGGTAGAACGTTTGGGTGCATTATTCGGAATCCCTTCAGTACTGACTGTTGCATGAAAACATTGCTGTGTCAGAATCATCTCTTTCATCTCTTGTGTTAGCTTTGTCATAATCCGTTAACTATTTTAATTTTAGTATATTAAAAAAAATCTGCAGCAGAATAATATTCGCCCTTCCTATTGTATATTCTTTATCAAAGATATCAACAAAAAAAAGGATTCAATGCAATGTTTTAAGGTGCAAAAATCAGATTGCAGGGGGTGTCCAGATTGTACATCCAATATATCTTTCGGGTCCTGTTTTTTCGTCCTGGAAATAGTATACAACTACAATTTTACCGTCGGGGCGTTGAACGATCCTTGGATAACCGATATCTCTGCCTGAACCGTCATTTCGAAGGGAGTAGACTTTACTCCATGACTGACCTTTGTCGCTGCTTAACCTGGCGCAAATGCTGAAGGGTTTCTTCCGGCTACCATAGGCCAGGCAAACTCTGCCATCTTTCAGTTTTATCAGTGCCGGTGGGTTTCCTTCGCCTGTATCTTCGACAGGATTAATTAACCGCTTCCAGGTTTTACAATTGTCGTTGGACAGATAGGCTGAAATAAAGGTATTGCGACGTATAGCGACTAAGACTTCCTCTGCAGATAAACGGGTTGAGGCGGGCATTATGGCGTATCCTTCCTTTGGTTCGGGAGTCACCCATGAGACGAAGTTCCAGTGTTTTCCCCCGTCAGTAGTTTTTACACACATCACACGTCCCTCTTTTCCATCTGATTTTGCAGTCGTAATAAAAAGGGTGCACGTTTTCTTGCCATCCACAATATAGTCCGTTCTTGCTGCTGTCCCGGGAGTGTTAAAATCGGGCAGTTTAGAGGGTTTCTTCCAGGTGTGCCCCTTATTATAGGAGTACCAGAACCGTGATTCACCTCCGTCGGTATTGCTCATCCGAAGGGTAAAGGCAAGATTCGGATTTGAAAAATTGATCCCCTTGCATGCAACTAATTTTTCGGGTTTGACATCCGTGCGCTCAATGCCGTGATAACTTCCATGATTGGGAACAAACAGTGATCCTTTTCCCGACTTGCACGGATCTTCAATTTTCCATGATTCACCTCCGTCCAAAGATCGTGCAAGCAGATGAAGTTCAGGCTTTTCGCGGTCAATATTGTGTTTCTCAGTTCCAAGATCTTTATAACTGCCTTTTGCAAAGCCGACTAAGATCTCATTCTTCCAGTTCCAGATTCCAAAGTTGGCAGGCCATCCGCCAAACATCCCTTTTTCGAAATAGACTTTTACATTTTTGATTTCAGATTGACCCGGTTGTGCATAAAGAACCCTTCCCGTTAATAAGGTCATTAAACAAAAGAGAAATAAAATGACTTGTTTTTTCTTTTTCATATTTTTCTGTAAACTTTCAAAATCCTGTTGTCTGGATGATTATTTTGCGACCATTACGAACAGGAACGCAGCAAAGGTAGCTCCAATCAGCGGTCCTATCACCGGAACCCATGCATATTTCCAGTCACTTTTCCTTTTTAGTGGAATTGGCAAAAGGAGATGCATGATGCGTGGTCCCAAATCACGGGCCGGGTTGATTGCGTATCCGGTTGGTCCCCCCATCGATAAACCGAGTCCCAGAACTACGATGGCTACTGGGAGGGCATTCAACGAACCCAGACCAATATCGGGTTTTGCCATATCCAGAACCGCAATTGACAGAATAAATGTAGCAATAGCCTCGGTCATTACATTATGCCAGAAGCTGCGGATGTTTGGAGAAGTGCAAAAGACTGCGAGTTTTAAATCAGCATCTTCAGTTGCCTCAAAGTGTTTCTTATAGGCCAGCCAAACCATTAAGGCTCCAGCCATTGCGCCAAGTAGCTGAGCGGCTACATACAGGGGAAGCAGTGAGAGTGAAAATTTGTCAGTGAGTACAAGTGCCAGTGTAATAGCTGGATTTAGGTGAGCGCCACTGTAAGGAGCCGCAATTGAGACTCCTGTAAATACTCCGGTTGCCCATCCGAATGTAATGACTATCCATCCGCTATTGTTTCCCTTCGTTTTGTTAAGTAAGACGTTGGCCACAACACCTCCTCCAAAAAGAATTATCACAGCTGTTCCTAAAAATTCTGCAAAAAATGGATTCATACCAAATCGTTTTTTTAATAGGGTGAACTATGGTAATCGGGGTCATCGGCCCATGTTTTAGCTGCATTTGCAGCACGATGCCAGCCTCTTATCAAAGCATGGGTCTCTTCTTCCTGGATTTGAGGCGAAAACGTACGATCAATCTGCCATTGCTGCTTTATATCCCGAATATCACTCCAGTAATTCACCGCCAGACCAGCCAGGTAAGCTGCGCCAAGCGCCGTAGTTTCAGTAATTTTGGGACGCGTAACGTTGGTCTGCAACAGATCCGACTGAAATTGCATCAGTTTGTTGTTGACTGTTGCGCCGCCATCCACACGCAATTCGCGGATATTTATTCCGGAATCCCGCTGCATTGCCAGTAAAACTTCCAGTGTTTGATAGGCGATACTGTCGAGCGCTGCACGGGCGATATGAGCAGAAGTTGTCCCTCGTGTAATTCCCACTAACATTCCACGTGCGTGTTGGTTCCAATGCGGAGCTCCTAGACCGGCAAATGCAGGAACAAAGTAAACACCTTCACTACTGCTTACTTTTGCTGCCAGTTTTTCGATATCCTTTGAGTTTTTGATGATTCCCAATCCGTCACGCAGCCATTGAACCACCGCGCCACCAATGAAGATTGAACCTTCGAGTGCATATTGAGTTTCTGAACCGATCTTCCAGGCAATGGTAGTGAGTAGCTTGCAATTTGAAACGATGGGTTTATTCCCGATATTCATCATCATAAAGCACCCCGTTCCGTAGGTGTTCTTGACCATTCCCGGCTCAATACACAGCTGTCCGAACATTGCAGCCTGCTGATCGCCCGCGATTCCGCCAATTGGAATCCCTGCAGCAAGTAAACCGGCTGTCTTCCCATAAATCTCGCTGGATGGCTTTACCGCAGGAAGGATGGCAGCAGGGATGTCAAAAAGGGAGAGTAACTCCTCATCCCAGTTATGCGTATGTATATTAAAGAGCATCGTTCGGGAGGCATTCGAAATATCGGTGATATGCAGGGCTCCCCGTGTAAGATTCCAAACGAGCCAGGAGTCGATAGTCCCAAACGCTAACAACCCCTTTTCTGCCATTTTTCGGGCACCTTCGACATTATCGAGTATCCATCGTATTTTTGTTGCTGAGAAATAGGCATCAATAATTAGCCCTGTCTTTTCAAGTATTTTCGGCCCTTCTCCGCGGTTATTCAATTCGTCGCAAAAAGAGGCTGTCCTGCGGTCCAGCCATACAATCGCATTGTAAATCGGTTTCCCAGTTTTCCGGTTCCATATAACGGTCGTTTCCCGTTGATTGGTGATCCCGATGGCCGCAATATTTGTGGTAAGAAGACCCGCTTTTGTAATTGCCTCTACTGCAACTCCTGCCTGTGTAGACCAGATCTCTTCAGGATCATGCTCCACCCAGCCTGAAGTGGGGTAGAATTGGGTAAATTCTTTTTGCGCCATGGCTAATGGAAGACCGTTGCTACCGAAAACTATAGCTCTTGAACTTGTGGTTCCCTGATCGAGCGCCAAGATATATTCCTGCATCTAAATCGCTTTAATTCAATGTTTTTAAATTGTGGTTATGAGCTAATCTGCCAGATTCCATATTCACAGAGGCTTTTTTTATATTTCCATGAAGGAATCACTCTTCAGCGTAAGCCAACCTTGGCCTTGTTTGCTGATCTACTGGCGTTCATGATTATTTTTTCAAAAGTTTACAATCTTTCTCAAAAATAACAAATTATTTAATTTAACAGCGATTCATTCAATTTGGATAAGCAGAATCTTCCTTATCTTTGACCTTTTAACCAGAACAACTATTTAAAGTTGCCTCAATCATATCTCTCTACACTTCATAGCAAATAAAATTATATTATATATTTATTATACATCATAAATAACTTTACTAAATATTTATTCGGATGAAAAAGATTTTATTTTTAATGCTTGGTTCAATTGCCATTTTTTCGTTTAAGGGAGATAAAAAGGCGTTTCAATTATTTGATATAAAAGGGAAGGAGATCCATTACTCGAGACTCCTTGAGGAAGCCGGGGAGGCTGATATCATTCTTTTTGGTGAGTTGCATGATAATCCGATCGACCATTGGTTAGAACAGGAGCTAACAAAAGACCTTTACAGTATAAAAAAAGGAGACCTTATTCTGAGCGCGGAGATGTTTGAGGCTGATGACCAAATTACAATTAATGAGTATTTATCGGGTTCAGTTTCGGATAAAACCCTTAAAGATGAAGCGAAACTATGGACAAACTTTCCAACCGACTATAAACCTTTACTCGATTTTGCAAAGAAGAATAAATTGGTGTTTGTTGCGGCCAATATTCCAAGACGTTACGCCAATATGGTTTATACCAGGGGATTGGAAAAGCTTGACAGTATTGATAAGGAGGCGTTAAGGTGGATTGCGCCGTTACCCGTTCAGTATGACAGTACCCTGACCTGTTATAAGGATATTTTTACACAGGCCAAAGGTCATGGAGGTCAGAACCTCCCTAAATCACAGGCTGTTAAAGATGCCACAATGGCCCATTTTATACTGAAGAATCGCGCTGCGGGGAAAACGGTAATTCATTTTAACGGCTCATATCATAGTGATCACCATCAGGGCATTGAGTGGTATCTAAAGCAATCGGATCCGAAATTAAAGATTTATACCATTGCCTCGACAGAACAGGAACTTACTGAAGATCTTGAAAAGGAAAATCTTGGATTGGCCGATTGTATTATTTGTACGCCGACATCGATGAGCAAGTCATACCGGCCTTAACGGCCACCCCGGTTATAATTTTGTGATCCGCCTGACTGTGATCCACCGTAATCGGGATTATTCGGATCATTTTCATTATTCAGTCCCGGATGCTTGGCTCCGCCCATTTTGATAGGTTTTGGAATCGTTTTCGACCTGAATATAGGGAACCGGTAATAGACTCCAACTGAAAAATCAAAGGGGGTTCCGCCACCTGTCTTCCCTATGCCTGGTATAATGTACGGATGCATATTGATATCTTTGGTAACTGCAATCGGGAATTTTGCCCGAAGTGACCATCCGAAGAAAAAATTAGGAAGTAGTTCCCCCTTCATTCCAAATACCAGTTCGCCCCATTGGGCACTCATATCATGACGTGGGAGGGAGGTGGTGATTGTACCCCAGTAATTTGTAGTTCCGATATTATCGGTTTGCTGATTAAAAACTGAATACCCATAACGGACTCCGACAAATACAAAATCGTGATCCTTTAAAGATTCGAATTTTACAATGTTCATGTCGATACCTAGCCTTGCATAGGTGCCATTATTCTTATAATCAAATGTAGACTGCTTGTCATCAAACCATTGCATCCCCATTTCAAAAGTCGGAAATAGGTTTCCCTTATAGGGGATATCTGCCTGGATTTCCCATCCGTTACGTTTTGCACTTTGCATCGTTGGTAACAGGAATCGTGAAAGGTCCATCCCTATGCGGGGACCTTCATACCGCCAGGTATCACCCTTGGTTTGCGCTAATACAGGAAAACTGCTAATGAGCAGAAGCGTTAAAATAGATACTAATATTCTGGTCATTCGTCGTTTTGGCTATAGATTGTGGATTAACCTTTGAATCGGTGATTTTTACTGAATCGATCCCGGCTGTAAACCTGGAACCTGAAAGTACATAGTTGGGAGCAAACCCGCAGAATTCGGAGATCAGTTTAATAATCATCTTATGTCGGAGATAAAGCGTATCTGAGATCCCATTAACATTCAAAACAAATCCTGTTGAATCGGCTGTTAAGGATAGTGGTAACGGGTATCTTTTTGTCAGGGAAGACGAGGCGTCATTCACGAGCGTATCACCCACATCATTCCGGTTTATTCCTTTAATAATCACTGTATTGACATTCTTAAATCCATTTATTGAAATGGAGGTAACCATCAAGGTATCTACCGAATCGTAACATCGGTTTCCGTCATTACACGACCCAAGGAGGATAACGAGCAGTGAAATTACGATCTGATAATATCTCATTCGAAGATTAATTTGTTAGTTGACAAAGATAAAAAAATTGAACGGAAAATAAAGGAAAAGACCAATTGTGATCTCCAGTCGGAGACATTGGGAGGAAACTCGGTTAACTGTGAAGTTTATCGCAGTAAATAAGCACGTCTTCGTTTTCAAAGGTGGACTAAATCATCCTGAAAGTCGAAAATCCAATAAAGATTTAAATCTGAACTTTTGCCCGGAGATACCGTTATATACTTGTATTAAGTATACTTTTGATCAAAATATATCCAATTATGCGTGCTGCTTCATTTATTATCTTTTTCGGAATTGCCCTGTTGATCTATTTCACCTTTAATTTTTACATCTATTCACGTGGATTACAGGCATTCTCTATTTCACCGGAATGGCGAAGGGGGTATATCATTGTTTTCTGGGTTATTGTCTCCTGTTTTGTAGTTGGCGAAATTCTCGAACATACCCGTTCCTCGCTGGTGAGCGAATGGATTTACCGCGTAGGGGCCTTCTGGCTGGCATTTATGCTCTATTTCGCGTTGACACTGCTGGTCTTTGATGTAATTCGTTTACTCAACCATTTCTTTCATTTTCTCCCTGAAATGACTCAGACATTCCGTTTTAGACTTGGGCTGGCCACCGTAGCGTTTGTTTCATTTGTTGTGCTTGCGGGCCATTTGAATGCTTTGAATACCCGAATCCGGGAGATCTCCCTCACCATTCCTAAGAAAGTGAATGGAAATCATGCTATGAAGATTGTTATGGCATCAGACATTCACCTCGGTGCGTTGATCGGAGAGAACCGCGAAGCTAAACTGGTCCGGATTATTAATAGTCAAAAACCAGATCTGGTTCTTCTTTGTGGCGATCTGGTTGATGGTGATATTGCCCCTGTATTACGCAAAAATCTCGGAAAACATCTCCAGGAGATTAAATCGGTTATGGGTGTTTATGCAATTCCCGGAAACCATGAATATATTGGTGGTATTGCAAAGACCCTCCCTTACCTTAAAAGTGTTAATATCAAATTATTACGTGACAGTATCCTTGTTTTACCAAATGGGGTAAGTGTTGTGGGGCGCGATGACCGCGATAATCGTCAGATGGGGGAGGAGAACAGGAGGAAGACCTTGAAAGAGCTTATGGCGGGAATCGACAAAACCTTCCCGGTTATTGTTATGAATCACCAGCCTTTTAACCTCGAAGAAGCAGTAGCTGAAAATGTTGACCTTCATCTGTCCGGGCACACCCATCATGGTCAACTCTGGCCGCTGAACTACATCACGAAGGCTGTTTTTGAACTTAGCTGGGGATACCTTAAAAAAGGGGAGACTAATTTTTATGTCTCCTCTGGTTTTGGTTCCTGGGGACCTCCTGTCCGGATAGGCAATACCCCCGAAGTTGTGGTGTTCAACCTCACCTTTAAGGATCCTGCGCTTTAAATTAACGATTCACCTTGTAAAACGGAAGGTATCGGACCGGCTCGAAACCGAGTTGCTGGGCGAGCAGGTATGAGCCGATGTTTTCCAGTCGGCAGGCCCAAACCGGTTCGTATCCGTTATTTAGACAGTAATTTATCAATGCGATACACGTCTCCTTTGCAAAGCCTTTACCCCTGAACAAAGGGGCTGTTTCGATACCAAATTCCAGTAAACGGGTGTCAATATAGGCTGAAAATGCTGTACTTGCCGGTTCATTATTAATATGCAGTGTGAATCCTATCCCTTGCTCAACAAACTGAGGGGCGTTTTTCCAGAAGAATTTTGGAACTACTGTACCCGGCATATTTTGAAATTCCATCTCCCCTGTTCTGCGTATTTCAAGATTCCGGGGTGGATGACTGGAAATAAATGCAGCAAATTTGCCGGGGTTAAATTTGAAATTAACTCGGGTTTGTTCCTCAACCCGAACATGATCCCAATAAGGCTTTCCCTCCTCTTTATGCTTCCGGGTGAGCAGGTTTTTACCAAGCAAATCATTTAGTTTTGTATTCCACCTTTCGGGAAATACCTGGAGCCATTCTGTCTTTTCGCGTAACTGATCCTTATTTAATAGATAGGTGGAAAGTTGCAGGTTGAATTCTGCATTTTCGGTGTTTCCCAGAAGCAGGGACATCCCGTATGGGTGAACGATATAAAAACTTGTGGGAGATTCACCGTTATCTGCATAAATGAAGCCTTCAATTTTTTGTGCTGCCACATCACAGGCAAACATTTGGTTGAATGTCACCTCTGCTAGTAGGGGGAGTGCCAATCCAAATTTATGTTTATCCAGTAATACCATAATTCAGGATGAATTTCAAATTATTCAGATATCAATAAGTTCACTAATTTTGGAGCGCGACCAAATAAGTAATGATCCGATCTTTATTAATTTTCTGCAAAATAGTAAAAAAATAAAAATGGCTAATAATCCGGGACGATTAGTCTGTCTATGTAATCACGTTACTGCGAACGAAATTATAAACGTTTTGAAAGCGGGCGCACAAACTACCTTTGATGTTCAGCAGTTTACGGCTGCAGGGACTGGTTGTACCCGTTGTGTCCGTGAGATTAACGCCATAGTTGAACACCATCTTGCCACGAAAAAAAAGGATCCCCAGCTTAAATTCGATTTTGAAGCAGGAAATTAAAATCGTCGTTTGCATTTAATTCCAAAGGTTCCGATCCTTTTCTGAAAATCCGGGCACTAAAATTACCGATCAGACGGAGTTGATCCGCTTCGTATTTAAGCATTGTCCCTTCACGCAGGCCAACGACAGTAATTTCAGGATTAATCTCAAGAAACTCTAAAATGCGTTGTTCCCTTGTCTCGCCGCCATGCCCTTCCGGATTATAATCCAGATAATGAGGGTTGATCTGAAAAGGGACCAGATTCATACAATCAAAGCCTAAGGGATCAACGATTGGCATATCGTTGGTGGTTCTTAAAGTTGGGCAGGCGACATTTGCCCCGGCGCTCCATCCAATGTAGGGTACTCCTTCAAGAACCTTCTCTCTGATCGCAGACATTATTCCATTGTTTTGCATCATCCGGACTAACTGCCAGGTATTACCACCTCCGACTACAATTGCCTCTGCCTCCTGAACCGCCTTAACAGGATCAGGGAAGTGGTGAATGGAGGTAATATAGTGTCCAATCTCTGCAAAACGCTCCTCAACCTTTGATTCATAAAGGTCATATGAAAAAGTAACCGCAGCATAGGGGATAAAAAGTGCATGAACCTTTTTTAAGCCCAAAAAGTTCTTAATCTCCGTTTTAGGATAATTAAGATAGAGCTCCCCTTGCATTGTTGAATTGCTGATGAGTAAAAGTTTCATAAAAATATTATTTTTGTC
>Ga0118677_10009549_pt1 | contig 15124 bp, 12 predicted proteins | sample AliMusrvi5mmetaG_FD_86154 | JGI IMG/M metagenome (GOLD analysis project Ga0118677, IMG submission 86154)
GGCATGGTGAGGTTTTAAGCGGAGGTCGCCCCCGGGACGGGGGCGTGGATTGAAACAGATAACCGGATTTAACGAGGTGTGAATGCGTTAGGTCGCCTCCTGTACGGGGGCGTGGATTGAAACCAGTATTTATTGTCAGAGCTGTGGTTAGTGTGGCGTCGCCTCCTGTACGGGGGCGTGGATTGAAACATGGGATAAATTCATCATTGACCGCTCGTAACGCGCGTCGCCTCCTGTACGGGGGCGTGGATTGAAACATCGATGGCTGGCATGGCTTTCATCAATTATGGGGTCGCCTCCTGTACGGGGGCGGGGATTGAAACTACCCTTAGCCTTGCTGAACTGGGCGCGCTGTCTGGTCGCCTCCTGTACGGGGGCGTGGATTGAAACTAAGCCATTTGTGCGCCCAAGGCTGACCGGGTCAAGTCGCCTCCTGTACGGGGGCGTGGATTGAAACCTGATAGCGGTGTGCCATTAATCTGAAATCCAGTGGTCGCCTCCTGTACGGGGGCGTGGATTGAAACCAAGCGTTTTCCCAGCTCTCATCCAGATGGAATCGTCGCCTCCTGTACGGGGGCGTGGATTGAAACCCATTTACACTTACCAGTTCCATAACGGATCCCGTGTCGCCTCCTGTACGGGGGCGTGGATTGAAACTCATGCGTGACAGATATGTTTTCGTAAGGGCTGAGTCGCCTCCTGTACGGGGGCGTGGATTGAAACCAAGATGATCCGCTACAGCGACACGCAGCTCGGTCGCCTCCTGTACGGGGGCGTGGATTGAAACCTTTATGAAATCCCCGCCGTTAAGCAGGGATATGTCGCCTCCTGTACGGGGGCGTGGATTGAAACGGATTGCCCACAGATGAAGAGAACAAGACCATCGAGTCGCCTCCTGTACGGGGGCGTGGATTGAAACCCGCCGGGCATGGAGCCGATTGACCCCTTGCGTGAGTCGCCTCCTGTACGGGGGCGTGGATTGAAACAAGAGCTTTGGGAGCGATGAAGTATTTGGGTGCGTCGCCTCCTGTACGGGGGCGTGGATTGAAACCGCTGATGACGATATCTCCGACCAGAACCGGAGAGCGTCGCCTCCTGTACGGGGGCGTGGATTGAAACCCTACAAATAAGAGAACGAGCATTGCTGGCAATGTCGCCTCCTGTACGGGGGCGTGGATTGAAACTTTGGGTTGGGTTGATATTCTGCCCGTGCTTTCGTCGCCTCCTGTACGGGGGCGTGGATTGAAACCCGGATTTATGATGCGTTCGCCAAATGGTTTGAGGTGTCGCCTCCTGTACGGGGGCGTGGATTGAAACTGCCTGCGTCCCGATAAAGCCATTATCCACCGCAAGTCGCCTCCTGTACGGGGGCGTGGATTGAAACAGGCCGAACGATCCGGACAGTCTGACCGAATGGCTGTCGCCTCCTGTACGGGGGCGTGGATTGAAACATCCGTAATGCAGCAGGGCGTAGGCCAGAATCAGGTCGCCTCCTGTACGGGGGCGTGGATTGAAACAAAATCGCTCCACCAATCAAAATCATCTGGTGAGTCGCCTCCTGTACGGGGGCGTGGATTGAAACCGGATAAGGACGTCAGTTTGCCGGTCAGGGTGTGTCGCCTCCTGTACGGGGGCGTGGATTGAAACGAGTGCAACCACGATGTCGCCGGCAGTCAGGGCTGGTCGCCTCCTGTACGGGGGCGTGGATTGAAACACGCTTCCCTGATATCCTTCCACATCCAGACCACGTCGCCTCCTGTACGGGGGCGTGGATTGAAACAGACGTTGCCTGTTTTATCGGAATGCGATCTGACGTCGCCTCCTGTACGGGGGCGTGGATTGAAACTTGATCTTGTAGCCTTCTGACTGAAGCCAGGAAAGTCGCCTCCTGTACGGGGGCGTGGATTGAAACACAATACCACCGAACAAACTTTTCAGATCAGCCCGTCGCCTCCTGTACGGGGGCGTGGATTGAAACATCTGATACAGATGTGGATATTGCATCCGTCAAACGAGGTCGCCTCCTGTACGGGGGCGTGGATTGAAACCGGTGAAAAACTGGGGTTGAAGCAATGGTGGTTTGTCGCCTCCTGTACGGGGGCGTGGATTGAAACATGGTGCCGGTCAGAAGGTTGGTGGCATCGACAAGTCGCCTCCTGTACGGGGGCGTGGATTGAAACACGCGACAATACGGAAGCAACTGGAAACAAAATATGTCGCCTCCTGTACGGGGGCGTGGATTGAAACAACTGCTCCCTGTCCCTGGAAGCGTGCCAGAAGCGTCGCCTCCTGTACGGGGGCGTGGATTGAAACCCAGTCAAGAATTCTGCGTCGGTGCCATCGCAGCCGTCGCCTCCTGTACGGGGGCGTGGATTGAAACTGCACAAGGGCAGAACCAGCCGATCCTGTAACATGTCGCCTCCTGTACGGGGGCGTGGATTGAAACTCCTGGGTAAAGGTCGGAATGGAAAATCTCTCATGTCGCCTCCTGTACGGGGGCGTGGATTGAAACATGGTGCCGGTGAGCAGGTTGGTGGCATCGACAAGGGTCGCCTCCTGTACGGGGGCGTGGATTGAAACAGCGCGATGACAAGCACAAGCCTGCTTGGGAGAACGTCGCCTCCTGTACGGGGGCGTGGATTGAAACTGGGCTACATCTCCGTTGTTGTGATAGGTAATCAGTCGCCTCCTGTACGGGGGCGTGGATTGAAACAAAGAGGTCAATAACCTTATCCAGCGTGATGCTGATGTCGCCTCCTATACGGGGGCGTGGATTGAAACAGAATTTCACTGAACATTGATGGGCTGATATTGGGTCGCCTCCTGTACGGGGGCGTGGATTGAAACATCTATTCAGTTTTAATACAGTACCACTATAATCCTGATTTACTTTCTATTGACATGGTGGTCAATATGGATAATATTACCAACAGAAATACAAAAGTAAAGGTAATTTTATCATGACATTCAAGGGATGTGGTTCACGATTTGACAGAGCATCTGCTGTCTTCAAGAACCGTGGCGGAGTCCTCCATACGGCACAGGTTCTTCGTTCGGGCATACACCCTGGTACGCTCTACGCCATGAGGGACTCCGGTGCACTGGAGGTGGTGAGCCGTGGCGTATATCGTCTTGCTGACAGCCCACCGCTGGGCAATCCCGACCTGGTGACCATCGCGGCCCGTGTTCCCGGAGGTGTGATCTGCCTGATCTCTGCGCTGTCATTTCACGAGATAACCACCCAGATACCCCATGAGGTACATATAGCACTGCCGCGCGGAGCGGAGAAACCTCGCATAGACCATCCGCCGATCAAGACCTATCAGTTCACTGGAAAGGCTTATATGGAGGGCGTGGAGACTCATAAGCTTGACGGTGTAATCACGCACATCTACAGCCCGGAGAAAACAATTGCTGACTGCTTCAAGTTTCGCAACAGGGTTGGCATTGATACAGCAGTGGAAGCTATTCGCTTCTATCGCGAACGCAAGCCCGTCAAAGTGGAAGACCTGCTGCATTATGCGGCGATTTGCCGGGTGACAAAGATTATCCGGCCTTATCTTGAGGCGCTTCTGTGATGGCAGATATTGCTGCATCAGTTCATCAACGTCTTCTCAACAAGGCCAGGGAATCTTCCCGTACGTTTAATGAACTCCTGCAGCACTTTGCCATCGAAAGATTTATCTACCGTCTTTCCAAATCGCCTCATGCGGACAGGTTTGTCCTCAAGGGAGCATTGATGCTCTGGGCATGGAGTGGCCCCATGTCGCGTCCGACTATGGATATTGATCTTCTGGGAACAATCGAAAACAGTCTCGAAGTAATTACCGCCATCATGAAAAATGTCTGTGTAATGGCTGTCGAGATGGATGGCCTGTTGTTTAATGCCAGTACGGTGACGGCAGCAAGGATCACAGAGGATGCTGATTACAAAGGCGTGCGTATTCGCCTCCTGGGAAACCTTGGCAATGCTCGGGTCTCTCTGCAGATTGATATCGGATTCGGAGATGTGATCATTCCGGGGCACTGCAAGGTTGCGTACCCTTCGCTTCTTGACTTTCCGTCGCCAGAGTTGAATGGGTATACCATGGAGAGCACCATTGCCGAAAAGTTCCAGGCTATGGTGAAGCTTGGCACCCTGAACAGTCGAATGAAGGACTTTTACGACATCTATATTTGATGGCCTCGTAAAAAGTCGTTTTTCGACCATTTTTGCATCTGTAACCTATTGAATTTACATAATGTGAAATGTCATTTTTTGACTTTTTACGACTCCATCATATTTTATCCCGGACGTTCGACTTTAGGGGAGACATACTGGCCGAGGCGATAGAAAAAACGTTTGAGAATCGAAACACACCGCTTCCAATCAAGCCCACTGTTTTTGATCCTTCATTCATTACTGCCGGGGACAAAAAGGTTCAATGGCTGGGGTTCATCAGGAAGGCCAAGCTGTCTGATGCACCAGAGGCTTTCGAGGATGTCGTCGCTGCTATCAAGGTGTTCATCGAACCTGTCATTGATTCTTATGCCGGCAGAAGTTCGTTCCACCTCACATGGAATGCACCTGGGCCATGGCGTTGATCAAAAGACATCCAGCCTCGGCCACAGATTGTGGCAATTCGCAACTATACTACTGAATCACTGATCAATCAGACTGTTACGCACAACCCGGATTTCTTGTACCCTACCAGCAAGCCTCGACAATTTTTCATGTCATTGGTTAGTTTTCAGGGGGGTATCGGAATCGGTATCTGTTTTGAAATCTGAGCAGTGGGTTCCGGGAATACTACGTCTACAGAATGTGTGCAATTTCTGAAAACTGTGTAAGAATTGAGCACTAATTACTGTCGAAACAGGCCAGAATCGGTCACTTTCGACAGTGTGGATTAAAAGGATAAGTTATATTTCTTATTGTAAAGGAATTGCATGAAAAATCAATCAGGTTCCTCTTGATAATCAACAATGGATAAGATAGATTTCAGGAGATGATTTGCGGTTGTCTTTGTTTGGTTTTATAGTGCTAGTTTTATGTACATCATGGGAGAGAAATATGAGAAGAAATAGCTACTGGGCAGACCAATATATTGATAAACGAAAGACAGGCGAGCAGGCCATCCGGATGATCAAACCGGGTCAACGGGTGTTTATCGGATCTTCCTGCGGAGAACCCCAGCATCTGGTTCGCATATTATCCGAAGTTTCCAGTTATTTTACCGACATAGAAATTGTCCGGCTGCTGTCGCTTGAAAGCACGCCGCTGACACTGATTGCCAATAAAACGCAGGATCAGACAATGAATATCCGATCCTTTTATCTGGGGTCTGCCAAACCTAAAAGTATGGCCAGGGACATGCGTTTTATCACTCCCATAAATCTTTCCGCAATTCCCCGGCTTTTCAAAAGCCGTAAACTTCCCATCCATGTGGCACTGATCCAGGTTTCACCTCCGGATGATTTTGGATGGATGAGCCTGGGGATTTCCGTGGATATTACCATGTCCGCCGCTCAATCTGCAGATATTGTGATTGCCCAGGTGAATCCCATGATGCCCCGGGTTCTGGGAAGAAGCTTTTTACATGTTAACGATGTGACGGCATTTGTGGAATATGAGGAACCATTGCTCACAGTGTCAAAAGCGCCCGAACTTGAATCAGCCAATACTATCGGCAGACTGCTTGCCAGGCTGATCGATGATGGTTCCACCATTCAAATCAGCCCGGGTACAACTCCCCATGCAACCATGCTGGCATTGTCCGAGAAGAACGATCTGGGAATCCATACCCAGTATCTCACAAACGATATTATGCACTTATGTGCCATAGGCGTCATCAATAACCGGTTCAAGGGATATAATGACGGCAAGCTTGTCGCCAGCGCTGCCATTGGGGACGAAAACCTGTATGAATTTATCAACGACAACCCGGCAATTGAATTTCATCCATCGGAATATGTGAATGATCCAGGAATTATCGCCCGGCATCGAAAAATGGTAAGCTTGAATGTTGCGACCGCCATTGACCTGACCGGACAGGTTGCGGCTGATTCCTTGCCATACAACCAGTTTACCGGGGTTAACGGCATGATGGATTTCATTCATGGCGCAGCCCAGTCCGAAGGCGGTAAATCCATTCTGATGGTTCCTTCTACCAATTTGGCAGGAGATAAAAGCCATATTGTCCCCATTTTGAACGATATGGCGGTGGTGGTTCCCCGTGCGGAAGTTCATTATGTGGCTACGGAATACGGGGTGTTCAATCTGTTCGGGAAGAGCCTTCAGGAACGGGCACTGGGCATGATCAGTATTGCGCACCCGGCTTTCCGGGATGAGCTGTTTTTCGAAGCCAAAAAGATGGGATTGTTCAGTGCAGAACGGACGCTGACAGAATCCATTCATGGAGTGTATCCGGCTCGTCTTGAAGAGACTCGAAAAATTGGAGATGAAATGGTGACAATCCGTCCGGCCAAGCCGGTGGATGAACGACGGATTCAGGAACATTTTTACAATCTGGACAAAAACGATGTGGTTTCCCGTTTTTTTCATGAAAAAACAAGTTTTGTCCGGAATGACGTTCAGGGCATATCCCAGATCGACTATGTGAAAAACCTGAGTGTTCTGGCAGTGGTTGGCGAGTTTGGTTTTGGCAAGGTCATCGGGCTGGGTGAATATCTCATGGATGAATCCAAGAATATGGCGGAAGTTGCCTTCTCCGTCAGTTCAAACTGGAAGGGCAAGGGCATTGCCCGGATTCTGATTCTGAAACTGGCTGAAGCAGCCAGAGAAAATGGAATATCCGGATTGATCGCCTATACGTCCCATGACAATATTGCCATGACCAACCTGTTCAAGATTTTACCGTACAAGGTGAAGACCGTTTTTGATGAAGATATGCTGGTATTGAGCTGTAAATTTGCAGAACAAAAGGAAACTGCATGATGGATATGAATATGTTCAAGGTTGTATTTCTTCCGCACAACAAAGAGACCAGGGTGCCAGATGGAGAAAATCTGATCCGGACGGCAATGGAAGCCGGGGTTCACATTAATGCATCCTGCGGAGGAGAGGGCGTTTGCGGAAAATGCCGGGTAGTTGTCGAGTCGGGTGTTGTTGAAGGCGGAATCACTGAAAAGCTCAGTGCCAAAGATCTGGAAAATGGGTATCGTCAAGCTTGTACGTCCAGAGTTCGAAGTGATCTTGTCATTCGAATTCCGGTTGAATCCGCTATTGACGCCAGCGTACTGAATATGCAGAGCACTGCCCGTTTCACAGCCCGGATCAAAGAAATGAATCTGGAAGATCTGAAGGAAAAAGGGCTGTTTGTCCCTCCGGTTGAGAAAAAATATCTCGAACTTCCGGAGCCTACGGTACACGATAATCTTCCCGATGTCTCCCGACTGGTCAGTTATTTGAAACTGGAGCATGGTGAACATCGGCTGGTGGTGGATCTTCCTGTCATTCAAAAAATCTCTGATGTACTCAGGAGCGACAATTTCAAAATCACCGCAACCCTGGCCAGACCCGTACATCCCGGAAGAAAAACGCATATCATCAATATTCAGCCAGGCAACACCACAGACCGCAACTACGCTATCGCAATGGATATCGGCACCACAACCCTTTACGGACAACTGATCAACCTGGTAACTGGCGATGTTCTGGCGCAGTTCGGAGATTTCAATGCCCAGATCAGCTACGGTGAAGATGTCATCAGCCGGATCATGTATGCTGAAAAAGTCGGTGGACTTGAAAAACTTCATGAAGTCGTGATCGGGGTCATTAACAGGCTGATTCAAAAAATGGTTAAAAAATCGGGTATTGACCGCGATGATATCAACAGCATTACACTTGCCGGCAACACCACCATGACCCAGCTTCTTCTGAAGGTCAACCCCCGAAGTATCCGCAGGGCACCCTACGTGCCGGCATCATCTATATATCCGCCTCTGAAAGCTGTCACACTGGGAATGGATCTGGGAAGTCACGTCAATGCCCTGGTCTATCCTCAGATTTCCAGTTATGTGGGAGGAGATATTGTTGCCGGTGTTATGGGATCTGGTCTGTACCGTACAGATGAATTGACGCTGTTCATGGATATCGGCACCAATGCCGAGATTGTCATTGGCAACAAGGACTGGCTGGCTTGCGCGGCATGTTCAGCCGGGCCGGCATTTGAAGGCGGCGGCATTACTTTTGGAATGCGGGCAGCCAAAGGGGCAATTGAAGATTTTTCTCTTGATCCCGTTACGCTGGAGCCGATGAATATCACGATTGGAAACGTCCGCCCCAAAGGAATCTGCGGGTCTGGCCTGATTATCATGGTTGCCACCCTGTTTGAACTGGGGGTTATCGATAATCTGGGAAAATTCAACCGGAACCTCAATACCCCCCGTATTCGAGAAACCAACGGAATCTGGGAATATGTGCTAGCCTGGGCAGAGGAAACCCAGATCGACCGGGACATGGTTCTCACAGAACCGGATATCGACAATTTGATCCGCGCAAAAGGGGCGATTTACAGCGGATGCATGACCCTTCTGGAAGAAGTCGGGCTTTCCGTTCGTGATCTGGATCAGATTGTTCTTGCCGGTGGATTCGGCAGTTATGTGGATCTGGAAAAGGCCATGACCATCGGCCTTCTTCCTGAAATGGATCCGGCTCGCGTCACATTTATCGGCAATGGCTCGCTGATGGGTGCTAAAATGAGTTCTCTTACCAATCATATCCGTCGTGATGTGGTGGAAGTCACCAAACGGATGACCAATTTCGAGCTTTCAGAAACGCATTCGTATATGGACAACTATGTGGCGGCGCTGTTTCTGCCACATACGGACATGAATCAGTTTCCCAAAGCCCGTGCAAGACTGGAAGCCAGAAAAGAAGCTCTGAGATTACTGTCACAGAGCAGATGATGATCGTTAGCAGGGCAGGCCATATTGAGAAACGAGGCTCACATGGCATGCACCGCAATGACAAGGATGAAGCTTGCGCACAGATGTTGTCTTTTTTGCGAAACCATAAACAGAGATAGAGAGGGACACATGACAGGAATAAACAAGGCCATTATTGTGGGCCGTCTGGGGAAGGATCCCGAAGTCCGTTATATGCCGGATGGCTCGGCTGTAGCCAATTTTTCCATTGCCACATCAGAAGACTGGAAAGACAAGTCTACCGGAGAAAAAAAAGAACGTACCGAATGGCACCGTATTGTCGCTTTTCGAAAGCTGGGGGAAATCTGCGGTGAATTTCTTTCTAAAGGGAAGCTGGTCTATATTGAAGGCCGGATTCAGACGCGTTCATGGGATGACAAGGATGGGAATAAACGATATACGACAGAAATTGTTGCATCTGACATGCAGATGCTGGGCTCAAAGGATGAGGGAAGCAAAAGGCCATCAGGTGAGTTTGATTCAGGCTTCAGGGGCGCCGGCAATATGGGACGCCCCGAAGGTCCTCCGGGGGATGATGATATTCCATTTTAATCCGGTGTGTCTGTGAATCTGCCGGCTTTATTCAATGATTTGGAATCACTTTACCATCAATATAACTGCCGTGAACGGGTGCATCCGGATCCCCTGATTTTTCTTTATCGGTATCCGGATGTTCGGGATAGAGAAATAGCCGGGCTTCTGGCTGCATCCCTGGCTTACGGACGGGTTGCCCAGATTTTTAAAAGCCTGTCCGGTGTGCTTCAGCAGATGGGTCCATCCCCCCTGAATTTTATCCTCCAGTCCACCCCTCAGTCCCTGATGGAAGTGTATGGCAGATTTTCCCACAGATTTGCAACGGGAAATCATCTGGCTGCATTGATATGGGCAATCCGGAATATTATCAGCCGATACGGATCGCTTTATGCCTGCTTTCTGCTGGGGATGACGCCTGAAGCGGATACGGTGCTGCCGGCTTTGATCCGGTTTGTCTCAGAACTGACCGGGGGGCACCCGTCGGAGATGGGGCATCTGATTCCTCTGCCGGAACGGGGAAGTGCCTGCAAACGGCTGAATCTGTTTTTGCGCTGGATGGTGCGAAAGGATGACGTGGATCCTGGAGGCTGGACGTCTGTTTCTGCTTCGAAACTGATTATTCCACTGGATGTCCATATTCACCGGATGGGTCTTCGTCTGGGACTGACCCAACGGAAGCAGGCAGATATGCGGACAGCTCTGGAGATAACGGGTGCTTTCCGGGATATCTGCCCGGATGACCCGGTCCGCTATGATTTCACCCTTTGCCGTATGGGAATGAATGGCAATAGCCATGATCTGTGAATCTTATTTTATGCGGCATGCCGATTATAACTCATTATTTTTTCAAGAAGGTAACCATTCATGCCGATCTATGAATTTTACTGCGAAGCCTGTAACACCCTGTTTAATTTTTTTTCCAGAAATATCAATACGTCCAAAACACCGCAGTGCCCCAAATGCCAGTTTCACCCTCTGACCCGTCAGATGTCTGCATTTGCTTTCACGGGAAAAGCCAGGGAAGACGGCGGGATGGATGATCTGCCTTTTGACGGGAATAAAATGGAGATGGCCATGCAGATGCTGGCAGGCGAAGCGGAAAATGCCGATGAAAACAACCCCCGCCAGGCGGCAGATTTGATGCGTAAGCTGACCGACATCACCGGGATCGAGCTGGGATCTGGAATGGAGGAAGCCCTCCGCCGGATGGAAAAAGGAGAAGACCCGGAACAGATCGAAGCAGAAATGGGAGATATTCTGGAAACTGAAGACCCCTTTCTGTTGCCTGACAAAAAAAGAAAAGGAAGCTCTGCCGGAAAAAAACAGCCCTTTCGAGACAATACGCTTTATGATCTGTGAACCGGTACTGCCTGCCCCGGATCATTCGGCTTCAGGGGGCAGGGCAATACCGGCAACTCACCCTGAAACCGTGTGCTTTCCTGCTTCAGGCAATCCCTCATCAGTCCAGGATGGTACGTTATGAATTCCTCTATAAATCCGGCAATTGCCGATCGGGTCAAGAGTCTTCGTCAATTGCTTCACCATCACAATTACCGGTATCATGTTCTGGACAATCCTGAAATATCAGATGGCGAATATGACTGCCTGATGCAGGAGCTGTTATCCCTCGAAAGGGAGCATCCGGGGCTGGCAAGCATGGATTCCCCTACGGTGCGGGTGGGAGCTCCGGCTCGGGAAGCATTTGAAACCGTGCCTCACGCTGTACCCATGCTCAGTCTGGACAATGCTTTTTCAGAGCTGGACATTATCGAATTCGACGCACGGGTCAAAAAATATCTTCAAATTCAGGGGCCGGTTCTGTACACAGCTGAACCCAAACTGGACGGTGTGGCAGTCGAGCTGATCTATGAAAACGGAATACTGGTGATGGCTTCCACCCGCGGAGATGGACTGAGCGGCGAGGTGATCACTGCCAATATCAAAACCATCCGGTCCGTTCCCCTTCAGCTTCGATCCGAATCATTTGACGGACATATTGAAGTCAGGGGAGAGGTCATTATGGATCGCAACGGATTTGAAACGTTGAATCAGAGCCGCCTTGACGAAAATCAGCCGGCTTTTGCCAATCCACGGAATGCGGCAGCAGGATCGCTCAGGCAGCTTGATTCTTCAATAACCGCCGGCCGGCCCCTGGATATTTTTATTTATGGCGTGGGAAACGCTCCCGGTCTGAAAAGCAACACCCATGGAGAGATGCTCCATCAATTAACCGGCATGGGCTTCAAGATCAACCCCCTGATCCGCTCGAATCTTTCTCTGGAAAGCGTTCTGGCTTGCTACCGTGAACTGGAGGCCATGCGTCCCCGGCTTCCCTATGATATTGACGGCATGGTGGTCAAGGTGGATGATCTGGATTATCAGCTTGCCCTCGGTGCAAAATCCAGAAGCCCCCGATGGGCTATTGCCTGGAAATATCAAGCCATTCAGGGAACGACGCGAGTGCTGTCCATAGATGTTCAGGTGGGCAGAACCGGTGTACTGACGCCGGTTGCCAATCTGGAGCCCCTGAAGATCGGGGGAGTTGTCATCAGCCGGGCTACACTCCATAATGAAGAAGAAATCCAGCGAAAAGACATCCGGGTGGGAGACACCGTTTTTGTGGAAAGAGCCGGAGATGTGATTCCCAAAATCGTCACGGTGGTTGCTGAAAAACGAAACGGAACTGAAAAACCCTTTAATATGCCGACTGCCTGTCCTGCCTGCGGCTCAAGGGTCGTTCGTTCCATTCCGGATCAATCCGACAAACCGGAAGTGGCCATCCGGTGTTTTAATTCCCGCTGTCCGGCGCAGCTCAAGGAAAATATCAAGCATTTTGCATCCAAGGGAGCTTTTGATATTGACGGTCTGGGAGACAAGCTGTCGGAGCGACTGGTGGACGAAGGCCTGCTGACCTCTTATGCGGACATATTTCAATTGACTGTTGAAAAGCTGGTGAGCCTGGACAGGATGGGGCAAAAATCAGCTGAAAATTTAATAAGCGCCATCAGCAATCGTAAAAAAATCTCCTTGAGCCGTTTTTTATATAGCCTGGGAATCCGTCACGTCGGAGAAAATATTGCAGATATTCTGGCCAGAAAAGCGGGAAGTCTGGACAGCATCATGCAGATGGATGAGACCACTCTGAAGAAGCTTGAAGGTCCGCGCAGGCAGGCCCTCACCCGCGGGGAGGTCTACCGCCTGGTGCTGGTGGAGGGCCTTCTGAGGAGCGGCTTTCCGCATGCCTGGGCTCTGGTGCAGGCCTGCCAGGCCCTTGCGGTGGTGCTCTGCGCGCGGCAAACGGCGTACCTGCCGATGCGAGAGGTGCGGGAGATCTTCCTCCGCGCGCTTCGGCGGAGCCCAGCCAAGCCGGGCTGCTCCTCTCCCTCTTCCTTTTTCTCCGCGGCAGAAGAGGAGCCAACGGGCCCGTCCGAGGAAAAGAAAATGGAAAAGGGAAAGGAGGACGGGGAGAGCGAGGTGGATAAGCAAGCCGTGGATGAGATGTTTCGGGAGGCGGCGATGCTTCGGGTGGGCCGCCTGCGCGAGATGGAGGCCCCGGTGAGCTTCAGCCACCTCAGCCTGCAGGAGTTCTTCGCGGCGCAGGCCCTGCTGCACAACCCCTCTGAGCTTTCTCGGGAGCCCTGCTGTGTGGGCCTGGACCTGCCCCACCAGCCCGCCGTGGGGGCCTTTGTGCGGGACCTCCTCGTGCACCGCAGCCCGGAGCAGTACCAGGCCTTCATTGCGGCCCTGCAGGGGATTGTGGGGCTGACCAGGGGGGACCCCCATCCTCCCGAGAGCGACGGCGGGGAGGGCGCGGGCAGCAGTGGTGAGGGTAGTGGTGTGTCGAGGCTGTGGGACGGGGCGAGCCCCGAGGGCGGGCGGTGCCGCGCGGCAGCCAACGCGATGACCTTAGTCACGGCCGTGGACCACGTGGTGCGGGGCTGGGACCTCTCGCGGTGCCGCTTCCCTGGGGCTGACCTGGACGGCCTGCAGGTCTGTTCTGTGGGCGGCGTACATGTGCGTTCAGTGTGTTGCCCTTTATATTGCGTCAGCTTTGTAGGGCAACTCTGAAATTTGGAGTCAACTTTTGCCCGTACCACCTCAAAAGTGAGAGCTGCAAAATATGCACCAATAGCGGCATTTCCCCCCTCGTTTCACGGCCAAGTGTGCATTTTATCCCTTGTTGCCAAGCCTTTGTAAAAAAAATCAATCATTTTCCTGTTTACAGGTTACAGGTTCTCCGCAAGCGGCCCCGCCTCTCGCCGCACGAACTTCAGTAATCTTTCTCGTGGGACAGGGCAAATAAGTGCGGCCTAATACCCTACAACCTGTACTAGGGGCTGAGAGGAACTTGTCCGCACCACCGGAAACAACGTATTCCAGGGGAAGGGCATGGGTTCCTAACCGTCTGTGAGTAAAGTCTCTGCAGTAGGGGATCGGACGCACCTTGTCCTCCCCTGTTACACAATTAACTAATTTTATGGGGTGGGAGGCATGTTGTTATAAACCCCCTTCAACGGAAATAGACTGAATAATGTATCGAGGGACCGCTGTGCAGTATTGACGCCCAGCAAAGCATGTCAGCTAACTGTGTCTTTGGATAGCGTTCGCTCTTCGCATATGAATACCGGGGGGAGGGGGAGCTCTATCCCACTAAAGCCGAAATTTCTGCCCACAGACCTATCACAGCCCCAAACTGAGAGGAGTTTGTCTCTATCATTTCGAAAATTACATAGCCTTGCACCATACGAAGCGAGAGGAAATCTAACCCAACCAAGGAACCCCTTTCATATGCGCCTTTTGTGTACGCCGCATTCTTTTCTGCGCCCGGTGGCAGGTGTTGTGCAGCAGCTTTCGAGGAGCCGACCTCCGCTACGCCGTTCTGACTCGACCGCGGCTGTCCTACGTTGACCTCAGAGAGGCCTCCCTGAATCACCTCCAGTGCTCCGAAACGGCAAACCTCGAAGGACACAGTAGTTCCGTGAATGCCGTCGCCGTGATTACTGAGTGTAATCATTTTTTCGGTGAACCCTCCATCCTCCTCTTCGTGGGGCCCTGGAGGCTAGCCGTTCAGGTCCTCTTCTTCCTCCGTTTTATTTCCCTTCCTCCCTTTTTTGTCCGTGCTCACGCTTGCGTGTAGAGAGGACCGCCGTAGAACCTCGTAGTAGGCGACAGGAGAGTGAAGGGGGCCTCTCCCCGTCACCACCGTACGCGCACGCCCACCATGCTGGCCTCCGGGCCACCCCTTGGAGCCGAGAGCTCGTCTTCGGGCCGCCCTGGCCGGCAGGGGCGTCGGGGACAACGACGAGGGCAACATCCCCAGGCTTCAGCCTCGATGCGGGTCTCTTCACGTTCTCCGCCACCTACGATTCCGGCCACGAGCACTGTGGTTCACCTGGAGGCTATTCCTGCTCCTCTACGCCGCTCGGGCACTGGTGCGTCTCTGGGTCCTGGGGCACGCTTTCGGCAGTCGCCCTCCTCGCTTCGTGCCCAAGTGGCCAGTCGGGCTGCCCGCAAGTCCGAGCTTCAGGCTGCGGGCTTTACTGTGACTCTCCCTATGGGGGATGACGGCGTGATCCACCTGCATCGGCGCCGCCTTACGGCGGCGAAAACCAACAACACACCTTCGCGTTCTTCGTGCATCCTTCCTCCCCTTCGTGTCCGC
>Ga0118677_10009550_pt1 | contig 15123 bp, 12 predicted proteins | sample AliMusrvi5mmetaG_FD_86154 | JGI IMG/M metagenome (GOLD analysis project Ga0118677, IMG submission 86154)
ACCGGTGACACCGACCAAATGGAAATACAAAGGCATCTACCGGGTCGGCGACCAACGCGTCGGCCTCTGGAGCAACGAAGTCTCCATCATCGTCGGCGGGTAGAACGATTATGATAACAACTCGATGGAGTGAGGCCAAAATCTCAATTGTTCTATTTGTGCTTGCCTTAGCGATTCGCTCGTTGGCCAGTGTGCTTTTGGGAATCTCTGGACCACTTTCAGGTGATGAACCGGAGTATTATCGGCCTGCAGTCTCACTCGCACAGGGGACGGGCTACTCCATGGTGCCACAACAATCACACGATGGACAGTTGCGACCGACCGCGTATCGGATGCCGGGGCCAGCAGGGATTTTGGCGGCGGTTTTCCTAATGTTGGGACCCGGAATTACTCTTGGTCGTATCATTTCATTGGTGATGAGCAGTTTGTCTGCACCACTGCTCTATCTTTATGCACGTCGCTTTGTTTCTTTCCCGTCAGCGATTATTGCTGGGTTAGCATGCACGCTATACCCCACACATGTCTATTATTCATTGTCGTTAGTGTCCGAACCGTATTTTATTCCGGCATTGTTGTTGGCGTTACTTCTGACTGTACACGCCTGTGAGTCCGGACAAAATTGGTTTTCAGGACTCGCAGGACTCGCTTGGGGTGGAGCTACGATGATGCGGCCACACGGTCTACCGCTCGCGATGTTGGTTGCGGCCTACTTAACATGGAAATGTGGTTGGCAACGTGGTGTACTACTGTTATTGGGTGTGGCCTGTTTTCTTGCGCCTTGGATTGTGCGTAACCAATACAACATTGGGCACCCGGTCTTCTTGGCAACAGAGGCAGGAGAGACTCTGCTCGGAGCCAATAATCCGTATATCATCAACGACAAAAAGGCTTGCGGCATCTGGACGTCTCCACTGCGCATTGCTGAATATCGGGAGCACTTGTGGCCGATTCAGGATGAAGTTGCAAGGAATCGTGAGCAGACAGCAATGGCATTGTCTTGGCTGAAACAAAATCCCGACAAGATTCCTAAGTTGGTTGTTCGCAAGTTAGTTTGTTGGTTAAGGCCAATTACCGACAGTGGCAGAGCAATTCGCTACCTGGTAATGAGTTCGTATGGTGTCCTGTTACTTTTGCTCGCCTCCGGTGTCGGAATACGGGTGTTCAAACAATCTTCCGCACTCCATTTTAATTTGCTGTGTACCGTCTTCTTTACTGCCGTCACCATAGTTTATCATGGCGGGCTAACACGAGGACGTTTGCCGTTAGAAATTATCTGGATTCCATTCGCGGCATTAGCGGCGTGGTCTATTTGGAACAAGATGAAAGTTATCAGTGTCAACTCCTGAAACTTGAAACTGTCTCCGGCGCACCGTTTCGTTAGTCCGGTTTTGCCGCTGATTTTTCTTTCCGGCGCAACTGCGAAGCGTTAAACTACCGTTATGCGCACGGTTTTTGGCCCGGCAGAATGTCAGAATCTCAAGCACGCGCTGGGGCGGGAATGGCTGGAAACGAATGGCCTCGGCGGGTTCGCGTGTTCGACGATTATCGGCGCGAATGTGCGCCGGCACAATGGCTGGCTCGTTGCGGCGCTGACGCCACCGGTGGACCGGTATGTGTTGCTCTCGAAATTCGAGGACCGGGTGTGCAGCAACGGCCAAGATTTTCATCTCTCGACGAATCTTTATCCCGGCACGGTTTTCCCACACGGGTTTAATATCCAGGCGGAATTTCGGCTGCGGCCGTGGCCGACGTTCCGGTATCTGAGCCACGATTTTAATATCGAGCGGAGCGTGTGTCTGATTCACGGTGAAAACACGGTGGTGGTGAGCTACCGGAATCTCGGCGGCAGCGCGCTGGAGTTGAAATTGAATCCGCTGTTGGCGTTCCGGGAGGCGGGCGAGTTAACCACGCGGAATGCGACGGCGAATCTGACCGTGGAGCAGGGCGCCGGTGGGTTATCGGTACAACCGTACCGGGAATTGCCGCGATTATATTTCTATGCCACGCCGACGGAGGTGGAGATTGAAGCCGATTGGTACCGGCGCTTTCACTATCCGGTGGAGCAAGAACGCGGCGAGGCGAGCGAGGAAGATTTGTTCACGCCGTTTGAGATGATGTTCAAACTCCGCAAAGGCGAAACCGTTCACATCGTCGTCACCACCGAGCCGAAAACCGGCGTGAATGCGGAAGCGTTACTCGCCGGTGAGCGGCACCGGCGGAAAATTTATGAACGCGAAACCGATCCGATGCGGCAGGCATTGTTGATTGCGGCGGATTCTTTTATCGCACGGCGGGAAACGACCGGCGCGACGGTGATGGCCGGTTTTCCGTGGGAAGCGGATTGGGGACGCGACTCAATGGTGGCGTTGCCGGGGTTGACGCTGACGACCGGGAAATTTGATGTCGCCAAAAAAATTCTGCGCCATTTTGCCGGGCGATTGGACCGGGGATTGATTCCGAATGTGTTTCCGGAAGGCGGCGAGAAGCCAGAATATAACTCGGTGGACGCGACGCTGTGGTTCGTGGTGGCGGCGTGGCAATTCTGGAAGGCCAGCGGCGACAAGGCCGGTGTGCAGGAATTATTACCGGCGTTGCGCGAGGTGGTGCGAAGTTACCGGGACGGGACGCGGTTTGATATTTACGCGGATAAAGACGGTTTGATTACCGCCGGTGGTGCTGGCACGCAGCTGACTTGGATGGATTCGAAGGTGGACGGTTATGTGCCGACGCCTCGGCACGGCAAAGCGGTGGAAGTGAATGCGCTCTGGTTCAACGCGCTGCAGATGTTGGCGGAGTTGGAGGAAAAAATTACCGGTGATGCTACGGCTGCCGGTGATTTTCGCAAATTGGCCGACAAAGTGGCCGGGAGTTTCGTGAAGAATTTTTGGAATGCGGAAACCGGTTGTTTGTACGACGTGGTGCAAGGAAGTTTCCGGGATCCGGCGATTCGGCCGAATCAGATTTTTGCCGTGAGCTTGCCGTATTCGCCGCTGGACAAGGCGCAGCAACAGGCGGTGCTGGATTGCGTGACAAAAAATTTGCTGACGCCGTATGGATTGCGGACGTTGCCGCGCGGTCACGAAAAATATTGTCCGCGCTATACCGGTAACCGGTGGCAGCGCGACGGCGCGGCGCATCAAGGTTCGGTTTGGACGTGGCTCATCGGGGCGTATTGCGATGCGTTTGTGCGCGTTCACGGTACCGGTAAGGCGCAACGCAAAGAATTGGCCGGCTTGCTGAAAAATCTCTTCAGTCATCTGGAAGAAGCGGGGCTGGGTTCGGTTTCGGAAATTTTTGACGGCGATGCGCCGCACCGGCCGGTGGGTTGTTTTGCGCAGGCGTGGAGCGTGGCGGAATTGTTGCGAGTGTACGACGCGTATCTCCGTACCGGCGCTTAAACCTCCCGGAATGCCCTCTGGATCAATCCACGGTTTACCGGTGGGGGTAGGAAGGAGAAGGCGCAACTCCCGGTGCATCTTCGGTGGGTGATTTCGCCCAAACTTCACCATGCGATCCGCGTGCGACCGGTCCGTTGTCGGGAGTTTCAGTTTTGGGAATTACTGGTTGGGAAGCGTCGGAAGAGAGCCTTGCTTCCGTGCTTTCAACTGCTGTTTGGCCCAATCCGCCACCCACTTGGCTCTTGCTCTGAGAGATTGCTTCTCGGAGTCGGTCAGCATTCGGTAAGGAGAGGAGGCGCTGTGCTTCTGGCTGTGTGAGGGCGGATTGGCATCCAATTTCGTACCGGTCAACGCTTCTGGTGGTAGTTTGTCCTGCATTGTTTTCTCCTAGAGTTTGCCTGATTTTCTCTTTGTGTCAACGCTCTGCTTGCTCGGCAGCGGCAGCGGCTTGACTTCCGATGTGGGCGTGGTAGAGATTGATTCGCCGCCTTGCGGGGAAAGAGTCGTTTCTCCGCCCTCTACTTGGGTAGGGGTGTTGAACACGTTCGTCGTCTGTTCAGCAGTGGGCGGAGTTTTCTTTTAGCTTTTGTTTGTATATCGCCCGCTTGACTCGCCGGTGGGTTTCGCTTTATATCGCAGGCATGGAATCTACTTTCAAACCTCTGGCGGGCAAAAAAGGAATCGTTTTCGGCGTGGCGAATAAGCGCTCCATCGCATGGGCCATTGCGCAGGCGTGGCAGGAAGCGGGTGCGACGTTGGCGTTCACTTACCAAGGTGACCGGCTCAAGGAAAATGTCGAGGAATTGGCCGGGACATTCGGGCCGAACACGCCGTTGTATCCGTGCGATGTGACGCGCGATGAAGATATCGCGCGGGTTTTTCAGAGTGTGCAAAAAGATTTCGGCTCACTGGATATGTTGCTCCACTCGGTGGCGTATGCGCCGAAGGATGCGCTCGAAGGCGAATTCATCAACACCTCCCGGCAAGCGTTTCAGGTAGCGCACGATGTCAGTGCGTATTCGTTGGTAGCTTTGTCGCGTGCGGCGGCTCCGTTGATGACGAATGGCGGTTCTATTGTGGCAATGTCGTACTACGGCGCAGTGAAAGTGGTACCGCATTACAATGTCATGGGCGTAGCGAAAGCGGCGTTGGAAGCGAGCGTCCGGTATCTGGCGTACGATTTGGGAACCAAGAAAATCCGCGTTAACGCCATCAGCGCCGGCCCGGTGAACACACTCGCGGCACGCGGCATCAGCGGATTCATGAGCATGCTCAAGCATTACGAAGAGCACACGCCGATGAAGCGCAACATCGAAGGCCGGGAACTCGGCGACGCCGGTTTGTTTCTCGCCAGCAACATGTCCACCGCCACCACCGGTCAAGTGTTATACGTGGATTGTGGCTACGAAATCATGGGCATGTAGCCCGCGGCGACGCGGCAATACTTTTCGGCCATCGACCGGATTTCATTTCGCTCTTTCGCGTCTAGCTGACGGATGACTTTTGCCGGTGAGCCGTACACCAGCGAGCCGGCCGGAACTTGCAGGCCACGCGTTAGCAATGCGCCGGCACCGATGATGCTTTGTTCGCCGATTACCACACCGTCCATCACAATCGCGCCCATGCCGATTAACACCTCATCGCCAATCGTGCAGGCATGAAGAATGGCCCGGTGGCCGACGGTCACATAATTTCCGACGATACAGGCGAGGTCATCCGCGACGTGGTAGACGGTTTGGTCTTGGATATTGGTGTGATGGCCGATGACGATCTGGTTGATGTCGCCGCGCAAGACGGAACCGAACCAAATGCTCGATTGTTCGCCGACGATCACATCGCCAATTAAGTCCGCGCTTGGTGCGAGATAGGTACCGGCACCGATGACCGGTTGTTTGCCGAGATAAGGTTGAATACTCATTGCGGTTGATTTTGTCCGCATTTGACGCCAAATTCAAAGCTAAATGGAAATCCCAGAAAATCTCGTGGCGCGGTTGGGTGAAGACTACAACTGGTGGGTGGAGCAAAATAGCGAAGACTCCAAGCTGCGCGGCATCATCGACCCGCGCCAAGTCGCGCATCTCCGCGAAGCACTCGACGCGTACCGGACGTTTGGTTTGAGTCAGGAACAATTCGACGACGCATTCACTTTCTACACGCTGGATTCGGAATTGGACGAAGGCCAAGTGCGGTTGAGTCGCGGCGAAGGTAGCGAGACGTTTGCATTACCGGTGATTGACGACGAAGGCGACGGGCCGTATTTCGATTTCTTTGATGCGCTGGCGGCGGCGCGAATTCAGAAGCTGAACGCGACGCACAAATACAAAAAAAACTGTACCGAAGATGAAATGTTCGCCGAACTCGAAGCGCTCGATGCCGAGCGATATTTCAGCGACGAAACGATTCATTGCTTCGACCAGCTCAACGAAATTCTGGAATGGTCGCCCGCCGAATAAAACGATTCCTCCGTGACCAACCCGCGATAGGGAATCTAGTTTTAGACTACAAAATCGCCTGATCTGCGGCGAGACTGAGACGTAGAGTTTTGATCGCGTCAGAATAATCTGACGGATTCTTTTCCCAGTTACCCGATTTTACCATGTCGAGGAAGATTCCATCTTCTCGCACATAAGCCGAATCTGGAGAGATTGGGAATTGTGTTTCCTTACCTTCGACATCCACCACCAGTGTTGGACCAAATAGGTTCAGCCGGTAGAGGCGCTTTTGTCCGATGATGACAATCTCATCCCGGTACACGTCACCCACCCATGAATGACAGTGGGAGGCGAGTGTACCGTTAGCAAATTTCAGACTGAGGGAAATCACCTCTTCGATGGTATAGGTGTCTTTTTTCTTGTGAACAGGATTGGAGGCCACTCCGGTAACCTGAACCACTTCGCCAAATAGATAGCGCAGGAGGTCGAAGTTGTGAGTGGCTTGTTCCACCAGCAAGCCGCCGGTAACCTTTTTATCATAAACCGGTGAAGAGCGGTCGGCTTGCAGGCTCTTGTTGCAACTGTAGAGCGATTGCACCAGATGAATAGTGTCGTCCGCCATCTGTTCCCGAAGCGTCTGGACAACTGGTGCGGACCGAAATAAATAACCGACTTGCACATGCGCTTTTTTCTTCGCTAGTGCTTGATTGATGGCCACTGCGCTTTCGAGACTGCATTCGGCCGGTTTTTCACAGAAGACGGGAATCTTTCGATTGGCACAGGCAAGTAATGGCTCACGACGCACATTCGGTGGAGTGCAGACCCAGACCGCGTGGGGTTTAGCTTCGTCGAGCATGTGCTCAAAATCAGTGTAGGCCTTTCCGTCAAATTCCTGAACTCGCTTGACGGCTTTTTCTTTGCTCGTATTACAGATACCAACAATTTCGACATCGCTGCGCGATTTGAGAAACTTCAGATGCACACCGGAGATTGACCCGGCCCCGATGAGTGCTGTTTTAAGCATAATTGTTCCGAAGATTGCCTATGCCTCTGTCCAGTCGAACACGACGCCCATGACCGATTCATCTTTATTCAGGAGACGGGTGTAAATTTCCGTGGCTTTCTCTGGCTTGATACAATGACTGATTAGGGTATCGATATTTACTTTTCGATCTTCAATCAACTTGTAGAATTCCTGCATGCACTTCATCACTGTCCACTTGTCATATACGTCGGACACGGCCCCATCACACCGGCGGGCGCCAACGATGGAAAGTTCCTTGCTTTGAAAATCCGTTCGCATATCAAGCTCCCGGAGACCGAAGTGACCGCCGACGACTGAGATTTGTCCACCGTAGGCGGCAATCTTGAATGAATCGACGAGCGCCTTTCCATTGCCGGAGGTTTCAATGATAATGTCTGCGCCATCACCGGTGATTTCCTTCACCGTGTCCATGTAGTTAGGGGCCAACGGATCAATAGTTCGGATGCCGACTTTTTCGGCAGCTTTTCTCCGTGCAATCGAGGGATCGATCCCTAGAACTCGTCCGGCGGAATTGAGTGATGCCAGTTGCGCAGAAAGATTTCCCACAATACCTAAGCCGTATACAACGACCCAGTCGCCCAGATTAAAACTCACCCTATGCAGACCGTGGAGCGCAACCTTGCCGAGCGGAAGAAAGGTCGCTTGTTTGGCGAATTCTTTTTTCACCGGCGTGCAAGTCTGGATTGCCCAATCCTTCGAAAGATCAATGGTGTCCTTATGCTTTTCGCCGGTTTCGAGAATGTCGCCTTTTTTGAATGGCGTGCCTTCCCAGCCGGCGATGACTTCCCCGACGCCAGAATAGCCAGGAACAATATCCTTCACCGGCCCTTGTGCACCGGTGAGCATATGCAGTTCAGTTCCGGCGGACAGCTGCGAATATAAATGCCGAATCCGAATGCTATTACCATCAAGCACGCCGGGTTCGTATCGCTCCAAGGCAACAGTATTCGCACTTTTAAAGACGACTTTTCTCATCGGCTCAGTTTCCTAGGTTCAGTGACTTTTACAATTATGAGCGCTTCAGAGGCTGGCCAATTGTGGTGGGGAGTTCCTCCGGTTTCCACTTCTTGACGTTCGGGCTGACATCCGATTTGGGTGCTGCTTTGCCATCGCTCGCCGGATCTGGCATTGCCAACTTCAAGTCAAACGGTGTGACATTAAAGCTATCGAGCACCTGCACCTGTGTCACTCCCATCGACCGCGAGGGGGTAAGTTTGTATTTCACATAACGGGCTTCGACCGGAGCGGCCATCGGCAAGAAGAAGTTATAGGCATTTAACACATCAATGTCCGGCCACATGAAGTTCACCGGTAGATCTTTCCAGCGAAGGTTGAAGTTGAAGGAGCCGACGCTTGTGAATGTCTTGCCATCAAGGCTTGTGAACACTTCGGTCTGATCCTTGATCTCACCTTTGAGAGCGTCCTGCGCAGGATAACCGAGAATGTGAATCCGGAAGGCCGCGCACTTCTGTGGCGCACCAAGATCCACGACAATCTCCGGTTGCGTGCCGGGATTGTAGAGCGCACACTCTTGAAAAGTACTGCCACCACTATAGCTAGACCCAACCCGAGCACTGGTTAGTTTCTTACCGTCAGGATCGCCAGATCCCCATTGAGTGAGTGATGGTACTGTCACCGTATAGGGTTTGCCAACCGCGAGGTTCTTACCGTAGGTAGCCCATTTGCCAACCCACTTTTCGCCACCGACATCTTTGCCATCGTTGTAACCATACTTGACCTCGCCGCGAGCACCTTTGAGATTGACGGTGAGGGAGTCAACAATCGGGTGATCGGAACCGCCAACATTGATGGTGTAGGTAGTTGGATATTTTGACACCAGTTGGGTGTGGGAGCGTGGTACGAGTGAGTAATCTTTTTGGCGTTCACTCCAGTTAAAAGTCAATTCCACAGGACTGTCACCCGGCGCCGCCAGCTTATGATTCACTTCCATCCGCATCGCATAAATACTACTGCAAGTGGGGATGTTACCCGGACTGGTGATGGCGTATTTGAACAGGATTGTTCGCGTGCCGGTGGGAATGTCGGTGACTCTTTCATAGTGGATTACATCCCACGGAGCTTTAATGTCAGTCAGGCTGTAGCTTTGAATCCAAGTCTTACCGCCATCGAAACTATGCCGGAAATCAATATGACCTTTGGCACCGCGATTATAAAGTTGACCACCGTAAGTAATAGTCGTGACATCGGCAGGAGCATCCACCTTGAATACCACATAGCCTTCCACGTTATTCGATGCTGTCCAGAGCGAACCCGACCAGCCTTCATTCTTTGCGGCAAATTTGAGGTTCTGCTCTTCGACCGCGTAGGCTTTATAGTTACCCGCTTGCAATTCGGGCCAGAAAACAATGGATTCTGTCTGTTCACCGGTGCCGACATAAACCGTATTCTTACCGAGCTTGAGCTGTGGCTGAGTCTTGCTATTGATTTGCGTGATGGTGTCAAACCGAATGGACTTCAGTTGCGCAGCGGTCGGATTCGCTTTGGCAAGCAAAGTCACCTTCACTAAGACTTCGTACGCACCATTCACTTCTTTCACGAGCTTCAGGTCGGCCTTGTTCTCGCCCGGCTTATCGCTCTTCCAAACCTCTTTCCATTGCAGACCATTGCTGGTGGAAATCGCAACGGCGAGAACATCATCCGCGCTGGCAGTCGTCCCGAGCGCTTGAATCTTGAGACTCGTAATCACATTCGCGCCTTCCACTTTGAAAATCGCTTCGCCAGCCTGACCGGCGACAACGGATTGCAGCCCCGGGCTGAGTGCCTTGATATTGCTGCCACTCGAGACCGCACCCAAAAGATGTGCCGCATCGAGAACTGGAACGAAGCTACGCTCGCCGGTACCGCGAATGCGGTACGCAATGTGTGAGAGTTCCGGATCGTTGGGTTTGCCGTCCACTAGACCATTGGGCGCATCGTAGACGTTAGGAATAAAGTAGGCCGGATCGGCTTTGTAGGTTCCCTTTTCGTAGGACAAGGCCGTGGGACTATTGGTGTCCCGGCGGGTGTAGTAGCGATTGTAAACTTCGCCGTCGCGCAGGTTCAGGATATACCGGTGCCCACGGTCTTGGTCGTAGTAGTAATAGCGGTACTTGAGGGCGGCTGGAGAAAAGTCATGGACAATCTGTTCGAGCGGCCGGGCATCATCCGCGCCTTCGCAGAAACCGTTCGGGCTGGTACCGGTGACCGCATGGTAGAGGGCGATATAGCCGGGGACTTCCTTACCGTCAGTTTCCGGACCGGCCATAGTCTTACCCACGTCTTCGATGCCGGCGACAGTCTTTCCATCCGGCAGCGTGTAATACATCGACAACGAATTATCGTAGTGGTGGAAACCTCCATCGTACCACACTTCGCCGACGCTGTGATTGGAGATGTCGAAGTACCGGCACGGGTAACCCATGTAGTTCCAAATCGAGCATTTGGTACCGTTGATGGTCGAGCACTGTAAATGGCCGTAGTCATTGAACTGGCGGATTGGATCGGTCAGCTCTGTACCATGCACATACATTGGCGCGGTCTGGCGGCGAGCTTGGTGTAGCCAGTAGAACTGCGCCCACATCTTGTCCGCGTCCTTTTCCCAATTGCTGTGGATGGAGCGCGCCATGCTTTCCATGTCCGTGTAATCCGGACTACCATCCGTGACCACCTTGAGGTTGCAGACATCGGCGTGCGATGCTGTGGTTAAAACAAACAGTGCGGCACCGATTGCGACCGCGTTCACATACAGTTGCTTCTTCATCTGATAGTTCCTCTGGGTTGGTCTTTCCGTTAAGGTTTAACGTCGGTTACTATGCGTCGTGTTTAAGTCGGCGAAGGGGGGGGGCGCAAGCTTTTTTTGCAAAAATTCCCACAGTTGACTACGATGTGTTGCATGGCTTCCAAAATCAATCGCGCCGGGCAACATTTGTGCATCGGCATTACCGGTACGGAACTGACGACGGCGACGCGCCGGTTGCTCAAAGCCGTCCAGCCGGGTGGCATCATTCTCTTCGCTCGCAATGTGGACAATGCCGACCAGCTCCGCGCCTTTACGCAATCGCTCCGCGCCGAACTACCGGTGCCGCCGTTCATCGCGATTGATCAGGAAAACGAACGCGTCAATCGCCTCCGCGCCATTGTCGGCGAGCTACCGGCGCTGGCTGACATCCAACGCACCGGTCACGCCGATGAATTCGGGCGCACCATCGGACGTTGTCTACACGACCTCGGAATTGATTTGGATTTTGCGCCGGTGCTGGATTTAGAATTGTGCACGCCGACAACCGACAACGCGCTCCGGGACCGGTGCTGGGGAAAAACCGCCGCCGAAGTCATCCGGTGGGCCGGTGAATTTATTACCGGCTTGGAAAGTGCCGGCGTTGCGGCCTGCCCGAAACATTTTCCCGGCTTAGGCGCGGCCACGCAGGATTCACACGAACATTTGCCGACGATTACGCGCCGCCGGGAAGATTTGCTCGCGGAAGATGTCCGGCCGTTTGCGGAACTCACGCCGCGCTTGTCGGCGATGATGGTCGGCCACGGGCATTACGTGGCGTTTGACGGAGCGAAACCGAAGCCGGCGTCATTGTCGCCGGTGATTATTCAAGATTTACTGCGCCGGCAACTCGGTTTTACCGGGCTGGTGGTGACCGATGACATGGAAATGGGCGCAATCACGCGCGCCGGTAATTTCGGAGCATCCGTCACCGGCGCCGTTCAAGCCGGTGCCGACATGGTGCTGGTGTGCCACACGCCGGAAAAAATTCTCGCCGTACACGAAGCCCTGAGCAAAATGAAAATCCCACCCGAATCCGCCCACCGTTTGGAATGTTTTCGGAAAAAGTGGTACGCCCGGAGGGATTTGAACCCACAACCCTTGGTTCCGAAGACCAATGCTCTATCCAGTTGAGCTACGGGCGCACAAGCTTATAAAATATAAAAATGGCGGAGAGGGCGAGATTCGAACTCGCGGGAGCCTTGCGACCCCACACGCTTTCCAAGCGTGCGCATTAGACCACTCTGCCACCTCTCCGTGACGACCGCCGCACCTTACTCCGTCCCGGCGCGCCTCGTCAAGATACCAGCCGCACGTTGCATCCGATCTCGCACCGCTAAACCGATGCCTTCCGCCGGTGGTAAAACGCACAAAATTACTATCGCACCTTGCGAATCAAAGACTCGAAACGCTGCAAACAAACGTTGCGCTAATTTTTCCCAATCGCCCCACACGCCAAAACTCGCCACCAATTCCGTCACCGGCTCGACCACCGGTAACATCTCATCACTAACGAGTGCCGCCACGCAATGTCCGCGTTGCCGGAGTTCGGCGGCGCGGGCGCTCAACCGTTCGATAACTATTTGCCGGTCGCCTTCGAATAATTCCACTCGACCGCGCGGCGCATAATGCTGTTGAGTCATTCCCGGTCCAGCGAGACCTTGGCGAGCCAGCTCGTCGGCCACACTCGGCGCCAACGTGACCGGGCCGAGAAGCGCTTCCAATTGTTCGCGCGTCACACCACCGGGCCGCAGAATTGCCGGCGGCGATTGCGTCAAGTCGAGCACCGTGGACTCGACGCCGAGCTGTGTTGGCCCGGCATCCAGAATCAAATCCACTCGCTTGCCTAAATCTGTGACGACATGTTCCGCGCGAGTCGGACTTGGCCGGCCAAATTGATTCGCGCTCGGAGCGGCAATCGGTAAACCGGCTTCCATCAGTAACGTCATCGCCACCGGATGCTTCGGCATTCGCAGCGCCACATTCGGACGACCGGCTGTGACGGCATCTGGCACGCGCGGATTTTTTTTCACGACCAACGTCAACGGTCCCGGCCAAAATTTCTCCGCCAGTGGCCGGAAGTTTGCTGGCAATTCAGACGCCAGCGATTCGGCCATCGCCAAATCGCGAACGTGAACAATGAGCGGATCCCAACCGGGACGTTGTTTCGCGGCGAAAATTTTCTCGACTGCCGCTGGGTTCAAAGCGTCGGCACCCAAGCCGTACACAGTTTCAGTCGGAAACGCGACGAGACCACCGGTGCGCAAAATCGTCGCGGCTTTCTGCAACCAATGGCGCTGTGGAAAACTGGGATTAATTTTGACGAGGTTGTTCATCGGATTGGAAGTTTCCGAACCGCGGCGGCCAAAAGTTCCGGTGCTTGTCGCATCGCCGTATCGGTGTCGAGCGTGGCCGGCGTAATCGCTTGCGCGATGGAAATACCGGCCCGTTGCCATTCGGTCTCGCTGAGTTTAACGCGACCAGCCAACACTGCCACTTTCACGCCGTGCCGGCGCGCGAGTGCGGTCACACCGGCCACCACTTTGCCGCGCAACGATTGTTCGTCGAATTGGCCTTCACCGGTAATGACCCAATCCGCACCGGCTAAATCTTCCGCCAGCCGGCTCGCGGTCATCACGGTTTCAATGCCGGGCACGAGCCGCGCATTCAGAAACGCCAGCGCGCCACCGGCGAGTCCGCCGGCGGCCCCGGCACCGGGAATATTCAAAATATCTTTACCGAGTTGCGTCTGCACAAGACCGGCGAGATGCCGCAAACCGGCGTCGAGGCGTTCCACCATTTCCGGCGTCGCACCTTTTTGCGGACCGAACACTTGCGCCGCGCCGTGTTCGCCGCACAGCGGATTATCTACGTCGCAAAGAACTTCAACCGCCGGGAGTGATGAATTCGGCGGACGAAGCGTGACGATGCGTTCGAGTTCGCCGCCGATGGGTTTCACCGGCTGACCTTGCGCATCGAGAAATTGCCAACCAACTGCTGCCGCCGCGCCGATGCCGCCATCGGTTGTCGCGCTGCCACCGACCGCGAGCCAGATGCGTTCCGCGCCGCGCCGAATCGCATCGGCGAGCAATTCACCGGTACCAAATGTTGTAGTCAAAAGCGGATTGCGTTGCTCCGGTGGCAGCAAAACTAATCCGCTTGCCTGCGCCATCTCGACGAACGCACGCCGGTCGGCGGCGAGCCAAAGATATTTGGCGGTGCAATCTTTTTCCGGTCGCGGTCCGGTCACTTTTTTAGAAATCCAGTCTCCGCCGAGCGCGGCGTGCAGCGCAGCGGCGGTGCCGTCGCCGCCATCGGCCATCGGTTTCACAATAATTTCCGCCGCCGGTAATGCACGCCGGACAATCTCACACGCTTCGGCTGCGGTGAGACTGCCTTTGAATTTATCGAGTGCGACGACGATTTTCATCGGATGTAAGCGATGGTTTGTGGGCCTTCGGGTACGACGCCGATGGTTGCCGGCCGGCCAAGTTTCGATTCAATTTCGGCAATCGTTTGCGCGATGTCCGGACACGGCCGGAGTAACGCGCTTCGGATTTGCGTGTCGGTCAGGCCGGCGCTGTGGACATACACATCGGCGTGCAGTTGAATTTTTGCCTGGATTTGCACTTGCCATTGGTCGGGCTGATTGAAACCGGGGCGGGCAATCATGTCGAGTACGGCTTGCGGCGAACCGGCTTCGGCCAACAACGCCGCGTACCGGCCGTGATCCGGCAAGCCGTCGGCACAGGCAGCGACAAGAATGATGGCACCACCGGCACGCACGATGCGACTCGCGGCGCTCAGACCTTTGACGCATTGGTAAAGATTTTGATCGAGCGGATAACCACTGTTGGTGGTGATGACGATGTCAAACGGTTCAGCCACCGGCACCATGGCGTGGGCTTTGACGAAGGCGCAGCCGGCGGCGTGCGCGGCGAGCATGTCGCCGGCAAAGACACCGGTAATTTGCCGGGCGGAGTTGAGTGTGACGTTGACCAGAAATGTCGGATTGGCGCGCAAGGCGACTTCGCGCATTTCTTCCCAGACTGGATTGCCGGTGGTCACGCCCCAAGTCGCGCTCGGGTGGCTAATCATTTTGTAACTGTGATTGCTGTGAACGCTTTCCGCGCCGGCAATGGATGGCAACACACCTTTCGGTCCGCCGCTGAAACCAGCGAAAAAATGTGGCTCGATGAAGCCGGTCAGAATCCGGACATCCGCTTCAAGAAATTGCCGGTTAATCCGAACCGGATGGCCGAGCGAAGTCTGACCTAGCGAAACGAGATTGCCGGCGTCGTTTGCATCGTGTTGGCGGCACCGGTAATTGTTGACGATGTTCTCGCCGAGCATCTGGCGCAACTCGGCATCCGTCTGCGGCCGGTGCGTGCCGAGTGCGTTGAGCAAGGTAATGTCGCCGCGCACAACGCCGGCGGCTTCCAATTCCGCCAGCAAAACCGGCAGCAGTCGGTC
>Ga0118677_10009551_pt1 | contig 15123 bp, 5 predicted proteins | sample AliMusrvi5mmetaG_FD_86154 | JGI IMG/M metagenome (GOLD analysis project Ga0118677, IMG submission 86154)
GCCCGGATCTTTCCACGGGAGCGACAGTCATAACGAACACGGATATATTTGAAACAAATATCCCCGCAGGGACAGACAGGTGGGTCTACGGCAGGTTCTCCATGCCGACCGCGTCTTCCACGGCGGCAACGCAAAATATTACGGTAACTATCACAGCGACGGTGCCTTAATGAGAAGAAATATGAAATTTACATACGCGATGCTTGCCTTGATGCTTTCGGCGCTTGGGGCTGCGCTTCACGCGGACCACACTTCGTACGGGTTTGACATATCTGTCACGCCGGCTATCGCTGCGCCCGCGGTAAGCGGGCTGAGTGTTTCAACGGGCTCAAACCTGGCTCCGGTGACTATTACTGTAACAGGCAGCAATTTCTTTGCCGGTCTTTCAACCAGCACGGTAACAGAAGTAAAACTCGGCAATACTATCCTTGCGGGCTATACCGCGGTCAACGACAGCACGATAACCGGGGTAGTAATACCTTCCGGGCTTAACATCGGTATCAATGATGTAACGGTAGCGGCGCTTGGCGGAACAAGCGTGACTTCGTCGGCTGATCAGTTCACGGTCACGACATCCGCGCCTTCGGTTAGCGGTCTCAGCGCTTCAAGCGGTTCAAATCTTAACCCTGTAACCATAAGCGTTAACGGAACGGGCTTCTTCGGCGGGTTAACGAGCAATACCGTAACGGCTGTGAAACTTGGAACGCTCTCGCTGGTTTACAGCCCGGCGTCTAATGACAGCACAATAAGCGGAGTAGTTATACCTTCGGGCCTTGCGCTTGGGACCTATGACATTACTGTAGCGGCTCTTGGCGGAACCAGCGTGACCTTGTCGGCCGATCAGTTTACGGTAACAACTCCTGCGCCGACGGTAGCGAGCCTTAGCACGGCAACGGGAACCAACCTTGCGCCGGTTACTATCAGCGTGAACGGTACTGGTTTCTTCGGCGGAATCGGAGCTAATACTGTAACCTCTGTTAAACTGGGAACGCTGGCGCTTGCGCTGGTTGCAGCGACAGACGACAGCACAATAACGGGAATAATCATACCTTCGGGACTCCAGCCGAACACATATAATTTGACAGTGGTTGCGCTTGGCGGAACGAGCGTGACTTCGTCGGCAGATCAGTTCATTGTAACGACGCTTGCGCCTTCGGTGAGCAGTCTCAGCGCTTCAAGCGGTTCAAACCTTAACCCTGTAACCATCAGCGTCAGCGGAACGGGCTTCTTCGGCGGAATCGGAGCTAACACTGTAACCTCCGTGAAACTGGGAACGCTGGCGCTTGCGCTGGTTTCAGCGTCAGATGACAGCACCATACCGGGAGTGGTCATTCCTTCAGGCCTGGCGATAGGCACTTACGATATCACGGTAACCGCGCTTGGCGGAACGAGCGTGACTTCGTCGGCTGATCAATACGCAATTGCGACCTCCGTTCCGGTTGTGAGCAGTCTTAGCGTAAGCTCAGGCTCAAATCTCAATCCCGTAACGGTAACCGTTTCCGGCTCCGGTTTCTTCGGGGGGCTCGGAAGCAGCACGGTTTCCTCGGTAAAACTCGGCAACCTGGCGCTTTCAACAGGGCCGGTTTCCGACACTTCTATCGCAGGAGTAATAATTCCGGGCGGGCAGCTTCCCGGAACTTACAACATTACGGTAACGGCTCTTGGCGGAACCAGCGTGACCTCGTCGGCCGATCAGTTCACGGTAACAACGCCTGCGCCTTCGGTCAGCAGCTTGAGCGTATCAAGCGGCTCTAACCTTGCGCCGGTTACAATAAATGTATCAGGAACCGGTTTCTTCGGTGGAGTTGGAAGCAACACCGTAACGGCAGTTAAACTGGGAACTACTGCCCTTGCGCCGGTTTTAGCGTCAAGCGACAGCACGATAACCGGAGTTGTAATACCGGCCGGGTTTAATATTGGAACCTATGATGTAACCGTAACGGCTCTTGGCGGAACCAGCGTGACCTTGTCGGCCGATCAGTTTACGGTAACAACACCTGCGCCGTCAGTGAGCAGCCTGAGTGTTTCAACGGGTTCTAATCTTGCTCCTGTGACTATCAGCATAAGCGGAACAGGCTACTTCGGAGGCTTAAGCAGCAGCACGGTCTCAGCGGTAAAGATCGGAACGCTTTCTATATCATATAATGCGGCCTCAAACGACAGCACCATAACAGGAGTTGTGATCCCTTCAGGTCTGGCGATAGGCACTTACGATATCACGTTAACCGCGCTTGGCGGGAACAGCCCGGCTGTCTCTCAGGATGTTTTCACAGTCACCACGGACCTGCCGGTAGTATCAGCAATTACCCCGGCTTCCGGCTCCAACCTCGCGAATGCAACGGTCTCGATAAGCGGAACCGGTTTCTTTGCCGGAAGCGGAAGCAGCGCCGTAACGGCCATCAAAATAGGAACCACCCCGATAACAACATATTTTGTGGCTGACGCCAATTCAATAACCGGCGCTGTCATACCCGCGGGCCTTACTGCCGGAACCTACGACATACAGGTAAGCACTCTGGCGGGAACCAGCGTCACAGCCGCAGGAGATATATTTGTTACCGTCAACAAAGCGGTTGTCACCGGCATTACTCCTTCTTCGGGAAGCAATCTCGGAAGTGTTACTATTACGGCAACAGGCGCTTCGTTCTTTGGCGGCGGCTCAAGTTCAACGGTAACAGCGGTAAGCCTTGGCGCGTTTACATTGTCCACCTATGACGCTTCAAATGACAGCACGCTTACTGCAGTCGTGCCTGCCGGATTCCCGGTCGGCACCTATAACCTGCTGGTGACCGCCAACGGGGTGCAGACCGACCCGGATAGCGGAAATGCCTTCGCTATTACAACGCCGGCTCCGTCAATAACCGCGCTTTCAATTTCAGCGGCGTCCAATGTGGCGCCTGTAACCGTGACCATAACCGGCAGCGGGTTCTTCGGAGGAGTCGGGAGCAACACCGTTTCTGCCGTACGGATAGGCACTCATAATATGTCTTCATATTCCGTCACTGATGATACCATCGCTTCGGCGGTCATACCTGCCGGGCTGCTCTCAGGAACTTACGATGTAACTTTGGCTGCGGCAGGCGGCACGAGCGCCATAACTATTGCGGATAAATTTATAGTAACCGCGAACCCGCCTGTGGTTTCCGGGCTTAGCGTCTCCACTCATTCCAACCTCACGGCCGTAACGATAACCGTAACCGGTTCTAACTTCTGGGGCGGGGTAGGAAGCAACACCGTGACCGGAATACTGCTCGGGACACAAGCGCTTGCGTTGAGCGCCGCGAACAGCGACAGCACGCTGCCCGGGGTGGTTATACCCGCCGGCATTGCGATAGGAACTTATGACTTGACGGTAACGGCGCTCGGCGGAACAAGCTTAACTTCCTCCAACGATAAATTCACAGTAACCACAACTGTGGCGTCGCCAATCATCAATGCGGTGACCTCACCGACGAATATAACTATCCAGCTCCTGACCGGAACGAAAGCGACAATCGCAAACGCAATAAAAGTAAACGGGAGCACGACCGGTGTGAGTATCCTGTCGTCAACGACCTGGCAGGCATCAGTTAACCTGAACGAAGGGAACAACAGTTTCAGCGTGACGGCGCTTGACGCGGTCGGCGATGAGAGCACGGCAGCCACGACAGCAATCTTGTTAGACACCATACCGCCTGCGGCGCCTGTGATCGCAGCAGTGACTTCACCTACAAATATTACAACTCAGATGTTGACCGGAACAAAGGTAACTGATGCAGCTGCAATCAAAGTTAATGGAAGCACAACGGGAGTAAGCATCCTGTCGTCAACAACATGGCAGGCCGCAGTTAACCTGAACGAAGGGAATAACAGCTTCAGCGTTACGGCAGTTGACGCGGCAGGAAATTCAAGCACGGCAGCCACAACAGCAATCTTGTTAGACACCATACCGCCTGCGGTGCCTGTGATCGCAGCAGTGACTTCACCTACAAATATTACAACTCAGATGTTGACCGGAACAAAGGTAACTGATGCAGCTGCAATCAAGGTTAATGGAAGCACAACGGGAGTAAGCATCCTCTCAAGCACAACCTGGCAGGCGTCAGTTAACCTGAACGAAGGGAATAACAGCTTTAGCGTTACGGCAGTTGACGCGGTCGGCAATTCAAGCTCTGCAGCAACGACGGCGATATTGTTAGATACAATACCGCCTGCGGTTCCTGTAATCGCGGCTGTGACTTCACCTACAAATATAACCACTCAGATGTTAACCGGAACAAAGGTAACTGATGCAGCTGCAATCAAGGTTAATGGAAGCACAACGGGAGTCAGCATCCTGTCATCAACGACCTGGCAGGCTTCCGTGAACTTGACAGAGGGGAACAACAGCTTAAGCGTTACGGCGCTTGACGCGGTTGGCAATTCAAGCTCTGCAGCAACGACGGCGATATTGTTAGATACAATACCGCCTGCGGTACCTGTGATCGCAGCGGTAACATCGCCTACAAATATTACAACTCAGATGTTAACCGGAACAAAGGAAACTGATGCAGCTGCAATCAAAGTTAATGGAAGCACAACGGGAGTAAGCATCCTGTCGTCAACAACATGGCAGGCGTCAGTTAACCTGAACGAAGGGAATAACAGCTTTAGCGTGACGGCGCTTGACGCGGTCGGCAATTCAAGCTCTGCAGCAACGACGGCTATATTGTTAGATACAATACCGCCTGCGGTGCCTGTGATTGCGGCTGTAACATCGCCTACAAATATAACCACTCAGATGTTAACCGGAACAAAGGCATCAGACGCTTCGGTCATAAAAGTAAATGGCGGAACAACGGGAGTCAGCATCCTCTCAAGCACGACCTGGCAGGCAGCGGTTAATCTGACTGAAGGGAACAACGGCTTCAGCGTAACAGCGCTTGACGCGGTTGGCAATTCAAGCTCTGCGGCAACAACGGCTATCTTGTTAGATACGATACCGCCTGCGGTACCTGTGATCGCAGCGGTAACATCGCCTACAAATATAACCACTCAGATGTTAACCGGAACAAAGGTAACTGATGCAGCTGCAATCAAGGTTAATGGAAGCACAACGGGAGTCAGCATCCTGTCGTCAACGACCTGGCAGGCAGCGGTTAATCTGACTGAAGGAAACAACAGCTTCAGCGTAACAGCGCTTGACGCGGTTGGCAATTCAAGCTCTGCGGCAACGACAGCAATCTTGTTAGACACTATACCGCCTGCGGTACCTGTGATCGCAGCGGTAACATCGCCTACAAATATAACCACTCAGATGTTAACCGGAACAAAGGTAACTGATGCAGCTGCAATCAAAGTTAATGGAAGCACAACGGGAGTAAGCATCCTGTCATCAACGACCTGGCAGGCAGCGGTTAATCTGACTGAAGGAAACAACAGCTTCAGCGTAACAGCGCTTGACGCGGTTGGCAATTCAAGCTCTGCAGCAACGACGGCTATATTGTTAGATACAATACCGCCTGCGGTGCCTGTGATTGCGGCTGTAACATCGCCTACAAATATAACCACTCAGATGTTAACCGGAACAAAGGCATCAGACGCTTCGGTCATAAAAGTAAATGGCGGAACAACGGGAGTCAGCATCCTCTCAAGCACGACCTGGCAGGCAGCGGTTAATCTGACTGAAGGGAACAACGGCTTCAGCGTAACAGCGCTTGACGCGGTTGGCAATTCAAGCTCTGCGGCAACAACGGCTATCTTGTTAGATACGATACCGCCTGCGGTACCTGTGATCGCAGCGGTAACATCGCCTACAAATATAACCACTCAGATGTTAACCGGAACAAAGGTAACTGATGCAGCTGCAATCAAGGTTAATGGAAGCACAACGGGAGTCAGCATCCTGTCGTCAACGACCTGGCAGGCAGCGGTTAATCTGAATGAAGGGAACAACAGCTTCAGCGTTACGGCAGTTGACGCGGTTGGCAATTCAAGCTCTGCGGCAACGACAGCGATATTGTTAGATACGATACCGCCGGCAGTGCCTGTGATAGCAGCGGTAACATCGCCTACAAATATAACCACTCAGATGTTGACCGGAACAAAGGTAACTGATGCAGCTGCAATCAAGGTTAATGGAAGCACAACGGGAGTCAGCATCCTCTCAAGCACAACCTGGCAGGCTTCCGTGAACTTGACAGAGGGGAATAACAGCTTCAGCGTAACAGCACTAGACGCTGTGGGTAATTCAAGCACTGCGGCAACAACGGCTATCCTGCTTGACACGATACCGCCCGCAGTACCTGTGATCAACGCGGTAACATCACCGACAAGCATAACCACACAGCTGCTCAGCGGCACCAAGGTAACTGACGCCGCATCCATCAAGGTCAACGGCAGCACGACGGGCGTGAGCATAGTTTCTTCAACCACCTGGCAAAAGACGGTCAATCTTGTGCTCGGCGTAAACAACTTCAGCGTGACGGCGCTTGACGCGGTCGGCAACGAGAGCACTGCGGCCACAACGGCCATAACCCTTAATTCTCCAGTGCCGTCTGTGAGCAGTCTGAGCGTGGCAACGGGAATGAATACCAGTCCCGTTACCATAACAATAGGCGGGTCAGGGTTCTTCGGCGGAGCAGGAAGCAATACGGTGACATCCGTAAAGATCGGCACGCTTTCGCTTGTTGCAACCTACTTTGTTCAAAATGACAGCAGCATAACCGGAGCGGTTATTCCCCCGGGAGTCTACCCCGGGACCTATGATATATTTGTAGCGGCGCTTGGCGGAACGAGCTTGACTTCGGCGGCCGATCATTTCATAGTAACAGCGCCTTTACCTGCGGTTACCGCCGTAACACCGAACAACGGCTCGAATACAGGCCCTGTTACGGTAAGCCTAAGCGGTTCAGGCTTCTTCGGCGGAATGACAAGCAATACCGTTACCTCGGTGAAGATCGGCACGTATACGGTAGCTGCTTCCTACAGCGTAAGCGACACCTCCATTACCGGAGTGGTAATTCAGAGCGGCCTGTCGCCCGCAACATATAATATTACCGTAACGGCGCTTGGCGGAACCAGCGTTACAACGTCTTCAAATAGCTACACTGTTACCGGCGCGGGAGTTACGGTCAGCAGCCTGAGCGTGACCACCGGTTCCAACCTTGCGCCTGTAAATATCAGCGTATACGGAGGCGGTTTCTGGGGCGGGGTGGGCTACAATACGGTATCTTCCGTCAAGCTCGGAACGCTATCGCTTGCCGCGGGCTACGCAGTTCCGAACGACAGCACGATAACCGGAGCGATAATCCCTGCCGGACTGATGATAGGCACCTATGACGTCACGGTGGCGGCGCTTGGCGGAACGAGCGCCACTTCCTCGGCGGATAAATATACGGTCACAACACCCGCGCCTGCGGTTACCAGCCTTAGCGTAACCTCGGGAACGAATACAAGCCCTGTGACGGTAACGATAGGCGGCTCCGGCTTCTTCGGCGGACTGCCAAGCAACACGGTAACCTCCGTGAAGTTCGGAACGACAACTATCGCGGCTTCATATAATGTCGGCAGTGACAGCTCAATAACGAATGTTGTGATTAACGCGGGATTCGCGCCGGGAATTTATGATATCACCGTAGCGGCTCTCGGCGGCACGAGTGCAACCGTTGTTGCCGACAGGTTCACTGTCACGGCCGGAGCGGTTTCTGTAAGCAGCGTCAACCCCAACACCGGCTCAAACCTTGCGGCCAGAACAGTTACGGTGAGCGGCGCCGGCTTCTGGGGCGGCGTCGGCAGCAATACCGTTACCTTTGTTAAACTTGGAACTCTGACTCTTGCGGCCGGATATGCCGTACCTAATGACAGCACAATAACGGGAGCGGTTATCCCGCCGGGGCTGATGACTGGCACCTATGACATCACCGTAAACGCGCTTGGCGGGACCAGCGTAACAACAGCCGGCGACAAATATATTGTGACAACGCTTCCGCCTGCGGTTACCAGCCTGAGCGTATCTACGGGTTCTAACCTTGCGCCTGTTACAATCAATCTCAATGGTACAGGCTTCTTCGGCGGACTGCCGGCAAATACCGTCACGGCTGTCAAGCTCGGCACAAGTACAATACCAGCCTCATATAGCGTCAACAGCGACAGTTCAATAACGAATGTTATTATCAACGCGGGCTTCAATCCGGGAACTTACGATATCACAGTGACTGCGCTTGGCGGAACGAGCGTCACAGCGGCCGGCGACAAGTTTACCGTAACGACGCCTGTGCCTGTGGTAAGCAGTCTTACCCCCACTACGGGTTCCAATATCAATCCTGTAACCATAACAATTACCGGTTCAGGATTCTTTGGCGGAATAGGCACCGGCACAGTAACAGCGGTCAAAATCGGCACTATCTCGCTTGGCACATTTTTTGCGGCATACGACAATATTCTCGGGGTTGTTGTCCCGGCCGGCACAATGATAGGAACCTATGACCTGACTGTAACGGCTTCGGGCGGGACCAGCGTAACAAATTCGTCAGACAAGTATACCGAAACTACGCCGGCGCCTGCGGTTACCAGCCTGAGCGTAACGGCGGGAACGAACAGCAGCCCGGTGACGATAACGATTGGCGGTTCAGGGTTCTTCGGCGGGATGACGACAAATACCGTCACGGCCGTCAAGTTCGGGACAAGTACGATAGCGGCTTCATATACTGTCGGCAGCGACAGCTCAATAACGAATGTTGTGATTAACGCGGGATTCGCGCCCGGAGTTTATGACATCACCGTTACCGCGCTTGGCGGAACCAGCTCCACTGTTCTCGCTGACAGGTACACTGTATCTACGGCAGCGCCAGTGGTGAGCAGCCTGAGCGTTACCTCAGGGTTTAATACCAACCCGGTGACCATAACCGTCGGCGGTTCCGGCTTCTGGGGAGGTGTCGGCAGTAATACAGTTACTTCCGTGAAGCTCGGCACGAATACCATCCCGGCTACTTATATCGTAGGCAGTGACAGTTCCATTACCGGAGTGGTTATTCCTCAGAGCCTCTCGCCAGCTGTCTATAATATGACGGTTGCCGCGCTAGGCGGGACCAGCGTGACAACTTCATCAAATGTCTACACGGTCAAAGCGGCTGCCGTAACTGTTACCAGCCTGAGCGTTTCTTCCGGCTTGAACACGGCTCCGGTAACGCTTAATATAACCGGCGCCGGTTATTTCGGCGGGGTTGGCGTCAATACCGTAACCGCGGTTAAGCTCGGCTCAATCACTCTGGTCACTTACACGGTTGCGAGCGATGTTTCAATCACAGGCGTTGTAATTCCTTCGGGTAATTTCCCCGGCACTTATGACATAACGGTAGCGGCTCTTGGCGGCACCAGTTCAACGGTCGCGGGAGACAGGTTCACCGTAACCGCCCCGGCGCCCGCGGTAACAAGCTTGTCGCCGACATTCGGGCCTACAGGGACGAGTATTAATATTTCAGGGACTAATTTCTACGCCGGAACCGGTGTTAGCCAGGTGACCGCGTTGAGCATTAGCGGAACAGCAATAACAAGTTTCAGCGTCTTCAGTGATGTGTCCATAACAAGCGCGATTATCCCCGCAGGTCTTCCGGTAGCGAACACCTATAATATTCTTGTGAGCACAACCGGCGGCACCAGCACGATATCGTCATCAACCAAGTTTACGGTGACTCCGGCCCGGCCGGTCGTTTCCTCAATTACGCCTGCAAATCAACAGGTAAATAAGGGAGTAACAGTCACTATTACCGGAACAGGTTTCTTTGGCGGAACCGGGACTTCAAATGTGACGGCTGTATCTCTGAGCAGCGGGAGCACCACGATCACGATAAATTACGGTGTTCCTGCTATTATAACGGACACATCAATCTCCGGAGCAGTGATAACGAATGTCGGCTTAGTTGTCGGGAATTATGATGTGTTTGTGTCTGTCGGAAACGGCGCCGGAACGAACCTGGCTTCTTCACTGAAGTTTAGCGTAACCGGGCTTAATGTAAGCCTTACCGCTGCCGCGCCGGCCTCAGTGCCTAACGGAAAGAGTGTTACTATTACGGCGAATATGTCAACCGGGGGCGTTGGGACTTCATCCGTAACGCTGACTTGTATTTGCACGAAGCCGACAAGAGCTACTATCACGGGAATTACCAATCAGGTTACTGATGGCAGCGGAAACGCGGCGTTTGTAATAAGTTCGACAAACCTTACCACGGCGGGAGACTATACTTTCTCGGTAATAGGTTCCACAAGCGGCACTACCGCGACAGCGACAGGCGACTTTATGGTCGCGGAAGCGCCCAAGGCGGGAGATGTGTCCGTCGCGGGCAAGGTATTTACGCCGGGCAAGGGCTTAAACAACAAGGTCGTATTCTCTTACACAAGCACCCCTACGGACAATGTAGAGCTGAGCGTCTATACGCTAAAGGGACGGTTGATCAGAAAGCTTACGTTCGCGCCGGGAGCTACGGTTCAGTGGGACGGCACAGACGCTTCGGGTAATGTAAGCGAAGGCGGAATACTGTTGTGGAAACTCAAGACCGGCAGCAAGGTATCCGGAGGTACAATTGTCATCGCAAAATAGGTTATTCATATCTCTCCTCTGTCTTGCGTGTTTTGCCGGCGGAGCAATGGCCGGAAATACGGACACAGGGCTTGGCGCGCGCGCCGCGGCAATGGGAAATGTTTTCGTCGCCGTGGCAAACGACAGCTACGCGCCCTACTACAACCCGGCCGGTTGCGCCATAATAAAGAATGTGAACATAGGCACGACCTACGGAATGTATTACACGGGTCTGACCGACGGGAGTTCCATCTATGAGGCCGACCTTTCGGTCGTGGTTCCGTCCGACGAGAAGAGCGGGCTTGGTTTCTACTGGAAAGAGACCGGGCTTCGCGATTATTACTCGGAAGACGTGCTTGCCGGCGCCTACGCGATGCAGCTCTCCAAGAGCCTGGTAGTCGGCGGGGCTTTAAAGCTTAGAAGCCTCGGCTACGCCAATAACGATCTTACAAAATTCAACAAGGTTCTGACCTCGCTCTCGGTCTCGGCTCTCAGCGCGGACCTCGGAGCGCTCTATAACCTGGCGCCGGGGTTAAATGCCGGCCTTACCCTGGGCGATATTCTGTCTCCGAATCTTGGAATAAATACGAGCAATATTGTGCCAATGTCAATTCGCGCGGGGCTTTCATGGTATCCGATGTCCGGGCCTTCAAAGAGAGATCTGCTGGTTGCTCTTGACGGCTATACGGCGGGAAACGACTTCGCGGTCGCGTTAGGCGGGGAATACTGGGCAATGCCCAAATTCGCCTGCGTGCGCGGCGGCTACAGCACCGGAAACAACAGCATGAGCACTATCTCGGGAGGCCTGGGATTGCGCATGGGCCGCCTGGTGGAAGGCATGAATTTCCAGCTGGACTATAGCTTTGAACTGGCGACAAGCCTTGCGGAACTCGGTCCGACGCACAGAATATCAATAAATGTAATCCTCGACAACCCGCCTAAAGCGGCGGCAGCGCCTGAAGCAGCACCAGCACCGGCGCCTGCAGCCGAAACCAAATAAATATTGTTTTGTTTTGCTGCCGGACCGTATGTGTCGCCCGCCCAAAAACATTTCCCGGATTTATCCGTTTGAGTTCTGTTCAAGGAGGCGTTATGAGAAGGGCTCTGATTGCAGTTGCGGCAGTTTTGCTTTGCTTTGGCTTATGTTTTGCAGAGGAAGGTTCCTCAAAGTCTTCAGGGAAAGCTTCAGGCAAGTCTGTATCGGCAAGCAGTTCCAAGCCGGATTCTGCGCCCGGTAAGAGCGGGGTCGTAACTTCAATAGATTCAGAGGCGGGCACTCTTAGCATAAACCGGGACAGCGACGGGAAACCTTTCACTTTTGAATGCGCGGCTGAGCTAGTCAAAGGAATAAAAGCAGGCGATAAGGTAAATGTCTGGTACGACAGGTCCGGCGAGAAACGGATTGCCACCTATGTTGAGAAGATTGGGAAGAGCGATACTGCGGAAAAACCGGCAGCAGATAAAAAGAAGAAGAAAGAAGTCAAATAGGGTTTACCATAAATAGTTTAACAAAAGGAGAGGCGCAGCCTCTCCTTTCTGTTATGGAAGCATCGGGGGGGAAGGTTAGAGGTTTGGATGTTTGGAGGGTTGGACGTTGGATGAAAGAGGACAGAGGACTGAGGACAGACGGTTAGAGGGTTGGATGGTCAGACGGTTGGACGCTGGATGAAAGAGGACGGAGGACAGTTGACCGACGATATTTATCCCATGAGTCTTAAATTATCAATCAGTAATCATCAATCAGTAATCCGCGGAGCGGCGCACACTGGCTTTGACAATTTTGCTTAATCTTATGGAGTGAATCGACCGCGTCGATTCGCCCCGGTGCATCGGAAGTCGCTATCTCCCATGAGTTTTTAATTATCAATCAGTAATCATCAATCAGTAATCCGACGGAGTCGGCGCACAGCAGCATTAATAACTTTGCTTAATCCCATGGAGTGAATTGACAACGTCAATTCGCCCCGGTGCTCCGATGCACAACAGCTTTAATAAATTTGCTCAATCTTATGGAGTGAATCGACCGCGTCGATTCGCCCCGGTGCATCGAAACACCTGGGCGCGCTGACGCGGTCAGCGCCCTCCATAGGCGCAGGCAAGTATATTAAGTGCTGTTGTGTTTCGATGCACAATGGATTTGAAAAGATTTGAGTTAAGGTATGGAGTGAATTGACAGTCGCGCCGTATACCTGAGCGCAGCGAATGGTATACGGGTCAATTCGCCCCGGTGCATCGGAAGTGGGTATCTCCCATGAATCTTTAATTATCAATTAGTAATCATCAATCAGTAATCCGGCGGAGCCGGCGGAGCGGCAGTCCTTGACACCCTCGTTTGAATGTGGTATATTCTGGTTGGTATGAAGTGGTATGCAAGGGGACGATGATAGAGTCATTATACAAAAAAATAGAGAACGGCCTCAGGGAGAGGATAGAAGCCGGAAAAATACTTTCCGGGAAACTTCCGTCAGAGCGCGCCCTCCTGGATGAGTACGGCGCGAGCCGCGATACCCTGAGGATTGCTATTTCCAATCTCGTAAAGCAAGGCCTCTTGATAACCGTACCGCGGAAGGGAACTTTTGTTAAAGGCAAGGACGCGCCCGCTTCTTTTTCCGCAAAGATTAATATCGGAATTCTTTACCTTTCAAAGCCGCAAACTCCGCTCCACAGGCTTTCCAGCATCTTCAGGGGAATCTCTAATCTAGCCGGCAGGCTCAAATTCAACCCGGAATATTTAACAATCCCCGAGGGAAGCACAGAGAACCTAAAGAAAGAAATTGAAAAGAGGAGCATCCGGCTTGTTCTGTTATTTCAGCCCGTTCCTGTTGAATTCATAGAGTGGGCCTCAAAGAAGAATATTCGGCTGATCACGCTTAATTTTTATTACCGCCAGCCGGACCTCAAACTTAGCGCGGTTTACCCGGACCACCGCAAAGGAGGGTTTCTTGCGGCGCGCAAGCTTCTGGAAATGAGCTGTAAGAGGCCGGGGTTGCTCCTGGACTCCGTTGAAGAAGAATACGGAAATGTACGGGTCAGCGCGCTTGTAAAAGAAGGCTATGAAAGCGCGCTTAAAGCGGCGGGAGTCAGGCAGTTGAAAGGCTCGATTAAGAGCGGCCCCTGGGATCGGCAGTCTATAGGAAAAGAGGTTGAGGATTTGCTTAAACTTAAGGTTGACGGCATCGTCTGTTCTTCCGAACTGGTGCTTGAAAAGGTCCTTGAGGTAATGCAGCAAAACAATATTACTCCGGACAGAGATATCCGGCTTGTCAGCCTGTGCGAAAAAGACAGGATATACCCCTTCCCGACCGTCGGCCTGCCCTATGTCGAGATAGGAGAATCAGCCGTGATGCTTGCAAATATGCTGTTGAAAAATAACGCCGTGCCCCAGAGAATAATGCTGGATATTAGTTTACGGGCATAGCAAAAGGAGAATGACATGAGAACTGACTTTTCGGGAGTGTATTCGGCGCTGCTTACCCCTTTTGACGAAAAAGGGAAACTGTTGGAAAAGGCGCTAAGGCGGCTGGCGCGCTGGGAGGTTGATCGCGGGCTTGACGGCCTCTACATTTGCGGGAGCACAGGCGAGGGCATCTTTATGCCGACAGAAGAGAGGATGCGGGTCGCTGAAATAGTCAAAGATGAGGTAAAGGATGAAGCAATAATCATGTGCCATATAGGCGGCTGTACCAATACCAACGAAGGGCTGAAACTCGCGAAGCACGCAGCCAAAATAAAGGTGGACGCGCTCGCGTCAATACCCCCAATTTATTACCCTTATTCCTTCGAGAATATTAAAGACTATTACAAGACGCTCTCGGACAGCACGGATCTGCCTTTCTTTATGTATTACATCCCGGAATTGACAGGCGGGGCCATCAGCAATGAAAACATTGTTGAAATAGCGGCTTTCAAGAATATGAAAGGTATCAAGTTTACCGGTTTTGACTTCTACAAGCTCCAGGACCTTATCAATATGACCGGCGGAAAGTGGCAGGCGCTCTCAGGGCCCGACCAGCTCTTCCTTCCGGCGCTTACAATGGGCGTGAACGGCTCCATCGGCTCCACGCAGAACTGCCTGCCTGAGATCTTCCTCGGCATCCACGAAAGTTTCAAGAAAGGAGATCTGCAAACAGCCATGAAATTGCAGAGAAGGGTAACAACCGCCTGCGTGTTGACCGGCAAGTTCGGGGGTATGATCTCAAGAAAGGTCGCCCTGAAGTTTAGGGGCGTGGACGCGGGTTTCTGCAGGGCGCCGCTTAAAACGAAGCTCTCAGCTTCAGAAGAAAAATGGCTTAGAACCGAGTGGAAGAAGGCATTCCCGGAGTACAGTGAGGGCCTGTAATCCCATTCGCTTGAATACTACTAGTGGTAGAAGATAAATGTTCAAAGATTATGGAGTGCATTGACCGTGAGCCTGTGTCGCAATGAATGTTCATATATACAAAGGCCTGCAATGATGATATAATTTTGCTCAGAAAACATCAAGGAGCAAAATATGGCATACAGAATGGGAGATCGAAACCAACAGAACTTGCTGCCGGAGTGTATAGAAGACTTTGTCGGCGCAGAAGATAATGCAAGGATTTACGATG
>Ga0118677_10009552_pt1 | contig 15122 bp, 16 predicted proteins | sample AliMusrvi5mmetaG_FD_86154 | JGI IMG/M metagenome (GOLD analysis project Ga0118677, IMG submission 86154)
CATGTAGACCGCCGCGGCAAAGCCTGCCGCGTCCGTCACCGTCCCGCCGCCTAAAGCCACCAAGCCGGCGTCCCGGCCCAGCCCAGCCTTTAACATGGCGCTCAACAGACGCGACACGGCGGTCCAGGTCTTGGCGCCTTCGCCGGTGGGCAGCAGGTGGACAGCCGTCTGGAAGCCCGCCCGGCGCAAAGCCGACATCACCGCGCGGCCCTGGCGCCGCCAGACTTTCGGCTCGCAGACCAACATCAACTTGCCCGAAGGGGAAAGCCCCCGGTTCCAGCTCTGCGGCCGTAGAGCCAAGCCGCATCCCACATTCAACAGGCTGATTCTCTTCATCCGAGTTTCAGCCGCTTAGCGATCAAAGCCGCCGCCTGCGCCGGCGTCCGCCGCGTGGCGGAGATCGAAATGTCCGCTTTGCCATACAGCCCCAGGCGGCGCGCCAGCAGGCGGCGCATGCGGGCGCGGTCTGGCCCCGGGCCCAGCAAGGGCCGTGTCGGCGGCTTCAGGCGCAGTCTGCGCCAAAGCTCGGGCTCCGAGCAGGTCAAGGCCGTCAGCACGCCGGACTTGGACACCAGTTGTTTGTTCTTCGCCGAAAGAAGAGCCCCGCCTCCCAGTGCGACCACCAGGCCGTCTTGCGCGCAGAGCCGGGCCAAGGCCGCGGACTCGGCTTTGCGGAAGACCTTTTCTCCCCGGGCGAAGAGTTCCGCCACGGACCGATTCACGGTGCGCTCGACTTCCTCGTCCAAGTCCTTGAATGGCCGTTTCAGAAGCTTGGCAAGCTGGCGCCCCACCGAGGTCTTGCCCGAGCCCATGAAGCCGGTCAGATAGACGTTCACCGCCGCAAGGCCTTGAGCCGCGGCAGGATCTCCCGCATGGAATCGCCGCCGGTCTTCTCCAGCAAGGCGTCGGCCAGGACCAGCGCGGCCAGGGATTCGCCGATGACCGCCGCCGCGGGCACGGCACAGACGTCCGCGCGCGGCGTGGGGGCCGGCGCGGCGCGCCCGGTCGCCAGGTCGACGGACGGCAAGGGCAGGGCCAGGGACGGCAGAGGCTTCATGGCCGCGCGCAGGCGCAGGGGCTCGCCCGTGCTCATGCCGCCGTCGATGCCGCCGGAGCGGTTGCCGAGAGTGCGCACGCGGCCTTTCCGCCAGGCATAAGGATCGAGCGCGGCCGAGCCGGGCAAGAGCGCCGCCTCGAATCCCAGGCCCACGGCCACGGCCTTGATTCCCTGCAGCGCCATGAGCGCGCCGGCGAGCCTTCCGTCGAGCCTGTGGTCCCAGTGCGCGTAGCTGCCCAGGCCCGGCGGCAGCCCGTCGGCCCAGACCTCGAAGACCCCGCCCAAGGTGTCGCCGGCGCGGCCCGCTCGGGCCACGGCCGCGGCCATGCGGCGGGCGGCCCCGGGGTCGCTGGCGCGCGCGGGCTGGGCGTCGGCGCGCGCGTTGAGCCGGGCCACCGGGCAAGGCAAAGGCGAGCTGTCGCTCGCCCCGCCGATGGAAAGGACGCGGCTGGCCACGCAGATCCCGCATTCCTCCAGAAAGCGCTTGGCTACGGCGCCCAGGGCCGTGCGCGCGGCCGTCTCCCGGGCGCTGGCGCGTTCCATCACGTCGCGCAGGTCCGTGAAGCCGTACTTGCGGGCCCCGGCCAGGTCCGCGTGGCCCGGCCGCGGCACGGTGACGGCGGGGCCTTTCTCGCCGCTTTGGTCCGCGTTGGAGATGCGCACGGCGATGGGCGAGCCCAGGGTCCGGCCCAGCCTCACCCCGCAAAGAAGATCCGCCTGGTCCGTCTCGAAGCCTTGGCGCTCGCTGCGGCCGCAGCCCAGCCGGCGGCGGGCCAGCTCTCGCCGGACGCAGTCCGCCGACAGCGCCAGGCCCGCCGGCATGCCTTCCAGAATGCCGACCAAGGCCGGGCCGTGGGACTCTCCCGCGCTGAGGTACCTCAGGCGCATGGCAGTTTCTCCAGAAGGCGATCCTTCAGGGCCGCGCGCCGCGGCGCGCCCAGGGGTCCGAACCAGAACTCCCAGGAGCGCAAGGCCTGGAAGACGAGCATGGCGTCTCCGCCGAGCGTGGCCGCGCCCAGACGCTGGGCTTGGCGCTGGAAGGCGCTGCAGCGGCCGTAGACCAGATCGAAGGCCAGGCCGCAGCCGGCCCAGTCCGGCGGCGCCGGGGAGCGGTCCGGAAAGCCCGCTAGGCCCAGAGGTGTCGTGTTGACCGCGAGGTCCGCCGCCGCCGCTTCCGCGGCGGCGAACACGGTGCCGGGAAATGACGCGGCCATGGCGCGGGCCAGGGCCCGGGCCGCCTCCGGGCGGCGCGCCGCGATGCTCACGCGCCGAGCGCGCAGGCGGCCCAGGGCGGCGGCTACGGCCCGGGCGCCTCCTCCGGCTCCGAATATCAGGGCGTCGCGGCCTTTGACCCGGAACCGCGCTTCGCGCAGGGCGTCCGTGAAGCCCGCCATGTCCGTGTTGTGCCCCCAGAGCCGGCCATTGGAGCAGCGCACGGCGTTGACCGCCCCGGCCAGCTTCGCCTCCGGGGTGAGCCCGTCAAGCAGGCCCGCCACCGCGACCTTGTGCGGGATGGTGATGTTGCCACCGCGCATCCCGGTGCAGCGGATGAGCTCGACGGCGCGGCCTAAGTGCTCGGGCTTGACGTCGCAGGCGCGGTAGACGATGCGGCGCCTGGTGAGGCGGGCCAACTGCGCCATGAGGCGCGGGGAAAGGGAATGCGCCACCGGGTGCCCCAAGAGGGCCAGCTTCACGGGTTCTCGGCGCATGGGGCTATTATGGAATATTTGAGAGCCGCTGGAACCCTTTCCAGAACCCGGGATAGGACGCCGCAGCGCACTCGGCGCCCAGCACCACGGTGCGGCCTTGGGCGGCGAGCCCCGCGACGGCGGCGGCCATGGCGAGGCGATGGTCCCCTTCAGGTTCGAAGCGCGCCCCGCGCAGGCGCGCGGGCCCGGCGATGACGAGGTCGTCGCCGTCGACCCAAGCTTTAGCTCCGAAACAGCGCAGCAGCCTGACCGTGCCCGTCAAGCGGTCGCTTTCCTTGTGCCGCAGTTCCGAGACGCCCCGGAATCGGCTCAGGCCCCGGGCCTGGCTCGCGGCCAGGGCGAGTATGGGGATCTCGTCGATGAGAGCCGGGACCTCCGCGCGCCCGATGTCGGCCGCGGCCAAGGCTGCCGGTCGGACCACGAGGTCGCAGACAGGTTCCGGGCGGCCTTTGGGGTGGGAAACCTCGATGCGGGCGCCCATGCGCTCCAGCACCCGCAAGAATCCCGACCGCGTGGGGTTGCAGGGCACGGTCAAGCGCGCCGGCCGCAGGCACGTCTGTCCCGTGACCGTCACGGTCAGCCCGCGCCGCCGAAGGCGCGCTCCGAAGAGCGGCAATAGCCGTTCCGTGTGGTCGCGGCTCAAGGCCGGCTCGGAGATGGAGGTCTCGCCTCTCGCGAGCAGGCCCGCGATGAGGACCGCGCTCTTGAGCTGGGCGCTGGGCACCTGGCTGGCGCAGCGGGCTCCGTGCAAATCCGCGCCAGCGATTGTCGCGGGCAGATGGTCGCCGCGCAGCGCGATCCGGGCGCCCATGCGACGCAGAAGTTCGGCCACTCGGCCCATGGGACGGCGGCGCAGGTAAGAGTCCCCGGTCAGGCAAGCCGGGAAGGGCTGACCGGCCAGAAGGCCCATGAGCAAGCGCGCCGTGGTCCCGGAACCGCCGGCGTCCAGGACCGTGCGGGGCCGGAGGAAGCCGCGCCCGCCCCGCCCCGCGACCCGGACGGTCGAGCCGCGGCGGCTGAACCCCACGCCCAAGCGTTTCAAACAATCGAGCGTGGCGCGCACGTCGAGGGAATCGGGGACTCCGCTTACGGACGAGACTCCTGGCGCCATGGCGGCCAGGAGCAAAGCCCGGTGCGCGATGGATTTGTCGCCGGGGACCCGGAGCGTGCCGCGCAAGGGGCGGCCGGCAAGAACGGCTTGCTTCATCAGATTCGCGGCTGAGCCAGCCCTGTTCCGAGGGCGGCCATGAGGCGGGAGAGTTCAGCCATGAGGCCGCGGAACTGCAAGAGGGAGAGGGCCTGCCGCCCGTCCGAGAGCGCGGCGCTCGGCCGCTCGTGCACCTCTATCATGAGGCCTTGGGCGCCGGCCGCGGCCGCGGCGCGCGCCAGGGGGGCGACCAAGTCGCGGCTGCGCGCGGCATGGCTGGGGTCCACGAAGACCGGCAGGCGGCAAAGCCGCCGGGCCAGGGGGATGGCGCCCGCATCCAGGCCGCAGCGCTCCGGTTCGCCGATGAGGCGCTGGCCGCGCTCGCAGAGGATGACTTGGCCGTTGCCGGAGGCGAGGACATGCTCCGCGGAGAGAAGCCATTCCTCCATCGTGGCGCTGAGCCCCCGCTTGAGCAGGACCGGCTTTCCGGCCCGGCCCAGCTCCCGGAGGAGCGGGTAGTTCTGCATGTTGCGCGCGCCCACCTGGAGCACGTCCGCGACCCGGGCGACCGCGTCGACTTCCCGCGGGTCGATGACCTCGCTGACCACGGGCAGTCCGGTCTCGCGCCGCGCGGCGGCGAGGATGCGCAGTCCGGCCCGGCCCAGACCCTGGTAGCTGTAAGGCGAGGTCCTGGGCTTGAACGCGCCGCCGCGCAGCATGTGCGCGCCCGCGGCCTTGAGCGCGCGGGCGGCGCGCAGGAATGCGGCCTCCCCTTCCACCGCGCAGGGCCCCGCGATGACCACCAAGCCGGGCCCACCCAGGCGCAGGCCGCCCACGGGCACCACCAGGTCGCTGGGATGCCGTTTGCGGCTGGCCAGAGGGTAGGGCGTTGCCATTGGTCTTAGGCGTTCTTCCGGCCGTCCTTGAGGAAGGCGAGGTAGCCCTTGTAGGTCATGTACACGTCGAATTTGCCCGCGACCTCCCAGGGCGCGTGCATGGACAAGAGCGCCACCCCGCAGTCGAGGACCTCCATCCCGTAGCGGGCCATGAGATAGGCGATGGTGCCGCCCCCGCCCTGGTCCACCTTGCCCAGCTCGCCCGACTGCCAGGCGACCCCGGCGCGCGCGAAGATGCGCCGCACCTGCGCGACGAACTCGGCGCTGGCGTCGCTGGCGCCGGATTTGCCCCGGGAGCCGGTGAACTTGGTCAGGCAGGTCCCTTGGTTGAGGAGGGCGGAGTTCTTCTTCTCGGAGACCCCGGCGTAGAGAGGATCGAAGGCCCCGTTGACGTCGGCCGAGAGCATCCAGGAGTTGTTGAGGCCGCGCTTGAGCACGAGCTCGTTGTAGGTCCCGCCGCAGAGCCCCAGCATCTCGCTGACCGTGTTCTCGAAGAAGTTGGAGTACATCCCGGTGGCGCCGACCGAGCCGATCTCCTCCTTGTCGCAGAGCAGGACGCAGGATGTGTACTCGGGCGTGCCGGGGACGTCGAGCAGGGCCTGGAGCGCGGCGAAGGCGCAGACCCGGTCGTCCTGGCCGTAGCCCAGGATCAGGGAACGGTCGAAGCCCGCCTCGCGGGGCTGGCCGGCGGGCACGAACTCCAGCTCCGCGGAAAGGAAGTCCGCTTCGGTCACGCCGTAGCGCTCCTGCAACAGCTCGAGGACGCGATGCTTGATCTTCTCCTTGGCCGCCTTGATCTTGCTCGGGACCGAGCCCACCAGAACGTCGAGGTTCTCGCCTTCGATGCCTTCGGCCAAGGACTTCTTCATCTGGTCCTGGCCGAGGTGGGGCAACAGGTCCGTGATGCAGAAGACCGGGTCGCCGGGTTCCTCGCCGATGGTGATCGTGATCTTTTTGCCGTCGGGCTTGATGAAGACGCCGTGCAGGGCCAGGGGCATGGCCACCCATTGGTATTTTTTGATGCCGCCGTAGTAGTGCGTGTCCAAGAGGGCCATCTCGCCGCTTTCATAGAGGGGGTTCTGCTTGACGTCGAGGCGGGGGCTGTCGGTATGCCCGCCCACGATGTGCAGGCCCTGCTCCAGCGGCCGCTTGCCCAGCACCGCGGCCAGCAGGGTCTTGCCCGCGCAGCTGCGATAGACTTTGTCGCCCGGCTTGAGGGCGGCCTTTTTAAGGATGAGGGAATCAAGGTTTTGGAATCCAGCGGCCAGAAGCAGTTTGACCGCCTCGTCGTGCGCTTCGCGTTCGGTCTTGGCCGCGCCGAGGAAGCCCAGGTAGGAGGCGCAGAGGGTCTCGAGTTTCTTGAGTTCCGCCGGCTGCAGCTTCTCGTAGCCGTTGGCGCGGGTGTAGGTCAGGGTTTTGGCAACTGCCTTTTTCTTGGCCATTGGGGCTCCTGTTTGCGTGATGGAACGCCGGTCAGCGCCTGTTCTTGGCCGACGGAGCGGGAGGCGGCGGCGTCGACGATGGGAGCACCAGCGCCGTGGGGTCCGAGGCGTTGAGGGGCGTTATGACGCGCTGCTGCTGCTGGGAGAGGGCTTCTTTGAGCGCCGGGCCGACCTCCGATTGGATCTGGCCGGAAAGGGAGGTGGTCATGGCCGTACCATAGGATTGGAGCTGGCCCTTGAGCGAGGAACTGAACAGCCAGAACAGGAGCAAGGGCTCAAGCACGAAGACGAACAACAGCGCCCCGCCCACGATCGCGAGGTCCCGACGGTTCAAGGAATGGGCGAATTCCAGGACTTGGGCGCGGTCTGGTAATCCGGGACCGTCCCAGGAAAAAGTGAAGTGGAAGTTCCAGGTCCGGGGCTTGCCGGGGGTAGCGGGTGTGTTTTCCATGTTCAGGCCTTCTTTGGGCTCCAAAAAATGCAGACCAATCGCATGGCGATAGTATATATCTTTTCCCGCTTTCCGGGCCTAGCTGGGGATGAGGACGATCTTGCCGGCCGCGCCCGGCGCCATCACGGCCCGGTGCGCTTCGGCCGCCTCGCGCAGAGGCAAAGACTGTGCGATGACTGGCCGCAGTGTCCCGCTCGCGAGCCCGGCCTGGAGTTCCTCATGGATGCGGCGAAGCTCCTCGGCAGGTGTGTTCATCACTACCATGCCCATGACGGAAATATCCTTGGTCATGGAGTCTCTGGGGTCCACTTGGGTGACGCCCCGGGAGCCGATGACCACGATGCGCCCGAATTTGGCGGCCAAAGACAAGTCTGTCGCCAGGTTGGCGTTGGCCAGCATCTCCAGGATCACGTCGACGCCCCGGCCGCCTGTCGCCTCCAGGATGCGCTGGGCGTAGCCGCTTTGCCGGTGGTCGAAGATCTGGACGGCGCCCTGTTGGGCCAGCAATTCGCGGCCGCGAGGCGAGCCGGCAGTGCCCAGAACTTTCAAGCCCGCGGCCAAGGCCAACTGCACGGCGGCGATGCCGACCCCGCCGCTGGCGCCGTGGACGAGCACGGTCTCGCCGCGGACGGCCCGGGCCTTGTCGAAGAGGGCGCGATGGGCTGTGGCGTAGGGCACGCCTAGAGCCGCGCCCTGCTCGAAACTTATACCCTTGGGAAGGGGATGGACGTCGGCCTCCGCGCTGAGCGCCGCCTCGGCATAGGTTCCGCTTAAGGAAGACGAGATGTAGACCCGGTCTCTCGGCTTGAAAACAGCCACGCCCTTGCCGACCGAAGATACCACCCCAGCCGCGTCGCGGCCCGGGGTGAAGGGTAATTCGGGGCGGTAATGTGCACCGGAGCGTTCATAGGTATCCACGGGATTGACACCCACGGCTTTGACCGAGATTAGTATCTGGCCGGATTCCGGCGCCAGCTCCGGGACTTCCTCTAGGCGCATCACTTCCGGTCCGCCGAACTCGTGGATTCTTATGGCTAGCATAAGTAAGCGACCTCTATTTTCATGTATCCCTCGGCGTTCAGCTCTGGCAGACCGGGCAATACAAGCTAGTGCGGCCGGAGATGGGCCGGGCCGTGGCCTTGAGCTCGTGGCCGCACGCCCCGAGTTTGCGGCCATAGACCGCGGTTCGCAAGGAAAAGCGCCCGGGCCTGCCTTCCGGATCCTTGAATGCTTGGTCCTGCAACGTCGTGCCGCCCATGCGGATAGCGCGGCGCAAAACTTGCTTGACCTCGGAGCAGAGCCGTCCGGCCTCGGCGCGCGAGACCGCGCCGGCCCGGCGCTGGGGGCGGATGCCGGCGTGGTAAAGCGCCTCGGTGGCATAGATGTTACCGACTCCGGCTACGACCGCTTGGTCGAGCAGGCAGGCCTTGACCGCGGCGCTTCGGCCGCGCAATGCGCCGAGCAGATAGTCCGCGTCGAATTCTGCCGACAGCGGCTCCGGCCCCAGCTTGGGCAAAGCGCAGCCGACCCGGCCGAAGCGCCTGGGATCGTGCAGCTTCACGGTGCTACCTCCAGCCGTGAAACGGAACCGCACATGATTCTCTTCCGAGGAGTCGAAGGAGATGCTGCCGCTCATGCCCAGGTGGCAGACCAGGTCCCAGCCGCGGGAGAGACGCAGGAGGAGGTACTTGCCGCGGCGTTCCACCGACTCGATGCGCGAGCCTTTCAGGCGGCTCAGCGCGCGCGCCGGTATCGGGCGGTTGAAAGCGGGCCGGCCAACCCGGTAGGCGGTGATCACCCGGCCGCGCACACGGCGCTCCAAGGCGCGGCGCACCGTCTCGACCTCGGGAAGTTCGGGCATGGCGAGGCTAAGAAGCGACAGGAACGGCCCGCCGACGGCGCGAAAGGTCTGCTACTTCGCGCCCTTGGCGGCCTGGAGCTTCTGAATGATCTCGTCGAAGTGCTCCACGGGGTAAGCGCCGCGGATGGGAACGCCGTTGAGCAAGAAACCGGGCGTGCCTTCGAACTTGAATTCCTCGGCTTCCTTGATGTCCGCGGCGATCGCGTCCTTGACTTCCTGGCTGGCGGCGTCCTTGGCCAGCTTGTCCGCGTCCAGGCCGAGGGCTTTGGCGGTCTCCCTATAGAAGGGCTCGCCCAGCTTGTCCTGGTTCTGGAAAAGCTTGTCGTGGAAAGCCCAGGACTTATCCTGCGACTGCAGCCTCGCGGCTTCGAACCACGCCGCCGCAGGCATGGCCTGCGGGTGCATGGGCAGGGGCTTGTTCTTGAATACCTCGCGCATGTCGTTGCCGTATTTCTTGCGCAGGGTCTCGACCGTCTGGTAGCCCCGGCTGCAGTAGGGGCACTGGAAATCAGAGTACTCGACGAGTGTGTATTTCGCCTTGGCGTTGCCGCGCGCGTGGGACTTCTTGGTGATCGCGGGCAGGTACGGGTTCTTGATATGCTCGTCGATGTCCTTGGCCTCGGCTTCCTGCTGCTCCCTCTGCTGGCGCCCGCGCTCTTCCTGGGCGGCCTGCTGCACGATCTCGAAGAAGTCCTTCTTGTTGCTGCGCAGGACGTCGAGGATGAGTTCCGGGTGGGCGTCCAGGACCTTCTTTACATCATCTCGCGAAAGCCCGGTCGCGGCGGCGTCCGGAGCCGGCTTGGCGGAGTCGTTTGCCTGCGCCGCGGCGAAGACGGCGGCGCCCAAGCTCAGCGCGGCCAAGGCCAACAAGGAGGTAAAGCGTTTCATGATGGGCTCCTTAATCTCTTGTGTTGGAAAAAGCAAGTGAGGATACCATATTTTTGCTTCGGAAACCTCGCGCGGAGTGATAACATATCCCCTCATGAAGCTGGCGCTGATTTTCTATTACTCGAAGCCGAACCGGTTCAGCTTCAACCCCTTGGCCGGCGCTTTGGAGCAGGCCGGCGCCTTCCCGCGGATCCCCCTTTATCGGCCCAAGGACCCCGCGGGTCTGCGCCGGGCCATCCGGACGGCCTTGCGCCGCCATGACCGCGTCGTGGTCGGCTTCTCGTTCGCGACTCCCCAGCTCGGCAGCGTCGCGAGGCTGGTCGCTCGGCTGCGCGAGGCGTTTGCGGACCGCCTTTTTTGGGCGGCAGGCGGTCCGCATCCGAGCGCGGACCCGGAAGGGGTCCTGCGCCTGGGCTTCGACCTCGTGGTCCGCGGAGAGGGGGAGGAGGCCTTTGTCGAGGTCCTCGCGCGTTTGGAGGCGGGCGCGGACGCCAGGGGTGTGGCGGGCACGAGCGCGTTCGACGCCCGCGGCCGCTACAGGAAGACTGCGGCGCGCCCTCCCGTGGACCTAGACCGTCTGCCGCCTTTTGCGCCTGGGCGCGGCCTCTTCGGCCCCATCGAGATCACCCGTGGCTGCCCCTATGCCTGCGCTTTCTGCCAGACCGCCCAGCTCTTTGGCCGCCGGCCGCGGCACCGCGGCCCCAAGGCGGTCGCCCATTGGGCGGGCATCATGGCTCGGCGGGGCTTGTTCGATGTCCGGTTCATCTCGCCGGACGCTTTCTCTTACGGTTCCGCTGACGGCAGGACGGTCGAGCTGGCCGCGGTGCGGGAACTTCTGGTGGCGGTGCGCCAAGCCCAGGGCCCGGCGGGCCGCATCTTCTTCGGCACCATGCCGTCCGAGGTCAGGCCCGACCATGTCAGCCCCGCGGCCCTGCGGCTGGTCCGCGAATACGCGACCAACGACAACCTCGTCATCGGCGCGCAATCCGGCAGCCAGCGCGTGCTCGACGCGGCCGGACGGGGCCACAGCGTGGCCGACATACTCTCGGCCGTGAAGGCTACGGCCAAGGCGGGCTTCAAGGCCAACGTGGACTTCATATTCGGGCTGCCCGGAGAGACGGGATCGGACCTGGAGCGCACAGTGGTCCTGATGCGGCGTCTGGTCGCCATGGGCGCGCGGATCCACGCCCATTCATTCGTGCCCTTGCCGCAGACCCGGTACGCGGCTCTGCCCCGGGGGGCGATGCCGGAACGATTCGGAGCGGACCTGGCGCGCATGGCCGCGGCGGGCGTCCTTTACGGACAATGGCGGGCCCAGGAGCGTATGGCGGCCCGGATTCAGGCGGATGCGCCAGAACTGGTATGATACGCATCGCATGTTGCCGGAGTTCTGGAACATACTAGGTCTGCTGGCCGCAGGTGCGGTTTCCGGCGTGATCGGGGCGCTTTTGGGCCTGGGCGGCGGCATCTTCCTCGTTCCGGCCTTGGTACTGGCTTTCGGTGTGCCCATGCATCAGGCCGTGGCGGCTAGCCTGGTCGCCGTCATCGCCACTTCCAGCGCCGCCGGCGCCCGCAACGCGGAGGCCGGCGTCGCCAACGTCCGTTTGGGCATGACTTTGGAGACCGCCACGGTGCTGGGCGCCCTGGCCGGCGCCCTGTTGGCTCATCGCGTGCCGGACCGCGTATTGCTGGGGCTCTTCGCGCTGGTGCAGTTCGCGGTGAGCGCCATGCTGTGGCGCCGCCGCGCCGCCGATGCGGACGAATTTGCTCCGGCGCAAGGCGGCTTGCTGGACGGACGCTATTTCGACCCGGCGAAGGGGCGGACCATCCACTATTCGGTGCGCAACCTGCCGACTGCCGTTTCCACTTCTTTGGGCGCCGGGCTCATGTCAGCCCTGCTCGGGGTGGGTGGAGGCATCCTGAAGGTCCCGGTCCTGCACCTTTTCTGCGGGGTGCCCATGAAGGCCGCGACCGCCACCAGCAATTTCATGATCGGCGTCACGGCCGCGGCCAGCGCCGTGGTCTATCTCCGGGATGGGTATGTCCCGGCCCTGATCTCCGCGACCGTTGCCTTGGGCGTGGTGGCAGGTTCGCAGGGTGGATTGGCGCTCTCGCGCCGGATGAGCGAGTCCGGGGTGCGGCGGGTCTTCGCGGCCGTGACCTTGGTCATGGCCTGCGCCATGCTGAGGAGGGTCCTTGCCGGCTGAACCCGAGACGCGGGAGGAGGGCCGGTTGGCCGGCGCCGCGTTGCGCGTCGGGGTCACGGCCAGCGTCGCCATCATGTCCGCGGCTCTGGTCTTGTCTGTCCTGCGTCATGGCCGCGGCGAGACCCTGGCCTGGCTCGGCGTCGCCGTCCTCATTGCGACTCCTCTGCTGCGGGTCGTTTTTTTGGCCGCGGCTTTCGCGCGCGGCCGACAATGGCGCCTGTTGGCCGCTTCCGTCGTCGTACTTGGGATGCTCGCGTCGGGGATACTTCTGGGGCGGCCCGGCTAAACGGGGAGGGCCGCGGGCCGCACACCGATGCCAGCCTTGACCGGCGCCAAGTCGTAGATACCGCGCGGCCCCAAGCGCCCGCCCCGCATGGGATCGCGCGCGAACCACAGGGGCGTGTCGAGATCCACGAATGCGAACCCGCCCAGGCCGGCGGCAAAATGCGCGGCCGCGGTCATGGCGAGGCCGGACTCGATGTTGCCCCCGATCATGAGACCGAGCCCGGCCGAGCGCGCGATGGCGGCGATGTCCCAGGCCTCCAGGATGCCGCCCTTCATGAACTTGATGTTGACCACCTGCACCGCGCGCCGTTGCGCCAGACGCAACACCGCCTCGCGGCCGTCCGCTGATTCATCCGCGGCCACGGGCACTTTGCCGCGGCGCGAGACCTCGGCCAGGCCGTCATGGTCCGCCGCGGCCGCGGGCTGCTCGAAGAGCGCGGGCACGATGCCGCTTCGGCGCAGGCGGCGCAGCAGGTTCAGGGACTCGCTCGGGCCGTAGCCCTGGTTGGCGTCGAGGATGAGGCGTACGCCGCGGGCCGCGGCGGCCACGGCGCGTACCCGGGCGGCGTCTTCCGCAGGATCCTGCCCCACCTTGACCTTAATGCAGAGCACCCCGGAGGCCTTGATGCGCCGCGCGGCCAAGCCGGCCTGCTCCGGCGGCATGATGGACACCGTGACGTCGCTGCGCACCATGGTTTCAGCGCCCCCGAACAGGCCGCGCAGCGGCAGTCCCACATGGCGGGTCCAGGCGTCGAGCACGGCCATGCCCAAAGCGGCGCGCGCCGCCCCGCAGCGGGGCAGCCGTGATTCGATATCCTCCAGGAGCGCGCGCCGGCCGGCCGCGTCTTTCCCCACGAGCGCCTCGCCCGCCGTTTTGGCGCCGCGCAGGGCCTGGGCTTGGGTCTCCCCGTTGTAGGCCGCCAGGGGCGCGCCCTCACCCCAGCCCACGGCGCCCGAGGCCAGGGTAACGCGCACGAGTATGTTGCTCACCGAGAGCGCCCGGCCGCCGGCGATGACGAAAGGCTCGTTCATGGCCGCGTCCAGAGGCTGCACCGCGACGGAAACGATCGTGGCCACTATTATGGCAGGTCGACTGGGATGCAGTGGTCGGAGAAGGAGAAGCTGTAGACCGCCGAGCCGGCCTTGACCGGCATGACCACCAGCGCGTGCGTCGAATCGTCGGGATTCTGGGTCAGATGGTATATCTCGGGCGCGGAGACGGACAGGTAGCTGCGCCCGTCATCGTCGAAGACGATGCTCTTGCCCGCGTTGCCGGCATGCAGCCACATGTTGTCCTGGCGCACGTAGAAGAGGCCCGGTCCCGCGGGCGGCGGGCCCAAAAGGGCGAAGGCCTGCGCGCCGTGATAGGAGAGGCGCAGGAAGGCGGCGCGGTCTTCGTTCTTCTGGGCCAGGCGCAGGGCGGCGGGCTCGGCGCTCCACTGGCCGGCCGAGACGGTGTCCCCGTCGTGAGTCATGGTCAAGGCCGCGTGCTCCAGGCTGGTGGTCCGGGTCCCGCTCTTGCCCAGGTCCACTTCCCGGCTCATGCCGCCGCAGTTCTCGGCCGATGCGGCCGCGGGCTTGGCGACCGCTTCCGGCAGCTTGTAGCCGGCCTCTTCGAGCGCGACGCGCATCTCGTCCTCGATCTCCCGGTAGCCGCCCTCTCCGAGATGGTCGTAGGCGATGCGGCCCTTGTCGTTGATGAGGTAGAAGGCGGGCCAGCCTTCGTTGTTCAAAGCGCGCCAGTAGCGGCGCTCGTCGTCGAGCATGACCGGGAAGCGGATGCCGAGGCGCTTGAGCTCGGAATGCACCAGCTTCGGATCCTTTTGGAAATCGTATTCCGGGGTGTGGACCCCGACGACCATGAGCCCGCCCAGCTCGTATTGCTGGTGCCAGGCCTTGAGCATGGGCAGCACCCGCATGGAATTGATGTTGGCGGTGTTGAAGAACGCGACTAAAAGCACGCGGCGGTCGTGCAGGCGCTCCAAGGTGAGGGGCTTGGCGTTGAACCAGACCGCGTCCTGGGGGAAATCCGGCGCCGGCGGGGTCAGCGCCCGCTTGGCTCGGGCCGGGCCGGGCAGCAGCAGGAACGCCGCCAGCAGGGCCGCAGCGGGGCGCATCACCGCGTGGTCGCGGCCCGGACGGCGCCGCCCTGGCGCAATATATCGACCAAAGACGAGAGCATTTCGGCGCGGTCGGGCTGGGACTGTTCCCGGTAGATGGGGATGAGGTTGCGCAGCATCCGGATGAGGATGTCGCGCGCGCCGGCCGCGGCCATGTGCTCGGGGCGGAACCCGCGGCCGCCGCTCTCCGACATCCTTTGGACCTCGGGCAGGTTCATGAGCTTGCCGCCGTTGTAGGCATCGAGATAGCAGACGCCCCGGCCCAAGCGCAGCCCCACCAGGAAATGCCCGGGGACCGCCACGCCGTGGGCCGGCAGGCCCAGCCTCCGGGCGATGAGCAGGTAGATGACGGAGAGGCTCACCGGTATGCCGAGGCGGTTGTCGATGACGCGGTTCAGGTAGGAGTTGTCCGGGTCATAGTAGCGCTTCTCGTTTCCGTGGAAGCCCAGGACCGAGAAGAGCAGGTGGTTGAGGCGCTGCATGGCCGGCTCCGGGCCCGAGCCGGGAGGCAACTCTTTCCGGACCTGCTGCGCCATCTCGTCGAGCCGCGCGTGATACGCCGCGTAGTCCAAGCCGGGGTGGCCGAACCGGGCGATGAGCCATACCCCTTGCTCCAGGTCCGGGTCCGGGGCGGCGGCCATTTCGCGGAATTCCTGCCTGAGGCTATAAAAGCGCAGCCGGCGGGACAGGGCGTCCGCCCGGGACGCGAGATCCGGGTCGGAGTTCTCGCGCAGCTCTTCGAGCAAAGGGATGGCCGGCGCTCCGACTTCGAGGATGCGCTTCTGGATGGCGTCCAGGTTCCCCGGGTCCTCGTCATCCAAGAGGGATACCAGGCTGCGGAGCTCGGTTGCGGCAAGCGCTGCGGGGCTCATCTGATTATGTCTCACTCCCAGCCGCTCCGGAGGACTGGCGGGGATTGCTGCTGCTGCGCCGCAGCACGCTCGCGACGCGGGCCCGTAGCTCTTTGAGTTCGAAAGGCTTGGCGATGTAATCGTCCGCGCCAAGATCCAGCCCTCCGACCTCGGAGGCCGTGTCGTTGCAGCCGGTCAGCATGATGAC
>Ga0118677_10009553_pt1 | contig 15122 bp, 9 predicted proteins | sample AliMusrvi5mmetaG_FD_86154 | JGI IMG/M metagenome (GOLD analysis project Ga0118677, IMG submission 86154)
CCCCTGAATGAAGTGTCGGCGCGGACGCCGTGCATCTGCAAAGTCTCGCCGTCGAAACCCGATGTGCATATCGAAGACGTGCACCGGGCCGGTGGGATCAGCGCGATTCTGAAAGAACTCAGCCGGAAACCCGGCGCCTTGCATTTAAAAACGCAGACAGTCACCGGCAAGACGCTCGGTCAGGTCATCGCCAAAGCTGAAATTAAGGATGAAAAGATCATCCACCGTCTCGAAACGCCGTTCACAGCCGAGGGTGGGCTGGCGGTTTTGTTTGGCAATATTGCGCCCGACGGCGGGGTTATCAAAACCGCCGGCGTGGATCCCGACTGTTTCTATTTCATGGGGTCGGCCATCGTGTTTGAGTCGCAGGACGAATGTCTTGCCGCGCTGGAGAAGCGCTTGATCAAGCCAGGGCATGTCGTCGTCATCCGGTACGAAGGCCCGAAAGGTGGCCCCGGCATGCCGGAAATGTTGTCGCCGACTTCGATGATTCGCGGGCAGGGACTAGGCAAGCAGGTGGCGTTGATCACGGATGGGCGGTTTTCGGGTGGGACGGCGGGGTTATGCCTCGGCCATATCAGTCCCGAAGCCGCCGAGGGCGGCCCGATTTGTCTCGTGCAAACCGGCGACACCATTATTATTGATATTCCGAAGCGGACCATGACACTGCAAGTGGACGCCGCCCAGCTCGCGCAGCGGCGCGCGGTGTGGAAAAAGCCCGTCCCCAAGATCAACACTGGCTGGCTGGGCCGCTATTGCCGGCTGGTGACGAGTGCGAGCAAAGGGGCGGTGTTGGCGTTGCCGGAAGACGTCGTCGCGAAGTAACAGTGGAGGGCGCGCGAATGGAGGGCGAGCCTCCCGGCGAGCCGAGTCGTTCTTAGGGCGTGTTTGAAAAATAGTGGAACGGGCGTCTCGCCCGTTTGTTTTCCCTGCATCTCCGAATAAACGGGCGAGACGCCCGTTCCACTATTCGCGCACAAGACAGCGGAAGTAGCGGCGGAATGTAATTCAAAACACGTTCTAACCGGACGGCTCGCCGGGAGGCTCGCCCTCCAAAAAAAAGAACCAATCGCGGCCGATTATGATTTTGATGTCCGCAAAACCCACTGGATGAGTGCGGCTACAATGGCTGAACACGGGATGGTCAGGACCCACGCCCAGACGACCTGTCGGGCGACGCCCCAACGCACGGCCGACAACCGATGCACAGAGCCAACGCCAACAATCGCGCCGGTAATGGTGTGCGTGGTACTGACGGGCACGCCGAGTGAGGTGGATAAAAACAGCGAAGTGGCCGCGGCGACTTCCGCGCAGGCGCCGTCGTAGGGGCGGAGTTTGGTGAGGCGCAGGCCCATGGTTTTCACGATCCGCCAGCCGCCGGACATGGTGCCGATCGCAATGGTGAGAAAGCAGGCCAACGCGATCCAGAACGGGAAATGACCGGCATTGAAATTGGCTTGTTGTTCTTTGTTCCAGACACCGGCATAGAGCAACACGGCAATGACGCCCATTGTTTTCTGGGCATCGTTGGTGCCATGGCCGAGGGAGTAGGCGGCCGCGCTGCCAAGTTGGGCGACCCGAAACCAGCGATCCACCTTCATCATCGTCGTTTTGCGGAACACCCACATCACCATCGCCACAAAAAACAGCCCGAGCACCAAGCCGAGCAGGGGCGCGACCACGATGAAGATGACGGTTTGCCAGACTTTGTCTTCGTACAGCACACCCCGGTACTGCATCGCATAGGTGACGGACGAGCCGATCAAGCCGCCGAGCAACGCATGGGAGGAGCTGCTGGGGATTCCATAGTACCAGGTGATCAGGTTCCACACGATCGCACCGATCAGGGCGGCCAGAATCACGTCGGGGTTGACATATTCGACGTGTACCCATTTGGCGACCGTGTTTGCGACGTGGAATCCGAAAAACCACATGGCCGCAAAGTTCCAAAACGCCGCCCACACAACAGCCTGGAGCGGTCGCAAGACGCGCGTGCCGACAATCGTGGCGATGGAGTTGGCCGCATCGTGAAACCCGTTGATGAAGTCGAACGCCAGCGCCATGACGATGATCAGGGCGATGTAGGGATGGTGGATGATGTCGGCAAAATCGCGGGAAAAGGATTCCATGTCAGCTCATCTTGACGATCACACCGTGCAGGGCATTGGCGACGGCTTCCAAGCGGTCGGTGACTTCTTCAAAGCTCTCGTAGATGTCCTTCCACTTGATGACGGTGATCGGATCCTTGACGGATGTGAATAGTTCGGCCAGCGCGTAATGCAGGAGATCGTCGGCGGCATTTTCGACCTCGTGAATGGCAATGCAGTCCTTGGTGACCTGCTCGTAATTCTTGGTGGACCGGATGCCTTTCACAGCCTCGGCCATCTTCTCGCAGCCGCGCACGATCTGCTTGGCCATATTGATGGAATGGGTCGTCGGTTTATCGATGTGCAGGAATGCCATCCGGCTGGACGACGCGTGGATCAGATCCACCACATCATCGAGGCGGATAATGATCGCGTGGATATCCTCCCGGTCCAGTGGCGTGATGAACACCTTGTTCAGGCGGTCCATCGCCTGGTGGGTGATTTCGTCGCACCGGTGTTCGACCGCTTCGATCTCGCGGGCGATCGGGTCCGCGTCCCCGTAATTTTCGGTCATCTTTAACAACAACTGCGCGGCATGGACTGCCTCCTGGGCGGCTTCCTCAAAACATTTAAAGAAATCGAATTCCTGCGGCATTAGAAATTGGAACATAGAAACTCTCCTTGCTTCAAGGTGTAGCGAATTTTCGGTAGCTTAGCAATCCGGATTTATTTTAACAGCATCAAGGTGGATTTTCGGGAATGCGTCAGGAACGGCTGGATATCGGTACGTAGCCGCGCGCGTGAGCGCGTGGTCCACGTCGCAGCCTCCCAGCAGTGCTCCCCCGATCGGATCGGGGCTACAGGACGCCCGGGCGTCACTGACATATTACGATTTTAAGGCAGAGATATTTCGATGCCCCTTCGGTAGGACCCTACTTTTATAGCTGGGCAAGCTCAGGGGTTGCGGCTCCTCGAAATGAGTGCCCAAACACTTCCTGTCCCAACTCGATCACGCAAAAAGAGCTAAACTATTGCCGAAGCGCCCCACAGGGTTATGGCGCTGCTGAGATCACCGCCGACATGATTTTATCACCACCAATGCACGACGTTGGGGTCGCGCCGTAGCTGCCGACAAGGGTACAGGGGGTTCCAGAATTATTGGTTAAACTAATTAGGGAAAAAGCACACCCAAATATACCGACTTGCATACTGGAAGCTCTGGATGTTAACGCCCATAAATTAGCAGATAATACACCGGAGGGAATCCAGCCGTCTGCTGATCCCTGCCAAGAGCAGTCGGAAAATGGTGTGAGCGGAAATGTGTAGGTGGTTTCATAGTAGCCACCCGTGCCAAAAACAAACGGACCCTCGACTGAGCATGTCCCTTCGCAGATTGTGTTTTCAGGGACGTAGTACTGCCGGTAGGTGATGGTCAACGAGTAGGTCGCGAGCGCAACCGGGCAGGCGGGACATGGACCGGGAATTGCTGGAATCGCTAGGATCGCCAGACTGAAGAGTTGGTTTGTCGAGCAACCGTTGGTATTGGTAGCAGTGATCACAAATGTATTGGAGCCGACGGTGGTCGGTGTGCCGGTGATGTCGGCAGACGTATCCGTCAGGTTGGTGAGGATCGAACCCGGCGGCAACGACGAACCGTCGGCCACCGTGAACTTATAGTGTGGACAATCCGTGCCTCCGGCCGTGATGGTTGTGCTGTAGACAACGTTTGAGGAGCCATCCGGTAGTGCATTCGTGTCGGTTGCACTTGCCGAGGACGGACTGAGGGTGATGGTAACATTCGAGCAACAGCAATGCAGTTCTTCGGTCAGCACGCTGAGCACCTTCTGGAGTTCTGTGATGTGACTGGGAAGAATCAATCCACCAACCACGGTCGACCAAGTGGTATTGCTGCTGGGATAACCGGCAGCGCGCAATGCTGTCGGTAAATCGTACCCGCCGCAGGCGACACAGGAGGTATTGGTCTGATATTTGTGGAGGATCCCATTCAACGCAGTGCGAATCTGCGTCAGAAACGCTTCGTCGATTGGAACCCCGGCCAGCGTGTTGGCTGTTAATGCCGGTACGATGCCGCCGTAGCTGTTGGTGAACACCTCATTACAGCCAAGATAAACTTGATTACTGACGATCAACTGACTGGGCGCGCTCGCTGGATCAACGGTAATGGTTTTGGTGTTCGCGTTGTAATTTGAACTGTCAACAGTAAAGGCAGTATTTATCCATGCATCGTGGGCGTTCGGTGTTGTGGTTACGGGAAAGAAGTTCAAAGTAATGGTACCGGAATCCGTCGCCACCCACTCTTGAACATTGTTCTTCCAGCGAGTTGGTTTTGTTGCACCGTGGCACGCATTCGACAATATCTCCGCCGCGTTAATCTTCTTCAAGATCGTTACCACCGTCACCGAATCCACCGGCACGTCAAACGCCCGCTCGGCTTGGGGGGTGAGCAAGCCGGCAAGATTGTAGCCTTGCGCGGCGACGTAGTTGTTGGTGCCGCTGGTAATGGGGTCAAGATCATTAACTTCAAAGTAGCCATATTGAAACACCGGCATGCCAGCGGTATCCATCTGGACAAGACATTCAGTAACGAACGAGTAGGCTGAAGTAAGATCGTTGGTGCTGCTTGCCGCTGTGATGGGACCAGAATTGACCACACCGAACTGCAAAGAGACGCTAGCTGGCAGGTACTCGTTGCCGGCCTCAATCCAGTAGTTCATGTCTTGCGTCCCCACCGGGTTCGGGCTGTGATTCTTGACGCCCATAGTGCCAACTACGCGGACGGGGTTGTTTCCGCCGCCAATAACTTGGTTGCCAGAGAAATTTGTCGCGACTAATGTTTTCTTCTGCCCAATGCCATTAGTAACCAACCATGTATTGACTGACGGAATGACTAATGGGTTATCGTTTCCCTCATAGAGCAGCTTCAACTCCGCAATCCCTGGCTCGTCAGTGTGGGCCGTCGAACCATCAGTTTCAGACGTAGGTAAATACTTGCTGAAAGATTGGTTCTCTCCGTATGTCCGTGCGTACCAAGGCCAGTCGTTCGTTGTGCTGCCAGTCCAGCGATGTGGAACTCCGTCAATCGACCGCAACAAAGAATCGCTATGGTTTTTCGCGTCGCTATGATCCAGATTTGGCCAGGTTCCGAAGATCACGGGATCAATATCGTGCGTCGGGAACGACCCCGGAAACCCATTCCAAATGGAACTTTCATCATGAAAGTGTTTGCCGGCAGCACTCCAAACAGGCACCAAGCCATCGCCGTGGTCGGCCTCAGTCCACGCCGGTTTGCAGGCAGCATGAAATCCCTGATACCCGGTCCAGAATGGATGGTGATAGGTATTAAACACATATTCGATTTTCGGAGCTTGGTTGGTAAAAAAGTAATCCTGTAGATCATTTCCAAATTGAAGTACACAACCAGCGCTATCATGTACGTCAATAGTCATCAGATCTTCTACGGCACCATTGGCAGTGAACAGATCAAAGCCGACTTCGTCCTTGTGAGTACAGAGATGCAGGTCGTTAAGGACGGTTGTGACAATAAACCCGGACGCCCAATTAGCAGTTGGATTCACGACTTTCATACTGTAAAGCCAATTTGCAATTGGCGATCCCAGATGTGGCGTGGCAATCGTCACCAGTCGGCGGACACCGCAATTTGCGCCCGACTGCAACATGTAGTAATGCGACAACACGCCGCCCATTGAGTGCGCAACGAGCACAATCAATGGAGTTTGGGTTACCCCATTAATCGTTATCTCATAAGCAGCGCGAATATCGGCGATGCGCAAATCTAGGGTTTGGCGCGTATCACTTACACCGGGCGCAGTATCGAGGTGACCGGTGACTCCGTTTATGAACGACAGGGAATTCTTGTTCGCTTCCATCACATTCCACTCAATGTGATCAAAAGTAGGTAAATCATGGAAGTAAGAGTTATTAACTCCCGGCGGACAGCCGTAGTTGAACGTGTGCAGGTAGTGCTCTTGGTTGGCGCGCAGACCTGCGGTAGTTTGGTTGCCGAGAAATGGTGTGGCGCCAGATGGTAGATAGTATGGCGCGAAATATGACAATAAATTTGTTATCGCCGTTGGCCAACAATCACCGTCATTGTCGTTGATGCCGTGAACAAATAGAATCGGTTCGGGGTGGTAGACCAACTTGCCTTGGACAGCGCCAGCGGGATTCCACGGGAGTAGGATAGTTTGCTGAGCCAATCCAATCTGCGTGAAACAATACAACAGGCACCCGAATAACACTGGGGCGACTATTTTTACCAGCGACATCGATCTCCCACCTTTTCACGACATTCTACGGTCTTGGACTCACCGAGTATTTTACATCTTTTAATCTCTGAATCCGTCTGAATGATACCCCTGACGGTGTAACCGATCAAACCGGCGAACCCCCAGTGGGACCAACCAGTCGTATAGCATTTACCGTCGCAGGTCGGACTTGTGTCAGCCAGGGTCTTCCCATTTTCGGCATCTATCACCTCAGACAGAGTCAGAATCCGCTTCCCGTCCGGGCTCCATGCCGGATAGTTGCCACAGACACCTTTCGCCGGCCAATCCGGTTTAGATAACGGATTTGGAATCTCCCGCTTGTTGGAACCATCAATATCCATCAGCCACAATGAATTGGCAACCCAACGCTCGCCCCTCCCGTCTTGACCCAGTTTTATCCGTGGGTCGTGAACATATACGACTTTATCTCCACCAGGAGACACACGCGGTTGCCGGTCGACAGGACCATTGGTCAGATAGACAAGATTTCTACCATGTTCGTCGCACTTCGCTATTCGGCACTTCTTTTCACCCCGGAGCGACTCATCGAATAGAAGCCATTTTCCATCCGGCGTCCAGCTCGGGTTGGCAAGGGCCTGTAAATGTCCGTCAATCTGTGATGGCGTGATGATCCGTTTGAAATTGCTGCCGTCTAAATTCATCGTCCACAGGCCAGTAACGTCGCTGCCCGCATACGTTACCGCTAGCGCCAGTCTTCCAGTTCTCCGGTTCACGTCCATCCAAGTGGACTGGGCCTGCGTGTCGATGGGATAGCGTACATTGTGCCAGAGTTCTTTGATCTCCATTTTTGCGCTCCCGTCCGATTTCATCTTACAGAGGTAGATGCTGACGCCGTGACCTTCCGTTCCGGTACGTGTTCTTGTGAACGTGCCAAGCTGCTTAATGAAGTAAATATCATCCTCGGTGTCGCTAAACTGCGTTAGTTCGTTGGGTTTTGTAGACAGCAGCATCGCCGGCCCCCAATCGGCGCAAAGATAATCCACGCTAAACATCTGCTGAGCACGAATCGTTACGACAGGGAAGGCAAATGTAAGTAGCAAAACTATAGTACGTAATCCTCTCTCCGAGACCGGTAAAAGCCGTAGTATGTTTTTCATAGATTTACTCCGATGGAATGGCAAACAGTGAATCGTCCAATCCTTGATTGGCTTCGAAGTTGGTTGCCGTTGTTTCAGTCACAACTCTGTCACCGCTGTTGAATTGGATAGTATGTCGGTTGGTTGTGAACAGCCAGCGACCCGGAATTATCTCGATCGGATTCAAGTACTCGATTGTCACAGCCATGTCTCCTATGATGGCTGTGATCGACGTGACAATTCCTTTCGTGAAATCAACATTTGCCTGCTGTATGGGCCATGGTGTTCCAGCATTAGGATGAAGTCGGATGTTGAACCCAACTGAGTTACTGGAACTACTGGCACTAACTGATGTTCTGGTCTTCCAAAGTGATACATCCCAAAAGAAATCAGAGACGCGGTTCGATGCTACGTTGAAATCAGCATTAAACCCGCTTTGCATCTTTCCATTTATGCTTGAATCTATGTTGTACCACCAACGTGTGTTTTCATTCTGCACGGTGGTCATTCCATTCGCAGATTCGAAGCGCATCTTATATGGCCCTTTCATCTTAACAGTTGTCGTAGAGATCAGATAGACCACATCGTTGTGTTTTTCAGTCGTTGTCGCGCCGAATTGCAAATCCGCAAACGCCGAGTAGTTGGTCTGAATCTTGTCGAGGATGTCGTTGACAGTCGGGTTGATGATGATTTTCTGGAACCGGCTCCATTGCTTGTCTTTGCCTTGGGCGTGGACGAATAGTTCGTGACGCTGGCCGGACGGAAAAGTCGGAGTGAAGGTGACTGTACCGGTTTCGTTGGTGGAGTCGAACCGACCGTCCACGGCACTCAGGGGGAGGCCGTGACCGGTCGGGCCGGGAGTATCGAGGAAGACTTCCGCCGCTTGTACAGTTACGTACCAGTTGGTTGAGCGGATGTCTGCCGTGACCTGGACTGTATTGCTTGATGCGTAGATTGCCCACGCGTTCGGAATCGTTAGCACGGCCGAGGGATGCGCGTCCGGTCTTGAATTGACGTTGCGCGGATCGGTCCCTGCCAAATACTCCTCAAGATTCGTAAATCCGTCCCGATCTGCATCACCCCCGGCTACGGCAATATCGGTCAACGCGAACCCATGCGCCACTTTCCACCAGTCCGGTATCCCATCGTTCACAGTGCTGTTGTTGTCCGCGATCAAGACGCTCGGATGTTGGTAGACTTGCAGGTTCGTCAAGCCGTGAGCCCGCGGATCCGGGTTTACCGCGCTGGCCACGGCCGGATCGGTGAGACTGAGTCCATACTTGAGCTTCCACCAGTCCGGAATGCCATCACCTATCGTGCTGTAGTTGTAGATTGCATTCAGTTCGTTAATTGGCAGGGACCGACCATAGATGCGTACTTCATCCAGCGTGGCAGTCAACTGACCCAGCAGCAATGGGGCGGTGACAACATCCACCGTACCGCTGGCCGCCTGTGAGCCGACGCTTGCGCCATCCAAGTACACTTGCATATTTGTGCCGTCGTAAACGCCGGCGACCTGGTGCCAGTTGGTATCGGACAAGCTGGAAGCATGTTCCACAAGCGCGGTGGAGGTACCACTGAGATGAAGTTCCAGCATCACTTGGCCGTTGGTCAGCGATAGACGATAGCTGCCCGCCGACTTATTAGTGGTCCATTTGCTTATCACCACACCCGTGACATTGGCGGCGGCTCGCACCCAGGCCACCAAAGTCAGGGCATTGATCGGAGTCAGGATCACCGCATCTGCCACACGCACGTCGTTCTGCACGCCGTCAAACTGCAAGGCGTTGGAACTCAGGCCGCTCGTCCACGTGGGGAGCGGCTCGCCGGGCCTTCGCCGCGCTGAAGCGGCTTCGTCCGCGCAGGCGGGAGGCTCGCCCTCCAAGACCCCGGTATTGGCGTTGCCGGACGAATCAACGACGTTCGTGCCACTGCCCTCATCGAACCGCCACCAGCTCGCTAGGTACGGCGGTATGTTGGTCGGGACACTGGCCGGATGAGTTGGATCCGTGCCCCAGTTGTATTCTTGGAGGTTGCTGTAACCGTCCCCATCCGCGTCGTCACTCGCGCGTGAGCGGTCGCCCACCTGACCGGTTAGATGACCAAAGTGCTCCAGCATCCACCAGTCCGGCAGTCCGTCGCGATCGCTGTCTTCGGTCAATGCGTAAGTCCGTGTGGTGAGGCTCACCTGCACCGTCTGCAACCCGCTTCTGGCCAAGAGCGTGAGCGGATTGGTCGTCCCCCAGTGATCTGGCAACCGCAACCAGACGGTCGATTGGCCATCCGCGCCTGTGCGCAGTGTGACCGTGGCGGTGAACAGCCCGTTGCTGGAGGCTGATAATAAGCCGGTGCCGGCGGTGACCGTGACCGGGGCGTTCGACAGGGTTACGCCATTCCCAGCAGTCACCACCCACACGAGCGGCTGGCGCAGCACCTGATTCGTAATGCCGACCTGACCGGTCCCATTGATCACCGTCAGCACCGGCAACACGCTATTATAATAGTCGTGGGGATCGGTGCCTTGTCGATATTCTTCCAAATTGGTGAACCCGTCCCCGTCCGGGTCCTGATTGGCAGCCATGTTCACTTCCAGATAATTCGGGATCCCGTCGCCGTCCGAATCCGCGTCGGCCAATCCCGCGATGTCCGCCGGCGACAACGCCAGATTGTAGAGACGAATGTCATCCAATTGGCCGGCCAACAACCCCAGCCGCAACGGGGCGGCCACGACATCCACGGTCCCGCTTGCCGCCTGTGACCCGACGCTGGTCCCGTCCAGAAAGACCTGCATCGTCGTGCCATCATAGCTGCCGGCAATATGGTGCCAATTGGTGTCCGACAGGCTGGCGGCCGGTCCCACGAGCGCGGTGTAGCTGCCGTGGAGCATCAGTTCCAGCCGGACCTGACCGTTGGTTAGTGACAACAGATAGCTGCCAGCCACTGCGTTCGTACTCCATTTCGCCACGACTTCGCTGGTCATGTCCAACGCCGTTTTCACCCAGGCTGTGATGGAGAGCGCATGGGTTGGCGAAAGTTGGGGGTCATCGGCAATCACCACCTCATTCTGCGCACCGTCAAATCCGAGCGCGTTGGAAAACATTCCACTGGTCCAGGCCGGCAACGGATTACCGATCAGGCGGCCGGTCAGATTTGTGCCGACCCACGAGACGGTCTGACGGCCAGTGCCTTCGTTGAACGGCCACCACCCGGCGAGGTCGGGGAGGCTGTTGGTGGGATGACTGGCCGGATCCAGCGGGTCCGTTCCGCTTTGAAATTCGTGCCGGTCCATGTAGCCATCGTGATCGGCATCGCCGGCGGCCACACTCGGATCAAGCAGCGACAACCCCGATTTTACTTTCCACCAATCCGGGATCCGATCCCGAACGGTGCTGTAGTTGTCGGCCAGCCACACACTGGGATGTTGATAGACCTGCAAATTACTCAAGCCGTGCGCCCACGGCAACAGGCTCGGCAGATTGGCATCAGCGCGGTTCCATGGATTCAGTCCGTGCGCGGCTTCCCAGGCATCCGACATCCCGTCGTGGTCGCTGTCGGTCAGATCCGGGTCCGTGTCTGAAACGTACACCGTTCCCGTGGCGGGTAATTCCAAATTCTGTCCGGCCGGCAGCCAGTTGCGTTCCTGATAGAACCCGGCCGCAACCTGGATGGTGTCGCCGGCCCCAGAGACTGCCAATGCCGCTGTAATAGTACGCAGTGGCCCGTGGCCGTTGCCGACGCTGGCGGCCAGCCCGTCCGTCGCATTGGTGCCCGTCCAGCCATTCACGTAGTAGGTCGTGGCCGAGGCGGAAGCCGGCAGGATCAGCGCAGCCAGCAGCCAGTTTCCCAGTTCGCGAACGACCGGTCCGGCGAACCGGCGCCAGCTATGGTTTGCCACAGGTCACCCCGTCCACCCACGTCGGCGTCGGCGCCCCGTGCAGCGTCCCATTGTGTCCGTGACCGGAAGAATCCGTTACCGTCGTTCCTCGCCCTTCATTCAAATGCCAGAGTGCAACGGTGTTGGCGTCCGTCGTCCACCCACAAGCGGGTGAAAAGGTGTCCGTGTACCGTGCGATCTGGGAGAGGCGAACTTCATCAATGCTTCCAGTCAATGGCCCGGCACCGGCAGGAGCGCCCAGATAGGCCGGACTGATCTTGAGACTTCCGCCGATGCTGGTGGTGACTTTCTTAACACCGTCGACATACAGTCGTTGTCTGGCACCATCCCAGACCAGCGCCACGTGGTGCCAATTACCATCCAGGATGTTGCCGGGAACAGTCTGGAGACGCGTGCCGGCATCCGTGGCAACACCCGCGACCAATTGACCTGCCCCATCGATGGATAATGAATTGGCCAGGTCCGCCATTGAAAACAGATAATTCCCGGCCTTGGTTGGCGCTGCGCCTTTAACCCACATTTCAATTGTGATGGCCGAAGGTGCTGATCCGAACAGGCTTCCCAAACTCACAGAATTCTGACGCCCATCAAACTGCAACGCGCACTGGCAATTAGTCCCGCAGGGCAACCGGTAGCTCAGCCCCTCCGTCTGCGCCAGCCAGGCCGTGCCGTTATCCAATACCTTGAAGACACTCCAGCAGTTTTGTGAGGTGGAACCATTGTGCGCGCTGCCCGCTGGCCAGAGCAAGTTGGCCGGCCAGGTATTCGCCCAGCCACCGGTGGAATCCTGCGCCACCTGCAACCAGACTTGCCGGCCCGCAACATGATTGGTGAACACCCACGTTGTGTCACCGGTCAATGTGTACCGGTAAAGTTGCCCCGGCTGCATGAAATCCAGCACGGCGGTTGGCAAGTCCACGGCGCCAACGGCCGTCGCGCTACTTGGCCAATTCGACCGTGTTTCACCGCCCAGCGTTACTGTAGTCACCGCCAGCGTGGTGGCGGCGAGATTTTTGACGACTACCGCCTGCGCTGTCAGGTTGCTGGCGACGCCCAGGTTTCCGCCCACATTCAAGTCGCCAGCGCGCGTGCCACCCGGCCACGCCAGGGTCAATAACCACAAAACAATTATGCAAATCTTCATAGTTCGTTCTTTCCGTGTCCGGAGTTCAAGGTTCGGCGGCGCGTTTGAGCGGGGCAGCCCCGGTCCAAGTTCGGGGTTGTGGCGGCGGCGGTGGCGACGGTGTCTTAGCGTTGGGGTTTCCGCCGTTCTGGGCTGGAAAGGCTGGTCACGGTCTGGAAGCGGTCGGGAGTCGGATCGTCACGCGTGGCGAGGTAAAGGTCGTTCGGCATTCGGACCTGTTGATTCTTCTCCATTCGGATCCCGGTCTGCGGCATGCAACTCCGACGAACAGCAGTCTGTCAATTTTAACGATTTTTGTCAACATTTACCGCGACTTCCGGATTTATTGTCACTAATCAGCGGACTTTCAGTCGGCGCTTTGGTATGTTCCGGAACCGTGAAACGAAACTACCGGGCGGTCCTTTTTGATCTCGATGGAACGTTGGCGGACTCGTTGGCGGATCTGGCCAATGCCACCAATACGGCGCTGGTGGCGGTGGGCTGCCCGCCGCACCCGCTGGCTAGTTATCGGCACATGGTGGGCGATGGCGCACGCACACTCTGTGCCCGCGCCGTGCCGGCCGACCAGCCCGAGCTGGTGGACGAAGTCCGGCAGCGGATGCGGGACCATTATGCCGCGCATTGTTTTGATGCGACCCGGCTATATCCCGGTATTCTGGAGTTGGTGCGCGTGCTGGCGGAGCGTGGCTGCACGCTCGCGGTGCTCTCCAATAAACCCGATGATTTCACGAACCAGATGATCGCCCATTATTTCCAACCCAATCCGTTTCAAGTCGTCCGTGGGCACCGCGCCCATGCCCCCTTGAAACCGGACCCGGCCAGCGCTCTGGCAATCGCGGCGGAGCTCCAGATTCCACCCGCGAGTTGGCTGTATTTGGGCGACACCAATACCGACATGCAAACGGCGCGGGCGGCTGGAATGATTCCGATTGGAGTGCTGTGGGGGTTTCGCGAGCGGGAAGAACTACTTGCGAGCGGGGCGGCGGAAATCATTGCCAAACCCGCTGATCTGCTAAAACTCTAGTCGAGGCGCGCGAACCGCGCCCCGACTAGAGCCAATTAAAACACGAACGACTTTACCGGCGATCGCGCCGGAAATCGCGCCGGTCACCACCGCCACCACCCGGCGCGCGTTCTTCACGCGGCCGCGCTTCGTTAACGGTGAGTGCGCGACCCCCAAAGTCCTTGCCATTGTTGGCTTCGATGGCCTTGTTGGCATCCTCCTGCGAGCCCATTTCAACAAAAGCGAACCCACGGGATTTGCTGGTAAACTTGTCCACCATCAGTTCGCACTTCACCACGTTGCCGGACTGTTTAAACAGGTCGAGCAATTCGCCTTCGGTGGTGTTAAACGACAGATTTCCGACAAACAATCTAGTACCCATGACCCTCTCCTAACGCTGCGGTGGGAGCAAACAGTGGCTAGATCCGCACCCTGCGGTTCGCAGACTGGCGTCGAGCCGCCCGGCTGGACAGGCAGTCAATCTATTCAACTCACTGACGTAATCTTCCATCGACGAGCTACATTAAAATAAGCAAAACATTTTAAATGGCAAGTATTTTTGACGGACTTTTACGAGGGCGCATCTGGGCACTGCCGCCATTCCACTGCCAGGCTGGTAGGACCCTTCCGGGCCTTCGCCGCGCCGAAGTGGCTTCGGCCACGGAGGCGGGCGCGACCGGTCGACGTGAACCATCGGGGATCGCGCCCGGAAGGGCGCTGTCTCCTATCACGCTGACTGACCTCGCAGCGGGGTCTTCAGTCCTAGGCATCAGCCGGCGGTCTGGAGACAGAATCAGACCGAACGACGCGGTCTGGAGACCGACGCCGAACAGCAGAAAAACGACAGAGATTTTTCTCCCGCGACTGCGGGATCAGAATGACAATTGACTTGTGCGTAACGATCAGCTCCCGGGGAGAGGCCGGCCCCGCGGCGGTGTGGGGCCGGGGGAGTGGCAGTCGGGATCTCCCAACTGCATGATTTCGGCTCAGGACGGTGAGGGTTCGCTGGCGAGGGGGAGATAGACATTGAAAGTCGTGCCATTGCCGACGGCACTGATGATTTCAATGGCACCATTTAACTTGCCCACCAGATCGGCCACCACTGTCAACCCCAGGCCGGTCCCGGATGCCTTGGTTGTGAAATACGGCGTGAAAATCTTTGCGATGTTCTCCGCGGGGATGCCACAGCCGGTGTCACTGGTGGAAATACAAATCAGCGGTTGCTGTGGATCGTACGCCGGGGCGCGGAAGATGGGGTTGGCCGGCGCGGCGGCGCAGTCAGCGGTAAAGACAATCTCGCCCTGGCCGGTCATCGCTTGCAGCGCGTTGACGCCGACATTGATCAGCACCTGCATGAGTTCGACCGGGCTGGCTTTGACCGTCAGGACTGGGACGCTGGTCTTGGCGGAAACCCGGCATTGGCCGCGTGTGGGATGCGCGCGCAAGAGCAACGCGGTGTCTTCCACCAGCGGCGTAACGTTGATGGCGTTCGCCGGCGTCTGGGGCGCCCGCGCAAAGCGCAGAAAACGTTCGGCAATTTCCTTGCACCGCTGGATTTCGCGCTTAATCGTGGTCAGCCGGTTCTGAAT
>Ga0118677_10003340_pt2 | contig 15118 bp, 10 predicted proteins | sample AliMusrvi5mmetaG_FD_86154 | JGI IMG/M metagenome (GOLD analysis project Ga0118677, IMG submission 86154)
TTTTTCACCCGGCAGGGCGCTGTTCTTTGAAACGAGCACCGGCGAAATGAAAGCCGCGGCGAGGGCAAACAAGGCGAGCGTGCGCAGGGCGAGCAGCAGCCAGTCTGTCGGACGGCGCAGGCGCGCGGTGCGCCTCAGCACGCGGCGCAGGAATTCGATGTTGGAAAACCGGTAGGACGGCGGCCGGGCGCGCGACAGCAAATGCACCAGCACCGGCAGGCCCGCGAGCGCGAGCAAGCCTAGAAGGGCGGGATGCTGGAAGAAGAGGCCGAGCACCGTCAATGAGAAACAAGAGCGCTTCTCATTTCTGCACCGCCAGACCCGCGCAAAGTAGCTTGACGAAATGCCGGACGGCGGCGACAGTCGAGAGAGATTTCACCCCGCCAAATGTTCAAGATATTGATCTGCATCATGGTGCTTGCCGCCTGCTTTCGGGCTGAAGCTGTGATTGTTTACGGAACCAATGGGACGGGCACCAACAACACCTCGGCTCCGGCTGATGATCCGGGCTGGGCGAACGTGGGAACGGTTGGCGGCTCAACCACTGTCTATTTAGGAAGCCAGACGACCGGTTATTGGATGTTGACCGCCAATCACGTCGACCTCTCGGGCGGAACCGTCTCCCTCAACGGCGGAACATACAATATCGTCGGCGCAAGCATCAAACAGATCGTGACTGCCGATCCCGTGCCCGTGCCTATCGACCTCAAGGTGTTCAGGCTGCAAACCAATCCGGGCTTGTCGGGGGTGACGATATCGAGTTCGGCTCCCTCGCCGGGATCGAGTGTGGTGATGATCGGCAACGGTCGCGACAGGGGCGCAATCACGACATGGGATGGCAATCCCACCGGTTGGGGGTCGTCAGGGTCTGCGGCGTCCGGCTATGTCTGGGGATCAAATCAAATCGTGCGCTGGGGAAGCAACGTCGTTCAGGATACCAATCTCGGCGTTTACTCCGGGGCAACGACGTTTTCCACCATCTTCAACGACACCTCGAACCCGAACGAAGCCCAGGCATCGCTCGGGGATTCCGGTGGCGGGGTATTTGTCAAGAATGGCGGTCTTTGGGAGTTGACGGGCATCATGTTGACCGTTGGTGTGTGGGATGGGATAAGCGGTGGATATTACGGCCAGTTCACGGGCCAGCCATCGAATACCTCGCTTATCACTGCCAACACCGGTTATTCCGGTGCCGGCAGTGCCACATTCAGCGCCCAGCTTTCCGACTACCGCACATTGATTTTGGATGCGATCCCAGAGCCTTCGATCTCCGCGCTATCGGTTTTTGCGCTCTTCGCAATACTCGTGGTTCGACGGACGGTTCGGCAAACCACCCAGAACCGGTAGGGCGGCTTCGCCGAACCCGCCGTGTTTTTTTTAGTGGCCTGGCCGCGTGTTTGGTCTCAAGCCAGCAACCTGTTCATGTAGGCGGATGGCTCAAATTTCTCGATCAGCACTTTTGTTTCGCCGTTCCGGAACATCCTGGCTTGGGTGACGAGGATTTCGGGGGTTTTGTGCGGGGCGAAGAGGATGTCGTCGTGGGTCGCGTTTTTGTGGTTTGCGAATTTGTCCGGCGTGAGCGATCCGCCGAGGTGGTCGCTCCGGCCGGTGGCCACATGGATCGTGCCGCGGATTTTTTCATCCTGAATGTCGCGGCCGGATGCGGGAAGGACCTGGGTCCCGAAGCCGAGTTCGCCGAGTTCGCCGGTGACGGGATCGGAGGAGAGCTTTTCGTTGTGGGCTTTTATCGTGGACTCATTTCCGGAAAGCAGTTCCGCGTTCCGGATGCGGCCGCCGGCGACCTTCATCAGGCCGATTGTCCCGTCCTCATACTTCATCGGGAACTCGCCCTCCGCCCCGGTCGGCACAAAATAAATTTCTCCGGCCGGCAGGTTCGCCACATCGGGCTCTCCGCGACACAGGCCGTGGCTCTTTTGCGCCTCCTGTTGCCCGAGATCGAGGTGGAGCGTGCGGGTTTTGCCGGCATGCAGGAAATCGATCTCGACCCAGTCGGCCCGGGTCATTCCGAGGCGGAGCTTTTCGGCATCCGCGCTGACCTCGTCGTAATCGACCGAGAGGCCGGTGGTGAGGATGATGTCGTTGAGCCCGTGGAGCGTCGCCCCGCGGAAGCCGAATTGTTTTGCAAATGCGGTGAGCGGCGCTGTCGCCGAAAACGTCGAAACGCAGAGGATGATGTCGAAATTCGGATAAATATCGCGTTCGAGGCTGACCGCGTTTCCGTCCGGGGCCACGGCTTTGTCGGGAAGGTCCAGGTTGCTGCCGCCGGTGATCTGGTAGGCGAAAATATCCCCGCCCTTGAGTCCGAGTTCGCCGAGAGCCCCGTTTCTCAAGCCCTCGTAAATATGGGTGAAAGCATTCCTCTGGATCGGGAGGGCCGGGTTGTTGAGGAACGCGAAATTCTCGATGTCCTCCGGACGGTCCAGATCAATGAGAACACAGATCCTTTGTCCGGGCGCAGGGGCGAATGTCCCGCGCAGAAGGCGGGCGAGGCTGAACGGCGGGAATTTTCTGGCGGAGGCTTGTTCGGAGATAGTCATGACGGCTTCAAAGTAGATTTCAACGGCAATCGCTGCAACCCCGATGCGCCAATTTTTTTGAAGCATCGCTGCAGGTCGGCGACCGGGAGGTGAGGGTGGCGAGGATCGGGTCCAGCACCGCGTCCAATCGCTTTCCGGCATCGGTCGCCAAAAACCGGAGGATGAAATACCCGTGTTGCTGGAGCAGGACATCTTTCCTGCGATCACGTCTCCAGGCCTCCTCGTCGGCGAGATGCTGCGGGCCGTCGAGTTCGACAACGAGCTTCGCCTCCTCGCACAGGAAGTCCGCTTCCAGATTTCCCTGCTGGTCGAAGGGGATCGGGAGCCTGGCATTGAGGCGGAATCTCCCCCGCGTTTCCGGCAGCGACTCGAGACGCCGGTAAAGAAACGCCTCCGAGGCGCTGCGCGCGCGGGCCACGCCTTCGGCACCGGGCGCAGGCGTGCATGCCGCCCGGACAAACAGGTCGGCCAGCCGGTTGTCAACGCCGTCGCGGATCAGGCGGCGCACGCTCGCCGCGTAGTCGCGCTTCCATTCCGGATCAATCGGCAGCGGGGCATCCGGCGGCCAGCCGGGCACTGCGCTCGCCGGGAGCAGAAGGGAGTATCCAACGGACTCGTAGCCCTCGCACCGGCGGTCGAACATCCGCGACAGCATCGGGACATTCAAATCGGCATAGTCATAAACCCGTGCTTCTGTTTTCCCTTCGTGCAGCCGGTGGAGACGTCCGACGTATTGCGCGATCGTTCCCCGCCAGGAAACCGGCATGGCAAGGAACAACGTGTCGAGTTGCGGATCATCGAACCCTTCGCCGACAAATTTTCCCGTGGCGAGCAGCACGAGATTCGAGCGGTCTGCGGCCAGCCCTTCGAGCGCCGCGCGCAGAGACTTTTTTCCCATCCCTCCCTGCAGGCGGACGACCGATGCGCCGCGTCGTTCGATCTCGTCGGACAGAATGGCCAGGTGCTCCGTCCGCTCCGTGAGGACAAGCGGATGCCGGCCTTCATGCAGACAGGCGGATACGTCGGCGCAGATCAGGGCATTGCGAGACTCGTCGCGGACAAGCGCCTCGCAAAGCTGCTGGAACTCGATCCGGGCATCGCCATCCGGATCCGATCCGGCGCGAAAGGATGTCGGGCGGACCATGACGCGGTGCTCGAACGGACGGGCTTTTGCCTGGGCTTTTGCATCCACCCGGTGGCGGACCGGCCCGCACTGCATGAAGATGATCGGATGGTGGCCGTCCTTGCGCGCAACTGTGGCGGAGAGTCCGGTCACGTATTTGGCTTTGGCGCGCCGGGCGACGAGTTCGAAGCTTTGCGCGGAAAGGTGGTGGCATTCGTCCACGACGAGGTGGCCGTAGCCCGCCACGCAATCATCCACGACGCGCTTCCGGACGAGGGACTGGATCAATGCCACATCCAGCGACCCGTTGAGTTTTCGTCGTCCGCCGCCGAGTCGTCCGATGGATTTTGCGGGGACACCAAGGAATTGCGAAAGCCGCTCGACCCATTGTTCGAGGAGTTGCTGGCGGTGGACGAGAACGAGCGTGTTGGCTCCGCGGCGGGCGATCAGCCACGCGGCGAGGACGGTTTTTCCGAAGGCGGTCGTGGCGGCGAGAACTCCGGTGTCGTGCGCCAGCATAGCCTCGGCGGCCGCCATTTGGTCGGAACGAAGCTCCCCGTGAAATTCGACCTGCAATGGGTCGCCGCTTTGCCGGAGGTCTTGAAGATCGAGGCGGATTTTGTGCGTCGAGAAAAGAGCGCTCAGCTCGTCAAGGCAACCTCGCGGGATGGCGACGTGCTCGGGATGGTCTTCCGCGCAGGCGATGATTCTCGGCTTGTCGAATGTCGGGAGACGCATCGCTTGGGCACGGTAGAACTCGGGGTTTTGAAATGCCGCGAGCCGGATGATCCGGTTTCGCATGGCAGGGGGAAGACCGTCCTTCGGCACGTAAATCTGATCGGCGATCACGGCTTTGATTGCGTCCGGCAGCGGGTCTGATATCGGCGGGTCATTGGCCCTGCGCGAGGGCGGGGCCTGCCAGGGTGTCAGCGCGAATCCCTCATCCGGAGCGGCCCTGACGCCGATCACGCGGTTCCGTCGCTCGGCCCCGGCGACCAGCGTTGCAATCTGCTGGGTCGGGATTTTTTCGATCCTCCCGAGAAACTCCCACTGGCCGGCATACGGTTCGAGTTGTCCGTCGAGAAAAAGCGAGTTGCCGCGATCTCGGGCGGCTTTTTGCAGAGGGAGGGCGATCAGGTTCCCGAACCCGCCGCGCGGGAGGGTGTCCTGGTTCGGAAACAGCCTGTCATACGAGGCGAGCCCGAGATCCGGGCGCGCCTCCATCGTTTCGGTGAGGAGGTGCGAGCCAAGTTTTCGCGCGAGGTTGGCCGGGATGGCCTCCTCGAAAAAGAACCAGGCGTGGGCACCGTTGCCGGAGCGGGAGCGCTCGATGGCAGCCGGCGCTCCCCTCTCGCGGCACACCCGCGCGAAGACCACCACATCATCCCGCCAGCCATCGCCGTCGAAATCCACCGCGAGCAGAAAGCAGGTCTCGTCGCGAAGCATCGGATAGAGACCGAGAACAAACGGCCGGTCGCGCACGTCTCTCCCGGCAAGATGCCAGTGGATGGCCGCATCGGTGACCGCAAGCCAGCAGGGATTTGGGCAGTCCGAGCATTTGATGCGCGGCTTTTCGCAAACCCCGCGGACCCACTCGTTCCCGCAGGCCGGCGCATAGCCGGATTTGCCGGAACGGGGGTTTTCGAACCGCCGGGCATAGACATCGTCGCGCCCGCGGAAGAGCGAGCGGAACCGCGCGATTTTATCGGCGGCCGGGCTGGACTTGTTCAGGCCGCCCGCCGCAAGCACTGGCTCGTGCTGCTGATTATCGTTTTGAAATCCTTGTTGCATTTTTCAGTGAGCGCAGCCCAGCCGCAGGTTTCGGGGGCCTTTTTCAGGGACATCGAAATAATCTGGGTGCGGCACGAATTCTCATGCTAGCTTTTCACGACGCCCGCATGGTTGCAACAAACACACGGTGAAAACGGCAGTTTCCATTTTTCTTGTTCTGGTGCTTTCGGTTTTTTCCGCGGAGGCAAAAACGAAGCATCCGAGCCGCAAGCCCAAACCCAAAAAGGCCGTGCCCGCCGTGGTAAACAAGACGGTCCGCGCCTCGGTGTTTTCCACCGTGGTGATCGACGCCGGACACGGAGGCCACGATTTTGGCGGAATCCCGCAAAATCTCATCCCGGAAAAAGGCGTGGCTCTCGATGTCGCCCTGCGCTTGAACAACGCGCTCCAACGAGCAGGCTTCAAAACCATCCTGACCCGGAGGGACGACACGTTTATCCCGCTCGGCACCCGTGCCGCGATCGCGAACGCGCACCCCGAAGCGATCTTCGTCTGCATCCATTTCGACGCTTCCCCGCGTGCGGCTGCTTGCGGGATCAGCACGCATTTCGCATCGCCCGGAGAAGCTCCCTTGGCGGGTTCTATCCAGCGGCATGTGATGACGACAACAGACGGCACGAATCGCGGGATAAAAAACGCGCGGTTTTATGTCCTGCGCAAAACGATAGACCGCGCCGTGCTTGTCGAATGCGGGTTCCTGACAAACCCCCACGATGCGGCGCTGGCCCAACGCGCATCCTACCGCCAAAAATTGGCCGAGGCGATTTGCGCCGGCATTGTGGAGTATCGCAGATCTCTCTAGTGTAGTCCGCCAAGCAGATGACATATTATCCAGATCGCGCGACAGGGCTTGTTGTAGAGGCCCTTGTGCCAAGGGCCTGTGGAAAATCGATAGGCGGTTGGCACAACCGCCTCTACAACATAACCCGCAATATCTGTTGGGCGGACTACACTAGTTGCGCCCAGCCCGGCAAGGGCATCCATCGCTGGCCGGGCTGATGGCGTGTGTCGCGTTGCCGTTCCTGTGCTATCTGCTCCTCATGAAATAATACTTGGTCCGCAAATAGATTCCAATCACCGGCGACAAATCCCCCGTCGAGTATTCCGCCCGCGCTCTCCGGGAGGGCGAAGCTTCGTGCTGCCGCAACTTTTTCCTGCGGCGGGTGTTCTTTACGGAGCGGGTCGGCACAAGTTGCTGCACTTCCAGCAGGCGACTTGATGCCCCCCACGTCATCCACATGAAACCAACCGCGTTCCTTCTCATTGCTTTTGCTCTTGCGGCGGCGCAACCTGCGGCAGCCGCCGGTGCCGATGCGCAGAAGCCGAACATCATCTTCATTCTTGCGGACGACCTTGGCATTGGCAGCGTGAGCAGCTACGGGGCGGACAACTTCAAGACGCCAAATATCGACAAGTTGGCAAAGAGCGGGACCCGCTTCGAACATTGCTATTCCTCTCCTCTCTGCGGGCCATCGCGAGCCCTGCTGATGACGGGGCGTTACGCCTTTCGCACAGGGATGACCAGCAACCAAACCGGCGATTTGCTGAAACCGGCCAACGAAACCATGATACCCGCGATACTCAAGCAGGCCGGCTACGTGACGGCGCAAGTGGGGAAATGGGCCCAATTGCCGCTCGAGCCATCCGATTGGGGGTTCGACGAATATCTGCGCTTCCAAGGCAGCGGCAAATACTGGAACACACAGAAAAAGTGCAAATCTTATACAGTGAACGGGAAAGAGACGCCGTTGTTGGACGGCGAATATCTTCCCGACAAGATGCACGATTTTGTCGTGGATTTCATCACGCGCCACCAGGGCCAGCCGTTTTTTCTTTACTACCCCATGTCGCACGTCCACGCCCAAATCCTGCCCACACCCGACAGCAAGCCCGGTGCCAGAGATAAGAATATCCTCTACCAAGACAACGTCGCCTACATGGACAAACTGGTTGGCCAATTGATCGCCGAACTCGACCGTCTGAAGCTGCGCGAGAAGACCATTGTCATTTTCTCCAGCGACAATGGGACAGCACGGGGATTTAAGGAATTCTGCACCATCCAAGGGGGCAAACAACTTTCCGGTTGCAAAGCCACCATGCTGGAATGTGGCGCCCTCGTGCCGATGATCGCCAGTTGGCCGGGCACGGCCCCGGCGGGCAAGGTCTCTCAAAACCTCGTCAGCTTTTGCGATTTTCTTCCGACGTTTGCGGAAATGGCCGGGGCAAAACTTCCGAGTGATGTGGTGGTTGATGGGAAATCCATCGCGCCGATGCTCCGAGGGAAATCCGACGCCTCGTTGCGGGATTGGATTTTTGTCCTGTTGCGCCGGAAATGGTATGATCGGGAGACAAATTGGAAACTGAATGAATCCGGCGAGCTGTTCGATATGAAAGGTGCGCCGTTTTCCGAACCGCTCGTCTCGGCCGACTCGCAAGATGGCGAGGCTCTCGCCGCCCGCAAACGCCTGCAAGCCGTGCTCGATCAACTCGCCCCCGCCGCCGGGAAAGTGGATCCCGGCGGCAATCCGGCTAGGAAAGCCAGGAAGAACAGGAAAGCAGGACAGAACCAGGCAGCCCAGGACGTCAGCAACGCAAATGCGGAAGACCAATAGCGGAGACAAGTCAAGAGGTTGATCGCGGCCTTCTCCGTTGCTGGCATCGGAGCCAGGCGCCTGTTTTTCTGTTGCTACTCGATCTCGACCAAGGTTCCCACCGGGACTTCCTCGAAGAGCGCCTTCGCGTCGGCGACAGGAATTCGGATGCATCCGTGCGAGGCCGGATAACCCGGGAGCACGCCGGCGTGCATGCCGAAATCTTTGCACGAAAGCCGGAGGAAATAGGGCATCTTGGCCGGGTAAATCGTGGATTTCCATTCCTTGTATTTGTCTGTCACCACAAACCGGCCTTTCGGTGTGGGACGCTTCTTGGAACCGGTCGAAACCGGAAAGGTCCGCCAGATTTTTCCCTCCTTCCAAAACCATGCGGTCTGGTCGGTCAGGCTGATATGGATTTTTGTCTGCCCCGCATCCGATTCGGGCGCGATTCCGAGGAGGAGCTGCATGACCTCAACATGTCCGTTCCGCCCCGCGAGCCAGAGGGCGGTGGTCCGGTTTCGATTTGTGGCCGCATGGCGTTTCGCCCCCCGCTCCAGAAGCAGTCTGACGACATCCGTGTAGCCCATGGCCGACGCCAGCATGAGCGGGGTAAGACCCTTTTCCACCGTGAAGAAATACTCCAGGTCGGTGTCCCGGAACCGTTTCAAGAGATCGTGAGGGGCCGGATGAGGAAGGGCCGCATTCGCATCGGCTCCGGCATCCAGAAGCTGCCCAACAAGCGTCGTATCCGCTGCAGCCACCGCAAAGAATAGGTCGGGGGCGAGATCTGGAGGCGGGGAAGGCGTCGGATCAGGATGGCATTCCCCGGTTGAGAAAGGCGCGACCAACGGTGCTGCTGCGCTTTGGGGAACTTCGGGCCGAAGCGGCTCACGCTCGCCCTCGGATCCGGCTATACCACAGAGTGGGACAACAATCAGAACCCCTATCCAGAGGCATTTCATCACCCGATGACTTTACGTGCCTTCCCTCCAAAAATCAAATCTGGCGCGAGCCATTGTCTCGCCGATCCGATGGAACAGGAATCGATCCTCAAGCGCGATCTTCGGTGCCATATGAAAAAGGATGATGAAGCCCCCTCATGGCCAGCGTCCATCTGTGCGGGAATGGGCGTTGGGCTTGTCGAAGCGGGATTTCCGGCTAATGTGGCGCGATGATTTCGACTGATCCAGAATCGGTTCCGGATGCGTCCGGGCATTTTGGCCCCTACGGGGGAATGTTCGTGCCCGAGACGCTGATGACGGCGCTCCAGGAGTTGGAGCGGGAGTATCGCGCGGCGGTTGCGGATCCGGCATTCCACCGCGAGCTGGATGGGTTGCTGAAGGATTATTGCGGTCGGCCGACGCCACTGTATTTTGCCGAGCGGCTGACCGGGAAGCTTGGCGGGGCCAGGATTTATCTCAAGCGCGAGGACCTGCTGCACACGGGGGCGCACAAGATCAACAACGCGATCGGCCAGATCCTTCTGGCGCGACGGATGGGCAAGACCCGGATCATCGCGGAGACCGGTGCCGGCCAACATGGTGTGGCCACGGCGGCGGCGGCGGCGAGGTTCGGCCTCGAGTGCGTGATCTACATGGGTGCCGTGGACATGGAGCGCCAAGCGCTGAACGTCGCCCGCATGAAATTTCTCGGCGCGAAGGTGGTTTCCGTGACGGCCGGCCAGGCGACGCTCAAGGAGGCGATCAACGAGGCGATGCGCGACTGGGTCACGAATGTGCGGACCACCCACTACATCCTCGGCAGCGCGCTAGGCTCGCACCCGTATCCGATGATCGTCCGGGATTTCCACAAGGTGATCGGCGAGGAAACCCGGCGACAGATCCTCGAGCGCGAAGGCCGGCTGCCAAATCATCTCGTCGCCTGCGTCGGCGGCGGCAGCAATGCCATCGGGTTCTTTTACGCCTTTCTCGCGGACGAATCCGTGAGGCTCACAGGCGTCGAGGCGGGAGGCGAAGGCATCATCCGTGGCCGCCACGCGGCGAGGTTTCAAGGAGGAAAACTCGGCGTCCTGCAGGGGACGAAGACGTGGATTCTTGCGGATGCCGACGGCCAGATCGAGCTCACCCACTCGGTTTCCGCCGGGCTCGACTACGCGGCGATCGGTCCGGAGCACAGCTATTATCGGGACCGAGGCCGGATCGCATACGATTTCGCCACCGACGACGAGGCGCTGTCGGCATTCCGGGCCCTCTCGGAACTGGAGGGCATCATCCCCGCTCTCGAGTCCGCGCACGCCATCGCGCATGTCATCAAGATCGCCCCCTCGCTACCAGCGGAGACCGTCGTCATCGCCAATCTCTCGGGGCGCGGTGACAAGGATGTCCAGCAGGCGGCCGAGATTCTTTTGTAGGGAAGCCCCCGCCTTTTCCAGGGTGGTCCCGTCAATACACGCGAAAATTTCGTTTGCGAAACATGTTCCATGTTCCGCTACGGGAAAAGCCGTTCTCGGGATAAAAGGTCAGGGCGGATAATACCGCGGAGTCGGAGTGGGCGGCGGGGTCGGAGGCGGAGTGGGTGGAGGGGTCGGCCGAGGCGCTGGGGGAGTCGGCGGAGGCAGGACCAATGTCCGCAGGGTGGATGCGTTGTTCTGCTGCTGGAAATTGGCAACCCCGCCGGGGATTTCTGCTTGCAGGACGTAGTTGCTGATCACGAGCGTGCCATCCTTTTTCTCCTGGTTCTGTTTCCGGATGTTTTCCTCGATCAACGCCATGCTCGCGAGCGGATCAAACGGCTTGCCGAGTAGTCCTGACGTCTTCACCAGCCGGTCGATATCGAAAACCTCCGGCTCGGGCAGCTTGGTGGCATCGGGGTCCAGCGAGATCATCTGGCCGGCTGTCAGGAGGATCGATTCTCCGGGGCGGGATTTCAGAAAAACGCGCAACGTCCCTTCGAGGACCAGGATTTTGACGGCTCCCGGCGACTTGTCGGTTTTTGGCGAGTATTCGATGGCGATCGTGGTGCCGGTGATCGCCGCCGTGACCGATGCAGTCTGAATCGTCGCGCCCCCCGCATTTTTCGGGACCTGCATGAAGATGACGCCCTGGTTGAGTTCCAGCTCCCGCGTCCCGCGGGAAAAGGAGAAGACCGAGTTGGCCCCGATCCGCGCGATGGTTTGGTCGTTGAACGTCAGTTCGGCACGCGAGGCCTTCCCTGTTTCCAACGAGGCCTTTCCGGACAGAACGTCCCCCTCGGCCGCCGGCTTGGGAGTTTGGTTCGGCGGGGCGATCAGGACTTTGTTGACCGTCAAGGTCACTTTCGCGCTCTCCAGATTTGCGGCCGAAACGGAGGCGGCTGCGAAAACAACAAAACACAAAAAAAACCGGTGCATGATTTTAAAAGTTGATGGAGGCGCCGAGTCCGCCGCCGAGGTTTGCCGCGAAGAAATTATACTGTTCCTGATTCGATGAGTTCCAGCCCAGCCATGTCGTGGAATAGACGGTCAGCCATTTCAGAGGCTGATAATTGAGAGAAAGACCGAGGCTGTTGCGGAAATCTGCGCGCCCGCCTTCCGCGAAGGCCAGCGTCTGCATTTGATAAAACAACGAAGACTGCAGATATCTGGTCCACTGGACCTGGTGGGCGGCAAAAAACGTGTAGTCGCTGGCCATCGCATAATTGGGCGAGCCGCCGAGGTTGAAGCTCGCTTCCGCGGAGAGGAAGAGCGCGTTGGCGCGAGAGAACTGGAACATCTTGCGCACCCCGGTGATGATCGAGTGCTGGTGGAGAAGTTCGCCGGCCCCCCGCGGGCTGAACAGGTCGGAATACTGGTAGCGGCCGTAAAGGCCCACATCGTAAAACTCGCGGAAGACCTTGAGTATTCCGGCACCGGCCTCGACCGAGTTGAAATCCAGAACCGGATTGCGGAAATAGCGGTATCCTTGGACTTTGGCGGACGCCTCCAGGAAGAAATTGTTGCCGAGGTGGGGCAGCGCGACGGCCCCCACCGATGCGTTCATGAAGACGTCGCTCGCCGGATGGTTCGGCGTGTAAAAGGCGTTGCTCGTCCACGTGGTGGCGTAGTTGGCGTTGATGGTAAAGGGACGATAGCGCTGGTTTCTGGTCAGAAGGAGTTGCTCGCCAAGATCCCCATCCGCCGGGCTCGGGTTTGCAAAATCATCCGCTGGATTGAAGGAGTCGATCCGGTTGAGCGCCGAGAGTGTGGCTTGCGTGGTCCGCGCCGCGTTCGAGAGGATCTGGGCCCCGGCGGGCATCGCAGTCAGGATGACGAGCGCGAACAACAGCCCCGGAGTTTGCGCCCAAACAGAGAATTTTCTAAAAACGCTCATCGGGGAATTAAGAAACTCGATTTCTTGTTGCGCGTCAAATACTGCTTTGGCCGAGATGGAGAAAACAAAAGAATATCGCGAGGCTGGCCGGAGACGTGCGCTTGCTGTGACTTGCCTGGCGGCGGGCCTTGTTCTGGCCGCTCTCTTTTCTGTCGGCATGAGGAACCCGCAGGCGGCGTTCGGCGATTTTCTTGTCTGGCTCTCCCCGAAGCCGGTGTTGCCATTGGAAGTTGCCTTGGTGGGCATCGACCCCTCGTCGCTGAACCTCGACCAGCTTTCCCCGGATCAGATCGCGGCCTCGCCGTCGCTGCAGGCCATGAAGCAGGGCTATCCCTGGTCGCGGGCCGTGTATGCCGACGCCATCGGGCGACTGGTGGAATCGGGTGCAAGGCTGGTCCTCCTCGATGTCATGATGCGCGGGCCGCGCGAGGGGGATGAGGAGCTGCGCCAGGTGCTGGAGAAATACGCGGACAAAATCGTGCTGGTCTCGACGTTTGCGGAAGATGCCTCCGGCGCAGGTCAAAATATCGTCCGCTACCAACTGCCATCCGAAAATCTTCTCGCTTCGGGGAAAATCCACGTGGGTTTTGCGAACTTCTGGCGGGACGAAGACCAGGTCGTGAGGCTGGCCCCTTTTCGTCTCCGGCCGCCGGGCATGGAGGAATCCGTTCCCTCCGCCTCGGCTGCGATGTTGTCGCTTTTGAGTGGAAAGGAACGAGCCGAAGCGCTTCCGGCGGAGGCGGCGTTCATCCCCGGCAGGCAGGCCCTGCAGGGGAGCATGATCCCGCTGTGGATGCTTTTCGATGCCAATGCCTGGAACCAGAATCTGAAAAATGGCGGGGTCTTCCGGGACAAGATCGTCGCGATCGGTTCCTTCTATTCCGATGCCCACGATGAATTTCAAACCCCGGCGGGAAACATGCCGGGAGTCGCGATGCACATCGGGGTCCTGGCCGCCGCGTGGGAGGGGGCGTTCTATTCCATGCCGGGAGCGCTCGCGCGCGCGGCGGGTGCCCTGCTCGCCTCGCTTGCGGCCCTGGCTCTGGCCCTGATCTTCCGGAAAATCGTTCCGCGCTGCCTCGCCTTTGCGGCGGCTGTCGTTTTGGTCGTCGCGTGTGGAGTCGGCTTGCTGGCAGGGCTGCATTTCCAAATTCCGCTGCTCCCGGTCCTGTCGGGCCTCCTGGTATCTGGAATAGGCACGCTGGTGGTGGATCTCGTGGCGGAGGGAAGGGCCAGGTACCGGGCCCGCCGGATGCTCGAGCGTTACTTTTCCCCCCGGCTCGCCCGCGAGATGCTCGACAAGCGCGACAGTTTCCTGGAATCCCTCGGCGGCTCCCACCGCGAGGTGACCGTGCTGGTTTCCGACCTTCGCGGTTTCACCACCTTGGCCGAGTCGGCCGATCCGGTGGAGCTCCTCGCCGACCTGAACGACTACCTCGGCCGGATGACCGCCCTCATTTTCGAAGCGGGTGGCGGGGTGGACAAATTTCTTGGCGACGGGATTCTCGCTGTGTGGGGAACGCTCGATGAACATCCGCTGAGCTTCCCGTCCGCTCCCGTGATCGGGTGCGCGGAAAAAATGCTGGCCGGCCTGCGGGAGTTGAATGCGATCCGCGTTTCCCAAGGCAAACCGGAATGGCATCTCGGCATCGGAATCCACCGGGGCCCGGTGATTTTTGGCAATGTGGGTTCGACGCACCGGATGGAGCTGACCGTGATCGGTGACACCGTGAACCTCGCTTCCCGGGTCGAGGGGCTCACCAAAGCTTATGGCACCGGGATTCTTTTCACCGACAGCGCCCGCGAAAGTTCCGGGGCCACCGCCGGCGATTCCCGCAGCGTGGATAGGATCCGCGTGGTGGGAAGGAAACAGGCCGTGGATCTTTTTACGATGTGGGACGCGGATGTTTCGCGCGACGAACGCGAGGCTTACGAGAAGGGAGTGCAGCTTTATCGGGATGGCGTGTTTTCCGAGGCGTCGGGCATATTTCAAGCCCTCCTGTCGGGCCGTCCGGCCGACCCGCTTTTCGCGCTTTATGCCGGGAGGTGCGCGGAGTGGATCGCAAATCCCCCCCATGGTCCTTGGGATGGGGTTTCGCAGGCCAAATCAAAGTAGCCATTCGCGGGAAAAGAACTGGAGTCGCCGCCCGCCTTCTGCCACAAGCCAGATGACATGAGCGCCGCGGAAAAATTGATTCCCTTCAAAACCAGGGAAGAGGGAGCCGCAGGCGTCACCCAAGCCATCGCGAAGTCTCAGGACTTCCTGCTTTCACTCCAGCATCCGGACGGGCACTGGGAGGGGGAACTTTTCGTGGATGCGACGCTTTGCTGCGATACGATTCTCTTCCTGCACTGGAGAGGGCGGCTGGACGAGGACCTCCAGCGGAAGTGCGCCAACCACATCCGCAAACGCCAGACGGAAGACGGCGGCTGGAATACTTTTGTCGGAGGGCCGTCCGAGATCAACGCCTCGGTGAAGGCCTACTTCGCCCTGAAACTCGCCGGGGACTCTCCGAATGCCGTCTGGATGCGCGAGGCCCGCGCGAACATTTTGAGGCTCGGCGGCATCCCGCAGATGAACACCTACGGAAGGCTCTACCTCGCGTTGCTCGGGCAGTTCCCTTGGAAATACGTGCCGACGGTCCCGCCGGAAATTTTTCTGCTGCCGCGTTGGTTTTTCTTCAACATCTACGAGATGTCGTCATGGAGCCGGACGATCATCGCGCCGCTCGCGATCCTCAACCA
>Ga0118677_10009556_pt1 | contig 15118 bp, 17 predicted proteins | sample AliMusrvi5mmetaG_FD_86154 | JGI IMG/M metagenome (GOLD analysis project Ga0118677, IMG submission 86154)
GGGCGTTCCACTCTCCACGCCGGTGGGGGATTTCTGGCCGGAGTTCCGGCAAAGCGGCAAGGCGCGGGTGACGATGGCCCAGGTGCTTTCGCATCAGGCCGGGCTGGCGGCTCTGGATATTCCCGCGCAGACGCTCGACCACGCGGCGGTCGCGGAGGCGCTCGCATTGCAGGTTCCCAACTGGACGCCGGGGCTGGCCCACGGCTACCACCCGCGCACCTACGGCTATCTCTTGGATGAAATCCTGCGGCGCGTGGAGGGCACGCCCGGCATGACGCTCGGCCATTACTGGCAGACCCACTTTGCCGTGCCACTCGGCCTCGACTTCTGGATCGGCCTTCCCGAAGAGAAACTGGACGCCGTGGCTTCGGTCCACCCGCCCAAGCTCCACGGGCTCGCGTGCGATCCGGTGTTTTACAAGGCCCTCAACGACCGGGAGACCCTCACAGCGCGCGCCTTTGCCTCGCCACGGGGCTTGAGCGGCCCGGCCTCCATGAACACGCCCAAGGCGCGCATGGCCTCGCTCCCGGCCTTTGGCGGCATCGGCACGGCGCACGCCCTGGGGAAATTCTACGCCATGCTGGCCTGCGGCGGCGCTTTGGAAGGGATTCGTTTCTTTGAGTCGATCACGCCGATGACCAAGCGGCTGACCAACGGTGCGGATCGCATTCTCTTGCGCCCGAGCGCCTTTGGAGCCGGGGTGATGCTGGACCCGCTGGACGCCTCCGGGAAAAAACTACGCCATCTCTTTGGCCCCTCGCTGACCGCCTTTGGCCAGCCCGGTTCCGGCGGCAGCCTTGCCTTTGCCGACCCGGAGAACGGCCTCTCCTTCGCCTACGTCATGAACCAGATGGAACTGGGCGTCATGCCCAACGAAAAAGCGCTGGGGTTGGTGAAGGCGCTTTACGAAAAGTGAAGGGCCAGGAGCGCGTCGATGAAGACGGGCAACCGGAAAAAACTCAGCGCCAGACCCGCGAGCAGCCAAGGCCAGGCCGCGGGGAAAAAGCTGCGCCAGAAAATCCCGCAGCATCGCAGGCCTTGAAGCCGGGCGGCGTCAATGGATTCGAGGCTTACCCGCCGGAAGCCCATGTACGCGCAGAAGTAGAGAATCGGCAACAGGGCAATACTTTCTAAAGCGAGAGAGGGGTGGAAACAGGAAGATGCGAGCCACGATGGGAACCCGAGCATGAGCCCGTATTTGGCGTAGCTACAGGCGAGCTCGGGCGGTAGGGCCAGGGGAATCAAAAAAAGAAGATCCAAGGCGGCGCGTCGTTTTTTCGACGCGGAGAAACGAAATAAAGCCGCTCCCGTGGCAAGCAGGAAGCTCAGTGCAATAATGGCGCAGGTAATTAGCAGCGCGTTCCAAAATATCCAAAGCGGGTTCATAAGATGCAGTCCGTGCAGGATTTGCGGTTCCGCCGCCCGTGTCAACCGCGTTTCGAAAAGCGGTCCCGCATTTTGCGGAGTTCGTGCTCCACGAAAACCCACCAAAAATGCCGGGCAAACTGCTGGGTGGAGAGCGCCGGGCTGACGGGCCGTATGCAGCCGCGCCGAATGGCATCAAAGATCGCCTCCGGCTTCGCGCCCGCCGGAGCTTGCACATAGGAATAATGCTGGCCAAACCCACAGAGCCGGTGGGCGTCGGAAGTGGCGATGAGCGGTTTGCGGAAACGCTCTGCCACCGCGACGGCCGGGCGGTTCCGGTCAAACCAGCGGGTATGGAAATGCGAAATCTCAATTGCGTCGAAGAGATCCAGATGCCTCACAAGCTGTCTGCCCAGCGAGCCGCCGAGGACAAAATAGGGGTGCGGCGCGATGATGAGGACAGAGTCGCCCCGCCGTTGCCGGAAGGCCGCCAAGTCGCGGAAACTCCGCAGGCCGCGCGCCTCCTCCGCGCTGAGGTTCAGGATCACCACATCCGCCCCGTCCACGCGCAGTTCGGCCCCCGGGATGAGCCGGATGCCGAGGTCGCGCGCCGTGGTGAACACCGCCTCGTCGGTCAATACATGGCCGTGCAGGGTAATGGCCAGCGCGTGGAACCCCAGCTTGTGCGCCCGGTGCAGCAGTTCAATGGCCGAGTGTTCCAAACAATCCACCGGGTCCTCGCGTGTGTGGAGGTGAAAATCGACTTTCATCCACTCCACCTGCGAAGCGCCGGAGGCGGAAAGCGAGGTAGAATGGGTAGGATGCTCCATGTCAGCTGAATCTTGCAACAAGAAGGAGAAATTCTCAAGGGCGCAAAAAGTCGAAAAAACACGCTTGCACGCCGCCAAAACCATGGTAGGAATAACGGCCCACCGCAACAAAGGCTCGGGTGGTGAAATGGCAGACACGTACGTTTGAGGGGCGTATGCCGTAAGGCATGGGGGTTCAAGTCCCCCCCCGAGCACTTTTATTTATCAGGGTTGGCGGGTTTCCTGCGGAAATCTGCGACAATTAAGCGACAGGAAACTATCAATGTCTTGGAAAGCGGCTCAGGAAGAGGCTTCGCGCTGGTTGGATCTTCTCCAACTCGAAAATGGGAAAATTCGTGGAACAATCGCATGAAATACAAAGTGACCGCCTTTAAAAACGTCTCAATCTGGGCCTGTGTCCGAGGCGAAGTTCCTACGCGGCTTGGTAGCCAAATCTTTATGAGGCCGTCTGAGCGGCAAGAGTGGGTTTCCCTTCGAGCGGGCGAGATACGCGATGACCTGGGCCTCGTTATTGGAGTTCACCCGAATTGCATTCCATCCGAAAGGCCCGTTTCCGCCAACGGCGTCTCGATGGTTATGATCGACTGGAAAGAGGAGGCGCTTCCAAAGGAATTCTTTGGCCTTTTCCGTCTTGAAATCCAGGAAGGCACCCCATCCGGTAGCAACGGTTTCCGGTAATCACTTCGTATCCCACAACGAAACCCGCTTCGTCACGATATTCGATCAATGCGCCTTGTTGAGAATTCTCCGGTTTGGCTGCCGATTCAAGCAGCTCCGCCTCGGCATCCCGGCGCTCGCGGGTTTTGAGGCCGCCCAGAGGCGCATAGAGGCGCTTCATGCAGCGGATCAAATGGGCGATGATCCGACAGGTGGTTCCCCAGCCGAACGCTGACTGTTTCCGTAATTTCTCGATCTCATCCCGGATCTCTCTCATCTCGCCGCGCCGTTCGCCGTCCATGCGTGTTCCCCTGCTGTCGATAAGGCTCACCAGGGCGGCGCGGGCGAGGTCGGGGAGACATTCTACGCCCGGGAACGCAGCGGTGAGCTCCTGTTCCAGCCGGGTGAGTTCCGTAAGGACCCAGACGACCTGGGCGGCCTCGATGGGAATCTCGATGTCCCGTAGCATCGGCGCCGCTTCCGCCGCGGCGGTACCGTGGATCCCGACCACAGCCAAAAGCCGGGCGATCTCGCAGGGTGAGAGGAGACCGTTCCAGTCGCGCACGAATTTCTGAGGCGTCACGTAGCCGAGATCGTAATCAAATCCGATCACGATGCCGTGGATGCCGCCGGGCCAAAGCCCGGGCTGGTGCAGGGTTTCGTAGCGGAAGATCAGTTCGAGGGCTTTTGTGGGAAACATAGTGGGTTGGGGGATCAGGGGGTTTCCATCAAGCGGGCCTCGGCTTCCCGTCGGCGTGCCATTCCCGCGTAAATGTCTGTCCCGCGCCAAACGCGAGCGGATCGGCGGTTCCAATAGGCCATTCCGGCGTAGTCCGCGCGCGCTGCGCACTCCCGGATCATCCTCATTTCATACCGGCGATCTCCCAGCATGTCGGATCCTCGATTGAACGTCAGGCTCACCAGCGCCGCCTGGGCGTTTGGCCGCAGATCATCAAATCCGGGATAAGTCCGGCGAGCCAATTGCCAGAACCGCGTGACGGTCACTCGGTCGAAAACGCCCATTGCGATCTCCCAGTCGACCACGATGTCGCGCAGGGCCGCCGCGCGCGGCCGCGCCGGTGTCCCCCGGATACCGGATGTCTCCGCCAGCCGCAGCGCATTCCGGTCGAGACGCATCCAATCGGATAAAATCACGCGGGCGTCATTCCATCCGCAATCGTAGCCGATCCCCACCGTCACCCCCGACGCGCCGCCGGGCCATTCAGGCCGGGGCCATTGGGTGTAATCCGCCTGGCCACCTGTCTCGAAGCCCACAATCAGATCATAACCGGCCGGGGAAATCTCCGGGGTATCCGGGAGCCCGATAACTTGCGCGGCCGCCTGGCTCAGTGCCAGAGCAATGCAGCAAAGAAAACCAGCAAAATGAGTGTGCATAACGTGTCCAAAACGTGATTCCAAAAGTCCTGCATCCAGACGCCGGTTTCCGTTTGCCCGCGCCAGCCGCACAATTGCCCCTGCGTCGCCCCGGCAAGCGCCACCACGAGAACGGCTCGCATGCCCCGTAGCGCCGCCGACACCAGTTCTCCCATGTCATCCAGGGGCCAGCGCCCCGTGGCGCGGTAAACGCCCAGGACGGCCGCAAACACGGCTCCGATAAATAGCGGGATCAAAAGCCATTCGGCGTGCCACTTTACCCCGCTAATGATTTGACCCCAGAGGGCCATGATCTTTGCCCAGAGACGGGCGATTTTCGTCATCATAATTTTCCGTCCTCCGCTTCATTCGGTTGATTTCCGACCACCCACTCGTAGGCCATGTGACCGGTAACGAGAAAAACCACAATGCCTCCGACCGTGTAGAGCGCGCACTTGGTGATTTCCGAGAAAGCGTCCATCGAGTACTCCGGCAACACGTAGAGTTGCATTACGGCCAACCTCCAGGCCCCCAGGACCACCGCCACGCCCGCCAGCGAGATGCAAATCCTCCGCCACGGAAGTAATACATGCCCCCTCTTTCGAGCCCAAACCCGGGCGACAGCCGCAGAGAGCTTGTTCATACAAGATGCCAGATCAAAAACCTAAATAGGCAGAACGTCCCGCCACCTCCCAACAACGACAACCCGGCGGGCAGCGCAAAACCCCACGGGGCCGCCAGCGTCCCGAATCCTTTAAACGCGCCATAGGCGATCACAAGAGCCGCAACAAGCCCAAGGGCCCCACAGATCAAGGATAACCGAACTGCGTAAGTGTCGGCGAGGGTCTTGTCCTTTTTGGCCTGGGCGATTGCTTCATCGCGCGCCTTCACGTCTTTCGCATCCTGCGCGGCCCGGGCATTGATGGCGACTTGAAGCTTCACATTTTCCGTTTTCGCCTCTGCCACCGATTTCTCGGCCGCTTCCGTCTCTTTTGATGCTTGGGCGTTTGCGCGCACCATCCCGGTAATCCAGTCCTTGAGTTCCGCGTCCTGTTGAATCGTCCGCATTACGTAACCGTCTTTCACGATCGGCTTGTGATCGGATGCCGAAAGCGCCAGGGGTGCCAGAAGCATGGCAAGAACAAACAAGAAACGAGTTTTCATAGATTAAAAATAATCGAGTGCCCGAATTCCTTTATGATCCACGCGGTTATGATCCCCCTGGGCCGAATGAAGCGATTCTTGGGTGGAGTCGAGTTCTCCGGTTACGGCGCCCGTCGAGGGGATCGGCACCGGACGGAGTGCAGCACATCCCGTCATCATCAACGCGGCCACGGCGGCCGCCGCGATCAAAACGGGCCCATGGAGCCATTTCCGAACCAGACAGTACACTTTGTGCCCCTGGAGGATCAGCACGCTGATACCGACCAGGAGGGCCACAAATCCGCCGGTGACGCGAATGATTAGGTCGAGTTGCTGGAGGAACGATATCGCGCTGGCAGAAAGGCCAGATCCGATTCCGATCATGCCTATACCGAACGGATGGCGATCATAGAGGTCGAGGAGCAGCTTCACGCTTTCCTCATGGCTGTCAACAGGTGCCTATGCCGGTTTTGGGAAATCCGTTTTCACCTGGAGTCGGGCGGCAAGCACGGCGATTTCCTGCGCTGCTCCTTCCGCCGCCACCGTCGCGTTGGTGGATGACTTTTTGGTAATCGCGTCCACATAGTCCTTGTCGGAGCACCCGCGCGACTCATAAGCCGCCGCACGCTTCGTGACACACTCAGTAATCAGACTTGCCAACGTCGGCACAGGCTGCTCGCGCCCCGTCTCCGGCCCGTGTTGCCTGGCGATCACGAGCTTGCGCCATGTCAGGTTCATCGTAGCCGTGACGACAAACCCCGTGCCTTTCAGCCCGCTGTAAACGTCCGTGCGCAGCGTTGCGTTGTCGCCGATAGCTTGCGCGGCCACCTTCTGAGGCGTAGTTAACGCCAGAGCTGTTTGATAGGCGGCATCCACCGCCGCGCTGATTTGAGAAAGAGTCAATATGCTCATGGATTAATAACCTCCCGCCAGAGTTGCGATTTCGTCCGCAGTTAACGCGCGGTTCCACGCGCGCAACTTTTCTAGTGTCCCCGTGAACGGGTTTTGTAAATCTGCTCCAATTCCTAAATATCCACTAGCGCCTGTCGTAGTGATAGTCGGGGAACCGGATTGGGCGAGCCCTCCCCCAATATAAACTGACGAAACGCCGCCCTTCAGGACATACGTGAGGACTTTCCTAGTCCCTGTTTGGCCGTTTGGGCCACCCACGCTGTTCCCATAGTTTGTAAACACCAACGCATTATCTACGCCGGAATCGGGGTTAGAGAACGCCATCAAACCGATCATTTCGTCAAAATCCTCCGTCCCGTATTCAAACATTTTTGCGACTGCAACTACGTCGCTGGAAACTACCGCTGCGTTGCAAACCACCGACACTGTTCTATCTACACCCCCTGTTGGAAGCGCCGAGGCGTCGAATGTGAGATAGTTCGTCCCGTCGAATGTCGCCACACTATTAGCAAACGAAACCCCGTTGTTATTGGTTGCCGTGGCTCCATTTCCGCTCGTGTCCGCCAATTCGGTTCCGGGGGCGAATAGATACTCCAAAACCAGCCCAGAGCGAATGGCACTCGCCAGCACCGCCCCACTTGCATTGCTGGCGACGGCGACAGAGGTTCCGGCGGTATTGGTGGCCGTTTCAGTGAAACGCAGAAAATAACCGATATCGCCCGTAACTGGCGTGTAGGTGTTCGCCGTCGCTCTGTCGATGGCAGCCCATCCGGTCAACCCGTCAGCACTCCGTTGAACCTGATACCCTCTACTCGTAGGGCTGTCAGTCCACGTCCCGGGGGTGCAAACAAATGGAACGCCAACATAAGCGCCCGAGGGCGCTAGAGGAGCCACTGTATTTTGGGGAATGATGATGAAATAGCCGAGATGAACCCATCCGGCCGCATTGGCGAGATTCGTGCTATCCACCACGCCCCAAACATACCGCTGGCCATCAACAATCTCCATGACCTTGACCCAATCAAGGTTATTCACCTGGGCGACAGTCAGTGCCAAACGCCCAGTATCGGTGCCCACGGTGAGCGATTTATTCGGCTTGATCTCCAGAACGCGCAACCCTTTCGCCCCGCCCACATTCAGAATCCGCAGAGACGTTCCCTGGGTCTCATTCGTGTAGTCGCTCGCCGCGCCCTCTATCAAATGTCCGTTGCGCAAAAAAGTCGGAGGATTCGTGTTCCATGTTCCACGCGCATCGGCGAAGTCGATATATTTGCCAACGGCAAGCGCCGCATCAATCGTCACGTTGAAACTGCCCGCCGTCGTGTCGAGCGCGTATTGGCCACCGGCTATAGCCGTGAACGTGGCGGATTGGAGCGTGTAGGCTATTGCGGAACGCGCGCTCGCCAAAGTCGCTGGCGTAATGGCCTTGGCCGGATCGCTTCCCGCATCCACCTCCGCCTGCGTGGCCAACTGCACCACGCCGGACGCGGTTGCAGTCGCCGCCTGCTTGATGGCGGCAAACGCCGCCGCGGGATCTGCCAGGTCGGCAAGATTTTTCGCACATTGGAGAAAATCGCGGAACGGCAAAATCCAATTTCCGGCAATCACCAAAGTTGGCAACTCATAGGTCGCCTCGTCGTTTGGAACGACAATATACAGCGTGTCTGTGGTGCTTGTGATTCCCGAAAAGCGGACAGCATAACGCCCTGGCAGGAGCGTCACGCTCCCGTTGCCATCGGCATCCAGCCGAACCGAACATGCTCCCGAAATCGCCACCGCGGAGCCGTCGAAAAACGGAGTATCCCCGGGAGAGAAAATCACTTCACCATCCAGCGCCACGCCAAAAATGTCCTTTAGACAAATATGAACGGTACTCATGCTGGCACCCTTGTTGGCCAGCCCTCAAAACCACAAGATATTATCGAGTCAGGCGAGCCTTATTTCGCCTTCGCGTCGAGCAGCCGGTTGATCGTCGCCGCCGCGTAGGCCGCGCCAAATCCATTGTCGATATTCACCACCGTCACCCCGCTCCCGCAGCTATTGAGCATTCCCAGCAGCGCCGCCAAACCGCCCAGGCTCGCACCGTAGCCGACACTCGTCGGCACCGCGATCACCGGCTTGCTTACCAGCCCCGCTACCACGCTGGGGAGTGCCCCCTCCATCCCGGCTGCGACGATGATCGCATTGCACGCCTCCATCGCATCCCGCACCGCGAGGAGCCGGTGGATGCCCGCCACCCCCACGTCATAGAGCCGTTCCACGCAGTTGCCGAAAAACTCCAGCGTCACCGCCGCCTCCTCCGCCACCGGCAAGTCGGCCGTGCCCGCGCACACCACCGCCACCGCGCCACCCAGCTTGGGGAGCGGTGTCCGCTCCAGCGTCACGCAACGGGCCCGTTCATGCACCCGCGCCAGGTCCGGGAAGGCCGCGCGCAGCGCCTCCGTCTGCGCCGCGTCCACCCGCGTGATGAGCACCGCGCCATGGCAGTCCACCAGCGTCCGGGCAATCGCCGTCACCTCCCCGGGCAATTTGCCGAGGCCAAAAATCACTTCCGGGAAGCCGCAACGGTCGCGCCGCCCCACGTCTACGCGGGCAACCCCAAGATCAACAAAACAAGGATGTTCAGCCATAAGAGCAAGTGCCGCAAACTCTACACCCCCATCACGCACACCGCCAGCTTCCGCCGCTGCCGCGGGTGGGAATAGGGAGCGATTCGCAAAGCGCCTTCATAGGTTATTGTAAGTGGGCTACTTCCGCTCCATCTCATGCAGCCGGTCCAGCAGGTAGGGGAGGAGTTGTTTTTTGCGCGAAACCACCCCGTCGAGCACCCACAAATTCGGCGAGCGGCGCGGGAAATCCACGCAATGCAAAAACGGCTCCGCGCCGCAAAGCAGCAGCAGCGAGGTCTGCAAAATAATATCCGTCACCAGCAGCGTGGAAAAGAGATAGCCATTCGTTTGGCAATATGTCTCCAGCGCCGCCGTCAGCTCCTCCTGTTTCGCGTAAAAATGGGAGAAACTAAGCTCCTCGATCTGCGCCACCGAGAAGCGCACCCCGTCCTCCTCGTATTCCTTGCAGTCGGCCTTGATCGCCTGCTGCGGCGTCATCGTGCGCAACGGCGACCCAACGGAGTAAATCTCTTCGGACAACCGCGCCGGGTCCGTTTCGGCAATCTCCGAGAGCCGCGCCAGAATCCGCGCGTCCACCGCCGTCGCCGTCGGCGAAGTCAGGTTCAGCGTGTCCGTAATCAAGCCCGCCATCAGCAGCCCGGCGATGGGCTTCGGGATCGCCACCCCAAGCTGCTCAAAGCACATCGCCACAATGCTCGAAGTGGAGCCCACCGGGTTGTTCCAAAACAAAATCGGCGAATCCGTTGAAACCCCGCCCAGCCGGTGGTGGTCCAGAATCTCCACAATCGTCGTCTCGTCCGCCCCCGGCACCGCCTGGGAAAGCTCGTTATGATCCACCAGGATCAACTGCCGCGGGATCGTCTTCAAAAAGTCGCTCTTGGAGAGAATCCCCTTGAGCCGCCCCTCTTCCAGCACGGGGAAAAGGAACTGGGCGCTCGCCGCCGCATCGTGCCGGGCCTTCGTTAGCAACGTATCCGGCGCGAAACTCATAAACTCACTATCCAGCTTGTGCCCCACCTTCACCGCGCCGCGCGCCAGCAGCACCGTCGTCGCCGTGTCATAGGGAGAGGTGGCGATGGTCGTCCCGTATTGCGCCGCCAAGCGGAGCACCTCCGCGCTCGGTTGCTGGCTGCCTGTCACCACCACTGCCACCGCGCCCGCCTGGATCGCGGCCGCCTGGATCTCCTCGCGGTCCCCCAGGATCACCACCACCCGCCGCGTCTCATAGCGGGCAATCCGCTCCTTGAACGACGCCTCTCCCATCGCCCCCACCAGCAGGAGATAATCGTGCTCCTCCAGCGCCGGTTCGCCCTGGATCATCCGCCCCGCGAACGTGTGGAAAATTTCCTCCAGCGACGCCGTCACAATCCGCGCCTGGCTCGTGTCCTCGCGCGATGGCACCAGGTGGTGGAGCACCTTGAACGCCGAAAGCAGCCCCAGGCAGCGGAACTGCCCATCAATCACCGGCACGCCGCGCAATTGCTTGCGTTCAATAAGCTGGATCGCCTCATAAATCGACGAATCCGCCGTGATCGAAACGACATCCTCCTCCATCACGTCGGCCACGCGCGGCGAGAGATCGGTGATCAGCATCGGCGGCTCCACGCCGAACTTGCGGAGCACATAATCAATCCGCTCATTCGTATGGCCCGCCCGCGCTGCGACCACGTCCTCATGGCCCGTCAGCCGCTTCAGTTCCGCGTAGCCGATCGCCGCGCAGATAGAGTCCATGTCCGGGTTTTTGTGGCCGATGACAATCGTTTGCATGGGATAAGGTGGTGTGGCGTGGATTCTAGGGAAGAGGGGAGGGGTCATGGAAGCCGCGAATCCATGAAAAACAGGAATGCGGCAAAAAGTGGCAGCCTGAGTCCAGTTCGCCGATAGAAACCGAAAAAACTGTGGGCGTCGGAAACAGAATCTCCCATAAACATCCCCCAATTTTAAAGGTCATCCTGTGTGCAGAACATCATGGAAGGCAGGGGCTTGCCACCGTTTGCTTGGGCTGATGGGGCTCGCGGCTGTCGCGTTGGGGCCGATGGCGGGGGCGGGGGATGAGAACCGCCATCACCCGCTGGAAGACCTCTCAAATATTCCCGGGCTCCAGATCGAACTCGCCTACGGAACCACGCAAAACTGTATCGGAGAGCCCATCTATCCCCCCAACGCACGAGCCTGGGCTGATGCGCGCGTGGCTCATGCGCTGGAATGCGCGTCCGAATCTCTGGGAGCCGAAGGCTATCGACTGGTCATTCTGGACGCCTATCGCCCTCCCTGGGCTGTCCTGAAACTGTGGACCATCGGCAAAGGAAAGCGCCTGGATTGTCGTTATCTCTCCGACCCGAACGGGCGAGGAAGCGACCACAGCCGCGGAGCCGCCGTGGATGTCAGCCTGGCGTGGCGGGATGGGAGCAAAGTCGCCATGCCCTGCGACTTCGACCATTTTGGAGCTTCCGCATGGCAGAATTATCGGGGAGCCACCCCCGAAGCGGCAGCTCACCGCGCCGCCCTGAAAAACGCCATGGAATCCGCCGGATTCCGCGCGCATCCGTGCGAGTGGTGGCATTACGTAATCCCCGCAGCGCAGGCCAACCCGATCTACGACCTCGATTTATAGGTGGCTGGTTTGGTGCATCCCACAAAAAAACCGCGCCCTCCCTTGCGGAAAGGCGCGGTCTAAAAACAAACCGGAGGCGGCTATTCGATGGAAGCGCCTGCCTTGACGATCTCCGCGAAAGCGCGGGGGTCCAGGCTTGCACCGCCGACGAGAGCGCCGTCGATGTCGGGCTGGCCGAGCAGCGTTTTCGCGTTGTCGGGCTTCACGCTGCCGCCGTATTGGATGCGGACCTTGTCGGCCACAGCCTGGTCGGCGATGCCGGCCACAGTCTTGCGGATAAAGGCGTGAGCCGCCTGCGCCTGTTCGGGTGAGGCAACGCGGCCGGTGCCGATGGCCCACACGGGCTCATAAGCGATCACCGTTTCAACGATCTCCTTGGCGTTCAATCCGGCGAGGCTGCCGCGCAGTTGGGTTTCGAGGACTTCCTCCACCCGTTCGGCGTCCCGTTCGGCGAGCGTTTCGCCCACGCACAGGATCGGCTTGAGGGAGGCTTCGTGCGCAGCGCGGAGCTTCTTGTTCACAATCTCGTCGGTCTCCCCGAAGAGGGTGCGGCGTTCGCTGTGGCCCAGGACCACGTAGCGGACGTACAAATCGCGCAGCATCGCCGCGCTGATCTCGCCCGTGAACGCGCCGTTCTTCTGGAACGCCATGTTCTGTGCGCCGAGCTTGATGTTGGTGGAATTGCTGAGGCGCTCGCCCACTTTGGCGAGTGCTGTGAAGGGAGGGACGATGATGACATCGACGCCGGATTCGTCGCCCACTTCGAGCAAAAACGTATCGAGGAACGCATCGGCTTCGCCGACCGTCATGTTCATCTTCCAGTTGGCTGCAATGATCTTTTTACGCATGTTGGTAGTATTAAAAAGGTTACTTGTTGGTGAGTGCGGCCACGCCGGGAAGCTCGCGGCCTTCCAGCAGTTCCAGGCTCGCGCCGCCGCCCGTGGAGATGAAAGTCATCTTCGGGGCCAGGCCGAACTGTTTGACGGCCGTCACGGAGTCGCCGCCGCCGACAATGGATTTCGCTTTCGAATCGGCCACCGCTTGTCCCACGACCTTGGTGCCGTTGGCAAACTCGGCGACCTCAAAGACGCCCACCGGGCCGTTCCAGAGAACGGTGCCCGCGCTGGCGATCTCGGTCACATATTGCTTGATCGTCTCCGGCCCGATATCGACGCCCGCCCAGCCTTCGCTGACGGCGTTGAGGGCGGAAACCTGCGTGGGCAGGCTGGCCTTGAAGGGGAAGTTGTCCTGCGTCTCGATGGAATCCACCGGGAGGAGGAACTTCACGCCCTTGGCCTTGGCCAGCGCGAGGATCTCCTTGGCGAGGTCCACCTTGTCGGCCTCCACCATGCTCTTGCCCACCGGGTAGCCCAGTGCGAGGTAGAACGTGTAAGCCATCGCGCCGCCGATCAGGATCGTGTCGGCCTTTTCCAGCAGCGACTTGATGACAGTGATCTTCGAGGAAACCTTGGAGCCGCCCAGGATGACCACAAAAGGCCGGGCCGGGTTGGCGAGTTCGTCCACGAGATATTTCAATTCCTTCTCCATCAGGAGGCCCTGGGCCGCGATGGGCAGGAAGGCCGCAACGCCCGCCGTGGAGGCGTGGGCGCGGTGCGCGGCGCCAAAGGCGTCATTGACGTAAACATCGCCGAGCGCGGCAAGTTTCTTCGCAAATTCGGGATCGTTGGCCTCTTCCTCGGCCTGGAAACGAACGTTTTCGAGCAGGGCGACCTCGCCCGGCTGAAGCTTGGCCACCACCGCCTTGGCGGAGTCGCCGACCGTATCCGTTGCGAAAGCCACCGGGGCGTTGATCAGTTTGGAGAGGCGCTCGGCCACAATGGCGAGCGAGTATTTCGGGTTCGGCTTGCCCTTGGGGCGGCCGAAGTGAGCCATCAGGATCACCTTTGCGCCTTTTTCGCGCAGAGCCGCAATCGTGGGAAGACTTTCGACGATGCGGGTGTCGTCGGTGATGCGCTGGGCGCCGTCAACCTCTTCAGTGGGGACGTTAAAATCGACACGGACCAGCACGCGCTTGCCCTGCACATCGATGTCACGAACGGAAAGCTTGGCCATAAGAAAAAATAAAGACGTTCCCAAATGGAGTTTGGGAACGAGGTTGAAAAAAGAATGACGTTCCCAAATAGAGTTTGGGAACGAGGTAGTTTTAAAATTCGGCCGGGGTCGCCGAACCCCGGCCGGGAGAACAATTCGGAGAGGGTTTCCCCCCTCCCGACAATCGGCGTTGCCGTGATTTTTTTACTTCCGAGCTACCCGGTTATTTGCCGAGGAGTTCGAGAGCCTGGACGCAACGGTTGGAATAGCCCCATTCGTTGTCGTACCAGCTGACCACTTTGACGAATTTGTCGCCGAGGGTCATCGTCAGCTTGCTGTCGAAGATTGAGGAGTGAGGGTTGCCCACGATGTCCTGGAGAACGAGGTCGTCGTCGGAGTATTCGAGCACGCCCTTGAGGCCGGCTTGCGAAGCGGCTTTGAACGCGGCGTTGATCGTCTCAACGGTGGCAGGGCTCTTGAGCTCGACCACGAAGTCGGTGACGGAACCATCGGGAGTCGGAACGCGGAAGGAACCGCCGTTGAGCTTGCCCTTGAGTTCGGGAATCACTTCGCCGATCGCCTTGGCAGCGCCCGTGCTGGACGGAACGATGTTGATGGCGGCGGAACGGGCGCGGCGCAGATCTTCATGCGGGAGATCCAGGATGCGCTGGTCGTTCGTGTAGCTGTGAATGGTGCTCATGAAGCCCTGGACGATGCCAAAGGTGTCATTGAGAACTTTCACGAGCGGGGCGAGGCAGTTCGTCGTGCAGCTTGCGTTGGAAACGATGAAATGCTTGGCCGGATCGTAGATCTGGTCGTTGACGCCGAAAACGATGGTCGCATCGGGGTTCTTGGCCGGAGCGCTGATCAGCACGCGCTTGGCACCACCCTGGAGGTGGAGAGCCGCTTTGTCGCGGGCGGTGAAGAAACCGGTCGATTCCATCACCACGTCCACGCCGAGTTCGCCCCAGGGGAGTTTTGCGGGATCGCGCTCCTTGAGGATCTTGATTTTGTGGCCGCGAACGATGATGTGCTGCTCGTCGAAGGTGACTTCGCCGTCGAACTTGCCGTGCACAGAGTCCCACTTGAGAAGGTGAGCCAGGGTCTTGGTGTCGGTGAGATCATTGATCGCGACGACGTTTTCGACCTGGGCGGGGGTCATTGCGCGCAGCACGTTACGGCCGATGCGCCCGAATCCATTGATACCAAACTTTGCCATAGAAGAATAAATAAGGTGTTGGTTGATTGAAGAAGCCTCCAGCGTAACGGCCCGGAAGGCGCAGCGTCAATCCAACATTTGCTCCCTTTCCGGCTCGGCCCCCACCCCGCGGTGCTCAAAAGCGAATCCGAGCGCTTCCGCCCGCCGGGGCAACACCCGCTGGCTGTCCAGGAACATGCCCGCCAAAGGGCCGAAGAGGACCCGGACTATCCAGGCCGGGAGCCGCCAGGGAGCCCGGCAGTGCAACCGGCGGGCCAGCGCCCAAGTGAAATCACTCGCCCGCAGCGGCACCGGCGACGTTGCATTCAAGACCCCGTGCATC
>Ga0118677_10003646_pt2 | contig 15117 bp, 12 predicted proteins | sample AliMusrvi5mmetaG_FD_86154 | JGI IMG/M metagenome (GOLD analysis project Ga0118677, IMG submission 86154)
CGGAGGCCGGATCACCTCCGCCGCTGCCTCGCGCCCCGGCGGCACCGCAATCCGATAGCCAGCTCCCAATCCCAGGCCCAGGAAGGCCCGCCGGCCCAGCGCCGTGCTCTCGCGCTCTCGCGCCGCCGCACTGACTGCCGCCCGCCGCAGAGGAAACCGCAGCAGATCCTGAAGCGCGCCCAACGGACAAAGCTTGCCACACCAGAGGCCCGGCGCGACCAGCGCCAACGCCAGCAGCAAAGGCAGCCCCGCCGCCGCCGCCCAGTCCCACACGCCAAGATCCTTCCGCACCACACCGAACGCCGCGTTGAAAAGCGCCAGAGGATCGAGCCAGCCGAAGAGCGGATACCCCGCCAGCGCCGCGCCCAGCCCGAGAAAGACCAGCCACACGCCGATGTGCGGCACTCGGCCCACCCATGCCCGCCTTTTCATGCGGCAGGTGACCGCGTCCTGACAGGTTCCGGCGGGGCACATCCAGCGGCAGAACGCGCGCGGCGAAAACACACTCGCCACCGCCACCGCCAGCGCGCCGAGCAGAAACAGCCCCCCCGCTCCGGCTGCCACGGTGAGCACGGCATTGAATGGGCTCAGCGACGGCACCAGCCCTGTCAGCTGCGCCGGTCCGTTGAGCGGCCACGCGCACGCCGCTGCCGCCCCGAGCACCGCCACCCTCACTGCTGTCCGTCCGAACGCCCGCCCTTTTGTCTGTTCACAGGAAGTCTCTGACATTGCACTCGTATCATAGCCGCATCCCGCCCCGAAAGCAAAGGCGATTCGGGCCGACGACGGGTGCATTGTCGTTGGAAAAACGTGATTTCTCCTCCGACACAGGAGACGGGCAATATTTGGGCTGACTGTGCCGTTATATAATGCAACTCGAATTCGGAGGCCGATTATGAAGCTGTCAAACACGTGCATACTTGCCGCTCTCCTGCTGTTCGGCGCGACTTCCCACCTCCGCGCGGAACTTTTTTCCGTCGTTGAAGCCACCGATCTGCGGGGCAACGTCGCTTTTCAGATCTGCACCGAATCGGACAAACTGAAAATCGAGTCTGAATTGAACGCAGAGGCCAGAGCTTATCCCAAAGCGCTCGAAGCGACAAAAGCGGAGTGGCAAAAGAACCATGCGGAGTCCGCCTTCCCCAACGGCCGCCTCAAACAGCGCACCTTGCGCGTCCTGTCCACAACGATCAACCGCGAAGAGGCCGACAAGCTGCTGGCCCAAAATAAGGGCCGCGAAACGCGAACGCTCGCCAACGAAAAGGCGGAGAAAGAGCGCGTGCTCGACGCAAAGCCAGCGCGCTTCCGTCGCGGCGCCAACGCAGCCGAACTCGAGCAACAGAAACGCGAAATCAAAGAAAAGAGCGAACGGGACGCCCTCGCCGACAAAGCCGAAGCCATCCTGCGCCAGAAGCTCACCGAAGCTGTCAAACACGAGATCCCTTTCTACGGCGCAACGCCGGAAGAGCCGAAAAAAGCCGCCAAAAAGAAGAAATAGCGCGGTGCGCAGCCGCGCAGGAAAACCTAGGTTCATGGGATTGCCCCTTGTCTCGCCGTTTCCTCTTCCGGTATAATCCGAGCCATGGCTAAGTCACCGGACGCAATCGGCAAACTTCTGATCATCGCGGGCAGCGGCACCTACCCAGCTTCCTTCGCGGCGGGTGCGCGCAAAGCCGGCGTGGGGCACATCACTGTGCTGGCGGTCCGCGGCATGACCTCATGGAGTCTGGCGTCTCTAGCAGACGAGACCGTCTGGTTCGGCGTGGGTGAGGTGCGCGCGATCTTCGACTGGATAGCCAAGCAGGGCTTCGACGCCGGCATCATGGCCGGACAGATCCATCCGTTGGCGCTGTTCCGCACCCGCTTCGACGACCTCGCGCGGACGTGGCTGGGCGGCATGAAGGTTAAGAATGCTCATACGATTTTCGGCAAGGTCGCAGCGGAGGTGGAGAAGCTCGGCATCCGCGTGCTGCCCGCCTCCTGCTACATGGAAGACTTCATCCCCGGTGCGGGCGTATTGACCCGGCGCGCTCCGAACGAACGGGAAATGAGTGACATCACGTTCGGCCACCAGGTGGCCCGCGACATCTGCGGGCTCGACATCGGCCAGACCCTCGTGGTGAAAGACGGCATGATCCTGGCCGTCGAGGCCTTCGAAGGCACCAACCAAGCGATCCGACGCGGCGGCAAACTCGGCGGCAAGGGTGCGGTGGTGATCAAGGTCGCCAAGGAGGGCCACGACATGCGCTTCGACATCCCGGTGATCGGCGAGGCCACGCTCTCCACCCTGCGCAAAGCCGGCGTGAGCGCACTCGCCTATCAGGCCGGACGCCTCGTGCTGCTGGAGCGCGCCAAGGTCGTCGCAGCAGCGGACAAGCTCAACATCGCCATCGTCGGACTCGACAGCGGCCTGCCGCCCGCCCCGCTGCGGCCCTGACAGCGCGCATCCGAACTCAAATGAATACGCTCAACACAAAGGCACAAAGACACAAAGACGATCACGCCTCTTTGGAAGCCTCTTCTTTGTGTCTTCGTGTCTTTATGTTAGAAATCATCTCCAGCCTGCAATTGCTTTTATCCGTAAGACACCTATGAACCCCCTCCGAATTCTCATCTGCGCCGGCGAGGTCAGCGGCGACATGCACGCGGCCGCACTGATGCGCGCGCTGCGCGAGCGCATCGCCGGACCCATTGAGTTCCGCGGGTTCGGAGGGGACCTCATGAGGGCCGAGGGTGCCGACATCCTCTACCATACCGACCGCATCGCGATTGTGGGCGTCACGCCGGTCATCCGAGAGCTGCCCTTCCTTCTCGGCATGAGGCGGCGCATGACGCGCGAGATTCTCGAATGGAAACCCGATCTGGTGCTGACCGTCGACTATCCCGGCATGAACCTGCGCCTAGCCAAGTTCGCACACAGTCACGGTTTCAAGACGGTCCACTACATCTGCCCGCAGGTGTGGGCGTGGCACCGCGGCCGCATCCCCAAGATCGCGCGGATGCTGGACCTGCTGCTCTGCATTTTCCCCTTCGAACCCGCACTTTTCAAAGACACCCCGCTCAAAGCGGTCTTCACCGGACACCCGCTGGTGGACCGCGCCACCGAGACCCGCGCCGAAACGCCCGCCGCGCTCCCTTGGCAAGGCCGCTACCGCGTCGCCTTGCTGCCAGGCAGCCGCTCCGGCGAAATCACGCGTATCCTGCCACGCCTCCTGGAGGCCGCCGCGCAGCTCGAACAGCGGCTCGGCGGCGACTGCTCGTTCGTGATTCCCGCGCCAACCCCCAAGATGCGCGCGCTGGGCGAAGCCGTAGCAGCCGCAGCGCCGGTCCGGCCGCAGCGGCTGTCCTTCGTGGACGGGCAGGCGCGGCAGGTGATGCTGCAAGCGCAGACCGCAGCCGTGGCCTCGGGCACCGCCACGTTGGAGTCCAGCCTCATGCGCTGCCCCACCGTGCTGGTCTACACCGCGAGCGCAGTCACTTACCGGATCGCCAAACTCGTCATCAAAGGCGTCAAGCATTTGGGTTTGGCGAACATCATCGCAGGAAAAGATGTGATGCCCGAACTCCTGCAGGACGCCTTCACGCCGGAACGGCTGGCGGATCTGCTCCACCGGTATCTGACTGACCCCGCGGCACGCGACCGGGCGATCGCAGATCTGGACGCCACCAACGCCCTGCTCGGCCCGGGCAACGCTTCCGGCCGCGCCGCCGACGCCATCGTCGCGGAACTCGGGTTGTCCTGACCCGCAGGCACTGCCGCTACGGACGTCGCATTGCCGAAATGCAGCTTTTCTGGCCGAGAACCATGCAGTTATAGAGCGCACGGCCCACCTGATCGCGCGTGATGTAACGCTCTTCGCCAGGCTTTTCCTCGTGGGAGACTACGGTCTGCTCGACGGTGTCGTAGATCGAGACGCCGAGGGTGTCGTGCGTCCAGACAGTGGGATTGCTGAGGTCGATGTCCGAGGTGAAGTGGAAAAGCATCTTACCCTCTTCCCAGTAGGCCCAGATCTCATTCGCAACGGTATGAACGGGGGCGAAGTATACGGTGTACTCGCTTCGCCGCGCGGCGGGCAAAGCGAGCGCGGCGACCTCCTTGGAGACACTTTCTTTCATGCGGGCAAGGAGTTCGTCGCCGGGATAAGTGGCTTGCGACCGCTCTCGAAAAAGTCGGGCTTCGAGCACGTCGACATCGAACCCAAGCCGAATGTAGCCGTCCGCCTCAGAGGCGTTGCGGGACTCGCGGCTGATGCGGACGATGCGGTACCCGTTGCCTTTGACATCGAGCTTGAGTTCGGGAATGCGGTAATCGGTTTTTTTCAGCGTGACCGTCACGCCCACTGCGGGAAACACGACCTCCATGAAGCGGCTCTTATCGCTCTCATCCGTAGCGACCTGGACTTGCCTGATCCAGAGCTGCCGCTCGAAAGCGCGGTCGCGCCGCTTGAAGTCATTCTCATCCAGATACCAGCGGTAGAGATAGTGGACGATCTGGAAGAAGCCGTCGTCGCCGCCGAGTTCGGCGAAGAGGGCGGCTGCGGCTTTCTGATCCTGACCGGCGTGGACGGTTCCGAAGAGCGTCGTGAAGTCGCGCGGGGGCGTCATGTGGCAACCCGATGCCAACAGGGCGACGCCGAGGGCGAACGTGCGAAATAGCAAGCGTGTTTTCATAGTGAGGGTCATTCTAGTTGGGAACGGAGACGAGGGGGGCCGAGTCGGGTGCGGGCGACCTGACAGCCTCGGACGACCGCTTCTCCAGCGTGAAAAACCGGTTGCCGCCCAAACGCCCGCGCTGGCGATCGGGGATCCGCACGAAAGCGCCGCCGGGATGGTAGCAGTCCTGATCGGTCATCCAGCCGTAGGCGCGCCCGGTGACTTGTTTGGGGGGAATGTGCGTGATCTTCTCGAAAAGGTCAGGGCGCGGCGGAGTGCCGGCAAGGTATTCGTCGGCCAATTGCTGTGCATAGGCAAGCAGCCTCGCAAAGCGGCCCGGGTCGCCTTCGCCCGCGATGCGCACCAGATTGTCGATACGTTTGATGACGCGCGGTGCCATTGCTGGCCGACCTTTCCCGTCGCGGTAGAAGCCGTCCATCTGGCCGTGGAAGCCGCCGGCGGTAATGATGTCGAGCACGTCGCGCGAGAGTGTGTCGGCAATCTCTTTGCGCGTGTAGCCGGACGGGATGCGGTCTCTGCGCGCATCGATGACTAACACAAGGGCGCGCATGGTCGCCTTAGAGTCCTCCTCGCTGACATAGCCGCGCTCGCCGGGGAAGGGGGTTTCGTTGATGAGCAGCCGGGCGACATAGCCGGCAGACTCCGCAGCAGGCGAGAGCGTGACAGCCGGTGCCGCCAATCCATGCACCACCCCTGCTCCCACGAAGAGACACATGACTTTGACGATTACGCTCATCTCCTGCCCCGATCCTCAGAAAACGTCATCAGTTTAGACAAACCCGCGAAAAAGGGGTATCGTTTTCTCTCAGCGGTGGCATCCGATAGCCGACCGCGCGCCTTGCGGCCAATAAATCACTGGGAAGCTTCGTTTATATCTGAACTATCGGAAGGCTTATGGCAAGAAATCGTTGCTACAACAGACTCGGCCAGGTGAAGCGGCGTGAGTTCCTGAAAACTCTCTCCGCTTCCGCCGCATTGTTGGGGCTGGAGTCCCTTGCAGCCGACACAGCACCCGCCGCCAAGCGTCCGAACGTGCTGTACGTGTTTTCCGACATGCAGAGAGCCTATTCGATGGGCTGCTATGGCGACGCCCACGCGCGGACGCCGGTGCTGGACCAATTCGCAACCCAAGGCGCGCGCTTCGACGCGGCGATGTCGAACACGCCGGTGTGCTGCCCGCACCGCGCCTCGCTCATGTCGGGACAGTACGCCCATCACCACGGCATGCTCACCAACGGTGCGGCTTTCCTGCCAAAGGTCAAGTGCCTGGCTGAAACCTTCCGCGACGCCGGCTACACAACCGCCTACGTCGGAAAATGGCACTTGGACTTTCCAAGGGAAGGCGGGCAAACGCGCCGCTTCGGGTTCCCGGCTGTGGGCGAAAAATACGCGCACTACATCGCCTCGCACGACGTGAAGCCGTGCGCAGACAAGATGATCGACTACCTCCGCGACCTCTGCGCGTCCGACCGCCCCTGGTTCTGCATGCTCTCGTGGCTGCCTCCGCATTCGCCGTACCGGGCCTCGCCGGGCTATGCCGAACATTTCAAAGACGCCAAGCCGCCGCCGAATGTGCCGGCCGACCTCCCGCAGGCCTACGCGAAGAAAAATCTGCCGGACTACTACGGCATGATCGAGGAAGTCGATGCCGAGTTCGGCCGGGTGCTCGCCGCGCTCGACCAAGCCGGCGTCGCAGAAGACACCATCGTGGTCTACTCCTCCGACCACGGCGACATGCTCGGCTCGCACGGCTACACAGCCAAACGCTGGCCGTACGAAGACAGCGCACGCGTGCCTCTGCTGATCCGCTATCCGCGCCGCATCCAGCCAGGCCAGGTGATCATAGACCCCATCGGCACGCCCGACCTCTATCCGACGCTGGCCGGGCTCGCGGGCCTGCACGCACCGGAAGGTCTGGACGGGCTCGATTTCTCCAGGCGGATCACAGAGAACGCTCCGGCCCCGCGAGACCACGTCTATCTCGAGATGGCCTACGCTTATGTGCCTTGGCCCGGCTGGCGAGCCCTGCGCACGCGCCAGCACGCCTACGCCCGCACGGCGGATGGACCTTGGCTTCTGCACGACATTGAGAAGGATCCTTTCCAATTGCATAATCTCGTGGACGACCCAGCGGCAATATCGCTCGTTCAAGAGATGGACCAGCGCCTGCTCGCTGCGATGCAGAAGACCGGAGACTCGTGGGACAAAAAAGCCGCCTCGGGCGACCTGCGCCACTGGAAGCCCGGTGGCCCGAAACAGCGTTCGACCTATTTGGGTGTCACGTGGCCCGGTTGCGCCGTCACCGACGAGACCCTGGGCAAAAAGAAACGCAAGCTGAGCTCACTCGCGACGCTTCCCGAAGAAGACGTAGACGAGTGACAGCACAACCGAGGAGCTTCCCTGATGCAACGACGCGAGTTCTTGAAAATGACCGGCCTCTGCGCAGTCGCGCTGGCGGCACCGAGCGTGCTGCACGCAGCCGACCCCACTGCGGCGAAGCCCAACATCGTTTTCATTTTTTCCGACGACCATTCGCTCCAGACGATCGGCGCTTACGGAGCCCGCCTGTCGGCGTTCTGTAAGGAGCACAACATCACGCCCAACATGGACCGCCTCGCCGAGCAGGGCGGCGTGTTCGTGAACAGCTTCTGCGCGAACTCGCTCTGTTCGCCGAGCCGGGCGTCTGTCCTCACCGGCCTGCATAGCCATGCCAATGGCGTGATGACCCTCGACAAACCCATCAAAGAAGGGCTCTGGACCTATCCGCGCGCCTTGCGCGACGCAGGCTACCAGACCGCCATTATCGGCAAATGGCACCTCAGCTCGACAGTCCCCGAGTTCGAAGACTGGACGATCCTTCCGGGCCAGGGCAAGTACATGAACCCCGATTTCGAAACCGCCAAGGGACGGATCACCACCACAGGGTATGTCACGGATGTGATCAACGACCGCGCACTGGCCTGGCTGAAAGGCCGCGACCGCTCCAAGCCGTTCTTCCTCGCCGTACACCACAAGGCGGTCCACCGCCCCTTCGTGCCGCCGCCCCGCTACACGGCCTTTCTCGACGGCGTGACCATCCCCGAGCCGGACACGCTCTTCGACGATTACGCCAACCGCGCGTCGCCCGCCGGCAAACAGGTGATGAGCATCGACAAAGACATGAAGTTGCCCAGCGATCTCAAGGTCAGCCCGAAGGACGCGAAGAATCCCGCGTATGCGGCTCGCAACGCCGAGTTCGCCAGGCTCAATCCTGAGGGCCGCGCCTTAGCGCAATGGAAATACCAGCAGTACATGAAGGACTACCTGCGCTGCGTCAAAGGCCTGGACGACAGCGTGGGCAGCATTCTGGAGGCGCTGAAGAGCGAAGGTATTGAAAAGAACACGGCCGTGATCTACTCCTCGGATCAGGGCTTCTTCAACGGCGAGCACGGCTGGTTCGACAAACGCTGGATCTACGAGGAGTCGCTGCACATGCCCTTCATCATCCGCTGGCCCGGCGTGGTCAAACCAGGCGCGCGATTCACCCCGTTCATCCAAAACATCGATTACGCGGAGACCTTCGTGGAAATGGCCGGCGCGAAGTGCCCCGAGGGCTTGCACGGCCGCTCTCTCGTGCCGGTCCTGCGCGGCGAAACGCCCTCCGGCTGGCGCACGAGCGTCTACTACCACTACTACGATCCGGGGCACGGTGTCGCCAAGCACTACGGCGTGCGCACCGACCGCTATACGCTCGCCCATTTCTACGAGACAGACGAGTGGGAACTCTTCGACAACCAGAAAGACACCGCGCAGCTGCGCAGCGTCTACGCCGACCCGGCCTACGCGAGAACCGTCGAGACCCTCAAAGCCGAACTGGCCCGACTGCGCGCGCTTTATAAGGACAGCGGCGAAGAGCCAGTTGCACGCGCCAAAGGCGGAAAAGCGGCGCACAAGCAGGAGGAGTAACCATGAGAACCGCTCTACGCATCCTCCTCGTGGCATCCCTGCTGCTGGCCGCGCCAACCCTGTCGCATGCCACCGGCACAAACGAGGCCTACAACGTCATCTTGCTGATGACCGACGAACACACCCCGCGCGTGCTCGGCTGCTACGGCGATCCGCTGGTCAAAACGCCGACGCTGGACGCGCTCGCCGCGAAAGGCGTGCGTTTCACCTCCGCCTATTGCCAGAACCCGATCTGCGTGCCCTCGCGCGTGTCGCTAGTCAGCGGCCGGATGCCGTGTCATCTGAACACCTACGGCAACACAGCCAATCAGAAGTACGCGGCTATCGACACGCTGTCCGACGTTTTCGTGAAGGCCGGCTACAACACGGCCTGGTTCGGTAAAACCCACTGGGGCAATCCGCGGTTTCTTGAGAACGGCAGCGGAAGCAAGAACAAGCAAGCCGCCAAAGACGAACAGGACGAGAAAATCGGCCGGCATCCGCAACAGTCGCAAGTTTCCTCCTGGCCGCTGGAAAAGAACGCAGAACACCTGACCTCCGAAGAGGCGCGCGCTTTTCTGGACCGCAACAAAGGCACCAACTTCTTTCTCGGGGTCTCCTTTGTCAAACCGCATTTCCCGTTTACGATTCAGCAGAAGTATTACGACATGTACAAGGGCAAGGTCACGTTGCCACACGCTCCGTAGAACCTCATCGACGAACTGCCCTCAGTCTCAAAAAAAGAGCGCGCGCGCTTCAATCTCGGCGACGCTTCCGAAGAGGATGTCCTGCGCACCAAGGCAATCTACTACGGCATGGTCACCTACGTGGATGAGGAGTTCGGCCGCATCCTCGAGAGGTTGGATGACCTGGGCCTTCGCGAAAAGACCATCATCCTCTACACGGCAGACCACGGCGAGATGCTCGGTGAGCGCGGCCTCTGGTACAAGAACAGCTTCTACGACGGCTCGGCCAGCATCCCCTTCATCTGGTCGTTCCCGAAGGTGCTGCCGCAGGGCAAGGTTGTGGCCGCCCCGGTGATGAACATGGATGTCTTCCCAACGCTCTGCGACCTCTGCGGATTGCCCAAGCCAGCCGGGCTGGAGGGCAGCAGCCTGCTGCCGCTGCTGAAAGGCACGGAGGACGGCAACAGCCGGACCGCGCTTTCCGAGAATTACCGGGATGGCTTTGCGGGCCGCATGATCCGCACGGCGCAATGGAAGTACTTCTTCTACACCGACGGCGAAGAATACCTCTACGACATGCAGGCCGATCCCCGCGAAGAGCACAACCTGATCAAAGACCCGCAGTGTCGGAAGTTGGCGGACGCGTTGAAAGAGAAGGCGTCGACCGGCTGGAGCGCATCCCCTGAAAACAAAAAAGGCAAGGGCAAGAAGAAGTAAGCTGAAGAATCGGCCCAGCCGGATTTACGTTACGACTCAGAAGCCCTGAATCTCATAAATGAAGGTTGTCGGAAGTTATGTTCCGTTTGACAAAATATTCATACCTATTGGCGGTCCTTTGTCTCGGAGTGCGGATCGCTGCGGCAGACAGCGTTTCTTTGGATTTCCGCAGTCTCTCCAACAACGTTTTTCAAACGTCGGCCACCTTTACGGTGCCCGTTTCCAACAATGCGGACATTGCGAGTCTGGCCGTAAAAATAACGGCCAGCAGCGGCAACACACCCGCCAATTTCAAAAATGTGAACAACCTTGGACTTTGTGTCAAGGGAGGAACAAGTGACGTCTGGTGGGATGCCTGCGGAACAAATGGCGGGGAACAGATGATGTTCAAATTTGACGCCAAGAGCGCCCAGAATGTGTCGGTTCCGACCCCGGTCTATATTCGCAGCCTGCTGTACCGCCGCGCCGCCGGAACAGGCTTCCTGATCGTCTTTGAAGGCGGAAACGGGACCGTCGAAATGTCGGCTGCGGGAACAGCGGAGCAAAGCCTGCAAGCGCCTTATCTGATGGATTCATCGGACACGCTGACGTTGACCCGGTCCGGCACAGATGCGATCTTTCAATTGGTCGGCCTGACGCTGACTTTTTCCAACACCGACCCTCCGCAACAGGGTGTGGTGATGACCAGCGATCCGGCAATCAGCACACACACGTTCACGGCCGGCGTGATGCGGCTGGGCATTTCTGCCAACGGCGGTGGATTTGTGAACCATATTTATGTGAACGGCGGAGCGGACCTGATGAGCGCGGAGGCGCGTTACGGCCGAGGCTGGCAGGGGTCGGTGCGCGATTCCCTGCACAGCGGGCGTTACAACCCAACGCAAGCCGGATTCCGCGACTATGCCGGAGCACCTGTATCGCTGACGAACGAGAACGGGCGCCTTCGGATCAACCGTTTCAACGTGCCGCTCTATTCTGATCCGGTTTTCGACTTTACCGCCCGCGAGGAGCTGGCAGCGGACTACGAAAAGTTCAATGACGGACTGAACGCCGTCAATCCGGCCGGAACTCCTTATACCGGTGATACGGACGGCTACGACGAACCTGCCGGATGGACGCAGGACGATGAAATCCGCAGCGAATTTGACTTTGAAGGGTTCTACGAAGACGCGGGAGCTCTGGCCGGCGGGCAGGTATCTGCCGTGCGCTTTTTCCAACGCTACAGCTATGTGTGCGCCCCCAAGGCGATCTATCAGTTCGGACCGGCAGCGCTCCAAATGGACGGCTCAGCCGTTTACGTCCCCGATGTCATTGCACAGAAAGGGGACCTTTCGTCCTCGCTCCCGGGCATTCAGCTCGCGACTGCGGTTGATCTCGCCGGCGTGATCTTCACCAGCTACGGGATGCGGATCGACACCGATAGCGGATATACCAACCAGATGTGGTACAGCGGAGGACAGTGGTTGTCCGCGCCCATAGTGCCGGGCACGGAAGGTACCCGGTACAAGCTGCCCGGCAGCGGGATTGTGCCAGCCGATCCAACTAACCCTGACTACGGTTTTCTCATTGCAGCAGACGGCACAAATCCGGCCACAGCGCACGGTTTTGCGCTCTATGTCCCGATGACCGAAGTGAACCGGAAATGCACCGTCGGCATTCGAAAAACCGATGGGGCCGTGGCCTACCGGGAGAACCGGCTGACCGACTGCATCCTCTTCTTCTCCAGTGAAACCACCAACATGGTGAGCATCCGTGCCCGCTATTTTCTGCGCGGTCTGCTGGCACCTGGGCACAGTGCCACGAATGTATACGAGGCGCTCGAATCGGATCAGTATGTTTTGTATGGGACACCGAACGAGATCCTTTCGGCTGTGCGCACAATGGAAAACACCCTGCTTTCAGGCCCTGGCACAGGATACAACACGCCACGGACATGGCTCGATGCCTACGGAATTTCGGACGAGACCTCCGACAGCGACGGCGACGGTTTTGCCGCCTGGCAGGAGTATCGTGCAGGAACCAGCCCCGCTGACGCCCGCTCTGTACTGGCTTTCACAGCCACAGCACCAGCCGCGGACGGGAAGTTCATTTTGCGGTGGCAGGCCGTGACGGGCAAAAACTATACCGTGCTTTCGACAACCAATCTGCTGTCCGACACCTGGGAGGCAAACATAACGGCAATATCAGGTGTTGAGCCGGAGTGCGTTTGCACAGTACGCGTTCAAAACGCGAAAAGCTATTTCAGGGTTCAGGCGGAGTGAGGCCGCCGCCTGTCGCATGGGCCCTTTGTAACTGCTCACTCCTGAAACAGGCCGTCCAACCGCGCTTTCTAGGCTGAAGGCGCGCCGCCCGGCTTGGTGTGCACGCCGATCTGGAGGCACATGAGCGCCCAGAAGCCGCCGATGAGACCCGCCACGTGCGACTGCACCGCGGGCGGCAGGCTGTAGACGACCAGCATGCTGGGATACCACAGCGCCCAGTTCATGACCAGGTTCGGGATCACCAGGCGCCTGTACCAGCCTTTGCCCAGAAGCGGAGAGACCTCCGACCAGCGATAGTCGTGCGCCTTCCAGAGGTGCGCGACCGCAGCCACGGGCGACGCGAAGAAGGCGGTGTAGCCGCACTGGTCGGTCATCACCTTGCGCACCAGGGTCCAGGCGTCCGCGCCGTCGCCATACAGATAGCTCTGAAGCGCATAGAATCTCGGCAGGATCAGGCCCATGGGAATCCAGAAGCCCATGGCGAACAGAAACGCCTTGCCCGGTTCCCTGGGGCGAAGCGCGGGAATCGCCAGACAGAAGAGATATGGAATGACCCCGCAAAAAAAGAAATAGCTGCTGAGCGAAAAGGCAACGCCATACCGCGCCTGCCACCCGGAAACAACCCCCAGCGCCCCGCGAACGGCTGGCGACCAGAGATACCCCGCCAGCAGGGCAAAGGCGGCCGTCTGCAATACCAGGCCGGGTATGAGATTGGCACGGGCGGCCTTGAGGCCGATCTTCCACGGATTTGTTTCCATCTGTTTTAGTTTACCTGACCCGGAGCTCAGGTCAAAGCGCAATTATACCGCCCCCTCCAAACAGAGGAATTCACTACCCAAAACACCGTATATCGGCTATTTTAATGACGGTCGATGACGGTTCAGGTAGTCGAATTCGATGTTCAGGGTTCAGGCTTTTCATAGGCGAAAAACATCTGTTATTGTCGCCAGGCGCACGTCCAGACGATCAACTCAACTGCTTTCAGTCTCTGAAAACGCTTTCTCCATGAGCAAAGCGCGTTCTCTTGCCCGAACCTTCTCCACCTGAATCGTTGCGACGTTTGACGCTTAATAAAGGAATGCCGTCCTGTGAAAGACATTCATGTTCAAGCCCAAAAAGATCACATCTTGTCGCTGTGTACCGCATCGCCTATCCAGGCGTTGACCGAACTGGTCTGGAACGCGTTGGACGCTGACGCCTTCGACGTCAAGGTCGACGTCATCCAGAATCCGCTCGGCGGCATCGACTCGATCCGCGTGTCGGACGACGGACTGGGCGTCAACGCGTTGCAGGCGGACGAGAACTTCGGCAACCTCGGCGGCTCCTGGAAGCGCGACGCCGACAAGACCCCGCTCTCGGGCCGCGTGCTGCACGGCAGCAAGGGCAAAGGACGCTTCAAGGCCTTTGCGCTCGGCAACCACGTCGAGTGGCGCACCACCATGCAGAGCGACGCAGGACTGCGCTCCTTCGTGCTGACAGGGCTCGCCGAGAATCCCGGGCACTTCACCCTCACCGATGTGGCCGCGCCCGGCCCGGGCACAGGCACGGAGGTGATGATCTCTGAGATCCGCAACGCGCTCGGCTCGCTGCTCGACACCCCTTGGGTCGTGCAACAGCTGGCCTCTCACTTCGCGCTCTACCTCAAAGCCTATCCCAATGTGCGCATCTACTTCCAAGGCCTGCTGGTCAACCCTGTGATCGTCCAGCACGCCTGCCTCACCTACCATCTCAAATCCTCCGAGGGCTCCAAGGCGGAGCTGCAGGTGATCGAGTGGAAGACCAAACAAAGCCGCGGCAAGATCGTCTTCTGCAACGCCGACGGTTTCGCGCTCCACGAAGTTGACGCGGCCGTGCGGCCCGGCAGCGGCTTCAACTACACCGCCTACCTGATCTCGCCGCGTTTCGCCGCCCTGCACGAGGAGAACCTGCTGATCCTCGACGAGATGCATCCGGAGGTCAAAGCCTTCTTGGACGCATCGCGCGACATCCTGCGCCGCCACTTCCGCGAACGCCGCGAGGCCATGACCGCCGAACTGCTGCAACAGTGGCAGGCCGACAGCATCTACCCCTATACTGGCGAGCCCGCGAATGCGGCAGAGACCGACGCGCGCAAGCGCTTCAACGCCTGTGCGCTGACGATCCGCTCCTACTCCGACAATTTCGAGATCCTATCGGTGCTCGAGAAACGGCTGCTCTTCCGGTTGCTCCGGGAGACGCTGGACGCCAAACCCGATGCCGCAAGTTCGGTCATCGGCGAGGTGTTCGGGTTGCCCATCAAGAAACGCAAAGAGCTGCAAAAAGCTTAACAACACACGAGCGGCTCAGCGGGAGCCCGCCCTCTCTGGTTTCTTGACCTTGTGGGGAGGGGCGCGTTCCCAAGAACCATAAAGAAAATCGAAGTCAGCACAACATGAGATTCCTTTTGCCTGTCGCCTTCCTCTGTGTCTGCGCTACCCACGCGGACACGACGCTCACCTGTGAGCGCGCCGCGTTGCACCTGTCAGATAACGCCGTCCCTCTTTCGCTGGTCCTAACCGCCGACGGCACCGAGTGCCTCAACCGTGCCCACACGGAACCGCTCGCCGACGTCCAGACCTCCGACAACGTCTGGCATCCCGCCTCCTCCCTCCGGCAGGCAGGAAAAAAACTCATCCTTGGCTTCCGCGACACCGACACCACGCTGACCCTCGCGGTCGAGACCCCGCCCGAGTGGATCGCGCTGCGCGTCGCCTCGTTCGGCGGCACCCGGCCCCAAGCCGTGCGTTTCGTCAAGCTGGACTCCGCTTTCACCGAGACTGTCGGCAAACGTCTCAACATCGGCTGGAACAACGCCCACGCCCTGTGCGTGATGGCGG
>Ga0118677_10009558_pt1 | contig 15117 bp, 11 predicted proteins | sample AliMusrvi5mmetaG_FD_86154 | JGI IMG/M metagenome (GOLD analysis project Ga0118677, IMG submission 86154)
TCCACAAACCGGTGCGAAAATTGAAATTGGAAGTAAGAAAATTGTCAAATTCAAGGCCGGTAGTGAACTCAATGACGATGTTCAGTAAACCTTTGTACATTAGTTGAAAATACATAAAAAGGGGGTGGAAGCCCCCTTTTTATTGCTTATTTGATCAGAAGCTCTGCATGCTATGAAGTTTTTTGTATATTCCGTCCAAGGTGAGTAGTTCTTCATGATTTCCCCTTTCAACGATCTCCCCTTCGTGAAACACACAAATTAAATCAGCATTTTTTATCGTGGAGAGACGATGAGCAATAACGATTGAGGTGCGGTTTTTCATCAGATTTTCGAGTGCTTCCTGTACCAGCTTCTCCGATTCTGTATCAAGGGCTGACGTTGCTTCATCGAGGATTAAAATTGGCGGGTTTTTAAGAACCGCCCTGGCAATAGAAACCCTTTGCCGCTGACCTCCCGATAGTTTACCTCCACGATCGCCAATATTCGACTGATAACCGTCGGGTGTTGCTACAATGAAATCATGCGCATTGGCAACCCTGGCAGCTGCTTCAACCTGCTCCAGGGTGGCATTCTCTAATCCGAATGAGATATTATTGAAGAAGGTGTCATTAAAAAGAATGGGATCCTGGTTCACATTCCCCATAAGACCTCGCAAATTGGCAATTTTATAGTCACGGATATCAACTCCGTCAACCATGATGGATCCTTCGCTCACATCATAAAAACGGGGAAGTAAATCAACGAAAGTTGACTTGCCTGATCCCGATTGTCCGACCAGTGCAACAGTTTTGCCGATTGGAATGGTGAGGTTTACCTTCTTCAGCACATCATCCTCCTGATAACGGAATGTTACATCTTTGTATTCGATATGGGTAGTAAACGATTTTACCGGTTTTGGATTCTCCTTATCGATGATATTATTCTCGGCTAACATCACCATATCAATCCGTTCCATCGAGGCAAGTCCCTTCTGGATGGCATAGAATGCAGTAGTGAATGATTTTGCCGGATTAATAATACTGTAAAAGAAAACCAGGTAGGTGATGAATCCCTGTGGTGTTAATGTGCTGTTATGATTGAGCACCAGTTTTCCGCCATACCATAAAACAGTTACGATGACTGCTGTCCCCAGAAATTCACTCATGGGATGTGCGAGGTATCTGCGCCACATCAGCCCGTTCATAATGTCATAGTACTGCGAATTTTGCTTTTTGAAATGCTCCTTAACCTTTTTTTCCGCATTAAAAGCCTTGATAATCCGGAGTCCGGTAAGTGATTCTTCGATTGTCGAAAGCAATTCACCCATTTTATTTTGTCCCCGCATTGAAGGCTTCTTGAGACTTTTACCCACCTTACCGATCAGATAGCCAACAACAGGTAAGAGGAGAAAAACGAAAAGGGTCAGTGACCATGACATATAAATCATAAAGGCGAGCGAAATAACTATGATCAGCGGATCTTTAAGCAGCATCTCGAGTGAGCTCATGATGGAGTTGTCGATTTCCTGTACGTCACCCGTCATTCTGGCAATAATGTCCCCTTTTCGCTCTTCCGAAAAAAAACCGATCGGAAGTTCAAGAATTTTCTGATAGATCTGATTTCTGATATCCCGTACAACACCGTTTCGCAATGGAACCAGCACATACAAGGCAAGATAGGTAAATAAGACCTTCAGAAATACCATAATCATGAGAAAAATACCGATATAAACGAGTGCTTTTTCGTTCCCGAATTTAAGAATGATATCACTCAGCTCATACATGATGTTGGTTTTAATGCTGCCCACCGTTAAGGCCCACTCAGCGGGTTTCTCGACTAATTTTTGCGTGCCAAAAAGTACTCCAAGAACTGGTTCAAGTGCTGCAAACTGGAAAGCACCAAACAAAGCGCCGAGAAGATTAAAGACAAAAGCGCCGATTATGTAGTGTTTATAAGGCTTGACAAATCGTTTTAACAGAAGGTAGAGACCTTTCACAATCTTATGTATTTAGTTTTTGATGCTGAACCAGCAATAAATTTCAGATGAACTCCCCGATCAGGCGATTAGATGGATACCCCCGTATAATTATGAGGAGTAATCTGCTTTAACTCATTTTTTATTGCCTCACTAACAGAGAGCTTATCAATGAATTCGTGAATAACCTCGCGGTCTATTTTTCGGTTTACACGTGTCAGGTCCATCAATGCTTCATAAGGATTTGGGTAACCTTCGCGGCGAAGAATGGTTTGAATAGCTTCGGCTACAACCGCCCAGTTATCCTCAAGATCACGATCAATTACCTCATTATTCAGCAGTAATTTACCTAAACCCTTTAAGGTAGATTTAATGGCAAGGATGGTATGGGCGATTGGTACGCCTATATTTCGCAATACGGTGGAGTCTGTAAGGTCGCGCTGCAACCTGGAGATTGGTAACTTGGCCGAGAGGTGCTCGAATATTGCATTGGCAATCCCCAGGTTCCCTTCTGAGTTCTCAAAATCAATCGGATTGATTTTATGAGGCATGGCTGATGAACCAACTTCTCCCTGCTTGATCTGTTGTTTAAAGTAATTCATGGAGATATAAGTCCAGAAATCGCGGTCAAAATCAATCAATATGGTATTAATGCGTTTCATATTATCGAAGATCGCTCCGTAATTGTCGTAATGGGCAATCTGAGTGGTGGCTTGAGACCGCTCCAGTTGAAGGGCATTGCGAACAAAGTTATTGGCAAAATCGACCCAGTCAACTGAAGGATAAGCCACATGATGGGCGTTGAAATTTCCTGTAGCTCCGCCAAATTTGGCATAGCAGGGTATCCCTTTTAAAAGCTCAACCTGCACATTTAGCCGTTCAATAAATACCTTTATCTCTTTACCAAGCCGGGTAGGGGAGGCGGGTTGTCCGTGTGTTTTAGCGAGCATTGCTATATCTTCCCATGCGAAAGCCATTCCCTCCAGTTTGGCAGTCAATTCATCAATCAGGGGAATATAAACATTTTGTATGGCATCGCGAAGTGAGCAGGGAACTGCAGTGTTGTTAATATCCTGCGAGGTTAGCCCGAAATGGATGAATTCCTTATATTCCTGGAGTCCTAAATCATCGAACTTCTCTTTGACGAAATATTCCACCGCCTTGACATCGTGGTTGGTCACTTTCTCTATATCTTTTATGTGCTTCGCATCAGTCAGTTTAAACGCGTCGTAAATGTTGCGTAACACGGACTTCAATTCAGGATTAAAGTTGTTCAACTGAGGCAGGGGTAGCTCGGTTAAAGCAATAAAGTATTCAATTTCAACATATACCCGGTATTTTATCAGAGCAAATTCCGAAAAATATTCCGCTAATTCTTCTACTTTATCACGGTATCGGCCATCGACGGGCGAAATGGCAGTCAAGATCTGTAATTCCATTATTTATAACTTAGAAACTGTTTGGCGCAAAGTTAGTAAAATCTGCGAAAATTGAATGTTTGGGGCATTCAGACCATTGTTCTGAGCAATAAGTGAAAATTTAAATCTTTCTGAAGGTAATTTTGGACAAATGCTGATCGGATTCGTATTATCGAAGATTTTACTTACCACTTTAGAGCAGACCTTCACTACATAGAAGCAATCCTCCACCACATTGAAGATGTCTTACACCACATTGAAGATGTTTTACATCACATAGAAGATGTCCATCACCATATGGAAGATGTCTCCGCAAATCGGAGATTGCTTCTAAACGGTGGAAGGTATCTTCTAAACGGTATAAGGTATCTGCGAAATTGAAATCTAATGCAAAGATTTAATATTTCCACACGAGTACACCAGCCTGGGGCAATAATTTATTCCCCAAAACGATTTCTGCTAAAGAAGGGAGTTTTATTTCGTAGTTCCGGTCTGAGTAATTCAACGCAATGCCAAATCCATCCCGGTATTCGGCGATGATCCCGGCAGGATATGATTCAATTACAACACCCGATTCATGAAATAATCTCTTTAATATTTCCCGTTCCAGGTCACCGGATTTACTATCCACTCCGATATAGGTAACTGTACCACGCCCTAAATTTCTGGAAATAATGGCAGAGTGACCGGCATAAAAATCTCCTTCGTATATAGCCCAGGTTTTTGTCTCTTTGTCCGGATTTAGGATTTCTCCCCAGCTTGTCCAACCATAAGGTTTTCCTTCAAACAACACTGAGTCAACAGAATGGGGCATTGGAAGATCGTAAGATGCTATCTCTGAGCCGATCAGGTTATATATTGGCTGAGCAAAAGGGGCCTCCCAAAGGTGACCGTCACGGTCCTGATGTCCTGTCCGACAGCTCATCACCAGATGTCCTCCATTTTCGGCGTACGAAGCTAATTTGGCAATGAGTTGTTTGTCGATTTGCTGATAGGCCGGGACAATCAGAAACGGATACTCTGAGAAATTAGTGGTGTCTCTCACAAAGTCCACAGGAGCACCGAAAGATTTCAATGCTTTATAATATTTGAGAAAATGACCCTCCGTATTCCATTCGGTAGTTTGCTTGTTCTGATTTATCGCCATCACATTATCCGCGTTAAAAAGGATTCCGGTTTTGCGGTTGGTATAGGATTTGGGAAGAGCATTTCCTGTAATGTATTTCTTTCGCAAAACATTAATATCCTGAATAAACTGGCTAAACTCTTTTCCTCCCGGAGTTGGGGTAACTCCATCTGTTCCCACAATTCCGTAATGGTATTGTTCGTAGCCATAAAGCGGGGCACGATAGCGATAGGTGCAGGTAAACTTGCTTCCACCTGCAAAAACATGCCATAACCATAATCTTACTGCTCCCGGTAACGGTTGAGAATTGATACTTCCCCAGTTGACCTGCCCCGGTTGTAACTCCATCACACCATAATAGCCCGCTATTGGTCTGAAAAAATCGTTCGCCATGGCAATCCGCGAATATTCACCAACCCTGTAACCTTTGCTTCCAATACCCCGGTCTGCGCCATAAACCATATACCGTGTATAAGCAGTAAAGTCAAGTTCACGACTCATTCCCGGATAACCGGTATCGTACATGGGGATATAATTGGAGGTAATCCACTGTGATGGGGAAGCATATTTCCGGATAGCGTTTGCCTGTTCATCAAGAAAAGTGGCCGTTTCCTGATCCGCAAAACGTTCATGATCGAGTCTTTGATGGAGATTCATCCCCCATTCTGCGTACAAAGGGATATTGATCTGTTGAAAATCTGTGTAAGTTCCGCTCCAGAAATTGGTTCCCCAGGCCTTGTTTAGCGCATCGGTGTTCCTGTATTTTTGCTTTAGCCATTCCCGAAAGCGCAGTGTTGCATCATTGTTGTAGTCATGGAATTTTCGTGGTTCATTATCGATTTGCCAGCCGATGATTTGATTGTTGTTTCCATATCTCCTGGCAAGTTCTTCGACCATCTTCAGGGAATACTTTCTGTAAAAAGTACTTGAAAAAGAGGCGTTTTGACGTGATCCATGATCGTTAACCGTTCCATTTTCATTTTTCACGAGTACTTCGGGGTACTTTCGAACAAGCCAGACGGGAGGGGTCGCTGTTGAAGTGCACATGATCACTTTCAAATTATATTTTGAAGCGAGTTCAACAGCCCGATCCAACCATTTAAAATCGTAATGTCCCTCTTCTGGTTCAAGCTGTGCCCAGGCAAATTCGGCAAAGTGGGTAAATTCGAATCCCATTTGTGCCATATTTTTAAAGTCCCGTTCCCATTGGGTCGAATCCCAGTGTTCGGGATAGTAATAAACGCCAACGGTTGTCAAATCCTTTGATGGGAAGAATTTCTCCCCTTTTTGGGCAAAGAGCTGTGAGCCAATGATCAGAATCAGGCCAAAGAGTAGTTTTTTCATTTATTAATTGCTTATTAATCGGTATGATATTGATGATGGATAGTTTTAATTTTCAGAATTTACAAAGATACGCTCAAGAAGGTCAAAAAATCCTTTCTTTCGGGATGAATTTATACCCCAATCAATGGGTACACTTTGGTAACCTTCGTTAAATCCTTCTTCATTCATCCGGTAATCGAAATATCCCCACGATGCAAATGCTTTGGTTGCAGCGATAAAATTATTCGAAGGTTTGTCAAAATCAAAATGGTCGTCTTCATTAAAAACAATCGGCTTTGGAGTATAAGTTTCTCCTTTACGAATGGTTTTAACCATTTCAATAATTCTTGCAGGATTTCCTACTCCATTGCCATGAACAAGAATAAAATCGGCTGATTTTACTACTGACGAAGTTGGAATTGTTCCACCTCCAAAACTGGTACTGACCAGATAACGGATTCCATGACCTGAGAAACCTTTCGCAATTTCGATCAGTTCATGGATTTGTTCAGGTCGAAGTATAGGATGGTCGTATTTTACATTGCATTCGTTATTGATTTCAATTAAAACGTTGGTATACCTTCTTTCCGAGAGCCATTTTAACACATTGATCACAGCTCTTTTTACGGCTGCTTCGTCCTTAATTCTTTCATCCTGTCCAAAGTAAAAGAGTCCCAGAATAGTAACCATTCCCAACTTATCACTTTGATCAAGAATCCTTTCAAGACGATTCATATAGTCAGTCCGAAGGTTACCCGACTCATCGAAGGCTGAATTTTCCCAGGGCTGATTAATTGAATAGCCCTGAGGACTGCCACCCTGAAGATTGATCGTAAATGCCAGGAGTCCTCTTTTTCGCCAGTAGGCCATTCCCATCACAAAGTCGTTTGTATTTCGGTCAGCATCCCATATTTTGGTGTCGGGATAACTCCATAGGTGCCTCGTTTTTTGATTTAAATCATCAAAAATTCCCTGTACCATACGAGAGTTCGGCAATAAGCCCTCGAGCGGGTATCCCTTCCAGGTCTTTCCCATGAACGTGGGTATTCCGTTAATGATAAATTTTTCGCCTTTTATTGTAACCTTAGTTTGCCTCTTCTTACCGATCATTCCTGAGGCTTGTGAGAAGGTTAAATTACAAAAAAAAAGTGCTATAAATAACAGCAAAACTCTTGTCATGACTTATGTATAATATGGTTAACTGGCTGAGTTGGAACACAAATTCAATAATTAGTTAATCATTGGGCAAATCTTCTTTTCGTCTGATCTTTTTAATGGTCTCTTTCCGTGAGATAAGCATTGGAATAGCGACACCAACTGCAAGTACCAAAAGTATAAATAATGCTTTTAAACCGTTGCTTGTCGTTTCAGCCAATGTCTGAGAATACGAATTGCTGGTTATGGTGGTCGCTGCCAGTTTGATTAAACCGAGCATCATCCGGTAGGCAAATGCGCCCGGGACCATCGGTATTACAGCGGGAATGGAGAATACCAGAGGGGGAGCATGTTTATTGTGTGCCGCATAAACGCTAAGAATTCCAACAAGGGAGGCGCCAACGAAGCTGGCCATAACGATGCCGATATTTCCCTGCATCAGGATCAGCTTCATCATTCCGCCAGCGGCTCCTATCAGCCATATCACCAGCAAAGCCCTTTGAGGAACATTAAAGAGCACGGCAAAACCAAGGGCAGCAAATCCAAACCAGATCCCCTTCTCCAAAATCAGCAGTAGTTCTATCGCCATGTAATTTTAATAAGTTGTGAAAATTTAATTCGACTATTCGACTATTCGACTATTCGGCAATTAGACTTTTAGCCGACAGCCTATTTCCCTAACAACCGACAGCCTGATAGCCTACAGCCTAACAGCCTAACCGATTACAGCCCATAGATCTGCATGGCGAACATCAGGCCAAGAGCAATGGCAAATGCCATGATAAACCCGTTTACCCCTCTGACGATCCCATTCAGCGTGTTTCCATCTATGAGATCGGTGAGTGAATTGATCAGCGGAACTCCCGGAATCAGAAACAGAACCGATGTGGCTAATGCGTGTTCGGGGGTATCCCCAATACCCATCTTCACGGAAAGACCTGATACCATTGAGGCTGCAAATGATGCAAATACAATGGCAAGGTAGGGGTTAAACCGCTTTTTAATTGCTTCCTGACGAATGTAAAGGCCGAAGAAGGTGGCAACAAAAGTGACCAGCAATTCATAACCCTCCCCTCCGAATAACCGGCAAAATGAGGCACCAGCCAGAGCCACCAATGAAAGGACGAGCAGACGGGGATAATGAGGGAGGGAGGTTAATCTGTTTATCTCCTGATTGATCTGTTCTATTGTCAGATTCTCTTCAATTACACGCCAACTCATTCGGCTGATTCCGGAAACAATCTTGAAGTTTACTCCATGCGGGGGAGTACGTCTGACACTGCTCGTATAGGCTGTCCCGCTTTCTTCTGTCACTGTCAGCATTAGTGACCTGCTGGTAATTAATAGTTCGACATCATACCCCAATGCTTCGGCGATGCGGTTAACCGTTATGCGCACACGTCCGGTGCTCGCCCCGCTGCTCATCAGAAGCGTACCGACATCGAGCAACATCTCTTCAACCTCCTTAATTCTTTCGATATTCGGCCCGTTCATTTAACGTTTTAAAAATATTGGGACTAATTTACAAAGTTTTGTGAAAGTAATACCCATCAGGTTTATGAATAGTAAATAATTCATTATTTACGCGGATTGAACAGGTCATCAGTCAGATTCGATGCTGTGATAAATACGTTTTCGGTTGTTGCTCGTGAGTTGCAGAGCTGAGAAATATTTATTTGCTCCAGTTTCAGGTTTTTAACTTATTTTAGCGGCTCCTTTTGATCATCAAATGTACGATACCAATGAAAAATTTGTCTCTTTATTTATTTGGATTCCTGTTTTTTTTGAATGTCTCTATATGTTTGTCCCAGAGCCGATTTCCTGATAATGTCTATCAATTTATTGAAAATCCCGCCATTATCGAACTTAACCAGGAGCCTGGGCATGTACCTCTGCTCGCTTTCAGCACACTTGACAATGCGCTTTTAAATAGACGGGATCTTTCGCAGGGATATCTTTCATTGAACGGAATATGGAAATTTTATTATTCTGAAAATCCAGCCTCTACACCTGTGGGATTTTTTCAGACAAAATTTGATGATCATAAGTGGGGGAGTATCAAAGTTCCGGGTAACTGGGAGATGCAGGGATATGGGGATCCAATGTTCCGGAATGTCGCTCAGCCTTTTAAGACTAATCCACCAAAAGTACCTCACGATTATAATCCGGTAGGATCGTACAGAACTACCTTTACTGTACCTTCAGATTGGAAGGGAAAAGAAATATTTTTACGCATGGACGGATCTACCTCCGCCACTTTTGTATGGCTGAACGGGAAAGAGGTGGGTTACAACCAGGGGGCAAATGAGCCTGCCGAATACAAACTAACCCCCTTGTTGGTTCCGGGTAAAAACACTCTTGCAATACAGGTTTATAAATATTCCGATGGCACCTATCTTGAGGATCAGGATTTCTGGCGTCTTTCGGGTATTTTTCGTGATGTTTACCTGATGGCAACACCTCCTGTTCATATTCGCGATTATTTCATCACAACTGACCTTGACGATCAGTATCGCGATGCCAATCTGAAGATTAAATTAGCCCTCAAAAATTATCGTTCCGAATCAAAAGGTGGATTTAGGGTTAAGGCCACTTTGTTCGGAAAAAATCACCAGATTATACAGGATCCAATTGTTTCTAAGATAGTTAATTTATCAGGATCGGAAGATCAGGAGGTTCAGTTAATTGCAAGAGTGAAGAATCCTGAAAAATGGTCAGCCGAATTTCCGAATTTATATCATCTGACACTCGAATTGATTTCAGAGTCAGGAAAAGCTGAAGAGGTTATTGGTGCAACTTTTGGATTTAAAAAGGTTGAGGTGAAACATCAGGCAATCTATTGTAATGGTGTACCTGTTAAACTGAATGGTGTTAACAGTCATATGCAACATCCAACCTTAGGGCATACCATGGATACGGAAACTATCCGCAAAGATTTTATTCTTATGAAGCAATTCAATATCAATTGTGTACGAACATCGCATTATCCGCCAGTACAGGAATATCTTGAAATGGCTGATGAATTGGGTCTCTATATTGTTGACGAGACAGGTGATGAATCGCATGCCACCGAATACATCTCCGAAAAGGCAGAATGGAGAGATGCCTATGTTGAACGGGTCCAGAAAATGGTGCTACGCGACCGAAATCATCCCTCAATTATTTTTTGGAGTGCCGGAAATGAGAGTGGCTTTGGAAATAACATCTGTGAAGTAATTAAAGAGGGAAAGCGACTTGATCCTACACGTTTATGGATGTACGGTGGAAATACGGATGATGTGGAATGGAAGAATGAAGTTCCCTGTGAGGAGATCATTGGTCCGCGATATCCCACACCTTATGAGCTCGAAACCAGAATTGCACAGGTTCCTGAAAGTCAGGATCCACGCCCCTCATTTATGGATGAATATGTTGCAGCAACGGGGAATGGTGCCGGAGGACTTGATGAATACTGGAACCTGATATACAAATATCCGCGCTTGTCGGGAGGGGCAATATGGGACTGGATGAGCCCCGGTATTACAGAGAAAATCAGGTTGGTGAAGGATGAATCGCCCAATCATATCAATACTTCCATAAAGGGGAGAGCCGTTTTTGCTGAAGGCAGATTCGGTAAAGCCATCGAATTAAATGGACATGATCAGTGGATTGAAACTTACCAGGACCCGGCACTTGATATTATCGGGAAGAAACTGACCCTTTCGTTTTGGGTTTACCCGAATCAATGGAATGGAAACGGAACATTTTTAGTGAAAGGGGATTATCAATTCGGGATTGTTCAAAAGGACGAAAGGAGTTTGCAATTTTATGTTACTGATCAGAAAAAAAATGTTTTAGAGGGACTTTTACCTGAAGGATGGACAAAAAAATGGCATCATATTGCCGGTATTTGTGATGGAGAAGAGCAATCTCTTTATATTGACGGAGTAAAAATAGCACATCGTCAGTTTACCGGTAAAATAACCAATAAACCTTTTCCGGTCTCTTTGGGATACAGTACTGAAAATGATGGATCGGAATATTCACAAAATATGTCGAATGCACGGTTTGACAGGGTTGCCATCTTCGATCAACCAGTTTCGGTTGCAAGGCTGCTTTCGGAGGATTCCCCAACATTAAAAAACAGTTCACAGCTATGGCTTGATTTTGAAAACGAGGAGATCAAAGGTGAATATTTCAGTATGGGAATTGGTGCCCGGACCTATGGCATGGTCTGGCCTGACCGGACTCCCCAGCCTGAACTCTGGCAAGCAAAAAAATCGGCACAGCCGGTCCATGTGGAGTGGGTGGAAAAAGGGAAAGGGATCATTGCTATCACCAACCGGTTTGCTTTTACCAATCTGAATGAGTTAAATTGCAGTTGGGCATTGAAAGCAGACAATGCCATAATTCAGCAGGGAAACCTCGATCTGTCGCTGAAAGGAGGTGAGAAAAAGGAAGTTGCAATTCCATTTCAAAAACCTGATTTAAAGTCGGGAGTTGCATATCGTTTGTTAATCAGTTTTCAAACTAAAGAAGATAAATTCTGGGCTAAAAGTGGCTACGAGGTGGCATGGGACCAGTTAGATCTGCCCTGGAAGATAATTGAGCCTATTGAAAAAAAGAGAAGTGCTACTCCTCTGAATGTCATTGAGAACGGTGAAAAGATTATTGTTGAAGGTAACGGTTTCGCTTATGCCTTCGACAAAACGACAGGTAACCTTTCGTCCCTGAAATACGCAGGAGCAGACCTAATCAAGATCGGACCTGTTTTGAATGTTTGGCGTGCACCGTTGGTAAATGAAACTGATGGCTGGGCAAACAGTGGTTCAAGGCTTAAAGATCGTCAGCCCGGAATGGGAAATGGCCCTGTAAATAACTGGTTTAGTCTGGGATTAAATCAGCTCCATTTTAAACTTGATCACCAGGATTGGTCAAAAAACGGAGATGGCGATGTTCTTGTCAGGGTGGATAATCATGCCGAAGGATTGAATTACCACACTGCTTTTTCCAATACTTTCGTTTATAAGATTACTTCCGAGGGAGAGTTGGAAATCAGTCATACAGTTACACCACATGGCATTATGCCTGCATGGCTTCCAAAAGTGGGCTTAAAATGGGTGTTGAATCAGTCACTTGAGAATGTTAAATGGAATGGTCGCGGACCTTTTGAAAATTATCCTGACCGAAAAAGTGGTGCTAAACCGGGAATATATGAATCAAAGGTGAACGAGTTTTGTGAACCTTATCTTAAACCTCAGGATTATGGATGCAGAACAGATAACCGATGGGTTACATTCGAAAATAAAGAGGGGATAGGTATCACCTTTTCGGGAGATGAGCTTTTTAATTTCAGCGCACAGATCTACGATACTGATCATCTGACCCGTGCACAATATCCATATCAGCTAATACCGTCAGATGCAATTACTTTTAATTTTGATTATGCTACCAGCGGGGTTGGGTGTACTGCAGTATCTGTACTTGACGAATACCGTGTTTTACCGGGAGTTTATTCATTTATTTCAATGGTAAAGCCGTTTAAATTAAAAGAGTGATTTTACGCTCGATTTATCTTTGACTGCAAATTCAGGTCTTAATACGAATGGCAATTCGTTAATAAACAGTGGTATTATTATTGCCAGAACTTCTTCATCAACATTTCTGGCAGTCGCTGCTACGTGTATGCATGAGGGGGCACAAATACAGTTTGACAGTGCAAATAATCGGTTTAAGTGTTCAAATACCGGAGCAGGACATGGGTCAATTTTTTCGGGTAGCGGTTTAGTGATTAGCGGACCTGCTCCCACAGCACTAAAAACTTATAATACCCAGCTAACAGGGACAAAGTTAAGGGTATATGCCTGAATTTAATGATATGTCCTGTTATAGAAAAGTGAATGGTCAGAAAAACGTTTTTCTGACCATTCACTTTTCTCATTAGATCACATGTTAAATTAACGACGTAACTTATCGCCGAAGTATGTTAAACCATCGGGTATTTCTTTAGAATTTCACTCGATTTCATTAAAATGTCGACATATTGTGCTCTTTTATAAGCATATGGGTCTTTAAGGTTTTTCATTGACAGTTTCCCTTTGAAAGAATTAATCGTTTTATAACCCCGTGCATCCATCCACTCTTCGAGATTTTCGAGCATATTGGTAATATGACTGGCTTTATTTTTGTAAACAGCACTCACAATCTGAACTGAATCGGCTCCGGCAAGCAACATCTTTATCACATCATTACCATCAGAAATTCCTCTGCTCGTGCAGATGTCAGCACCGATATTTCCGTAAAGTAAACCGGTAAACCTCAGGCTTAATTGATAATCTTTTTGGTGTGTCAGGTCGAAAGGATAGAAGAATTCTTCAGTTTCGATATTAATTTCGGGCTGGAAAAAACGATTGAAAAGCACAACTCCATTTGCTCCTGCTTTATCCATCTGGGTAATAAAATTGAGTGGATTGGCATAAAACGGGCTTAATTTAACACTCACCGGAATCTTCAGCAGACTTTTAAGTTTTTTAAGAACACGCAGGTGTTTTGCCTCGACTTCGGCACCTGTGGTAATACCATCAAGAGGCACATCGTAGAAATTGAGTTCAAGTCCCGCTATACCGGTTTTTTCGAGAGCCAGCGCATATTCTTCCCATGATTCATCGTACATGGCATTTAAGCTCGCAAATACGGGAATACTCACTTTTGATATGAGCTTTTCAAGTTTGAATAAATGTTCTTTTGCCCCACCATGCTTTACCTCAGGAAACATATGGAGCATCTCTGCATTGCGATTGTCGTATTCCCCAAGCTGATCCTCCAACTGTATCTGTTCGAGGTGAATCTGCTCTTCGAATAACGATCTGTAAATAATTGCTGCAATACCCGCTCTCTCTATCTTCTGAATTACTGCCGGATCTTCAACTAAACTTGAAGCTCCAAGGATGATGGGATTTTTCAGCTCGACTCCCATATAAGTAGTTCTTAAATCTGCCATAATATTAATGTTTTGAAGGTTTTTTAGTACAACAAATACCACCCGGTATTCGTTCAACAAGTATACTAAAAAATCAGAAACTCTTGAATGTTTTTTCAGGATTTGACCGATTTTGACAGAATGAGCTGAAATTAAAATATGGAATTTGAAATCCAATGCATTTATTTCAGTAGATTTCATCCATCTTTGTACCTGTCAAAGGTGTTCAAAAACATATTAAATAAAAGTATTGAATGATTGAGAAACGGCTCCTTTTTGTTTGTCTTGGAAATATTTGCCGGTCACCGGCTGCAGAAGCTGTCATGAACGGAAAGTTGAAAGCGCAAGGTTTGGGTCAGAAAATTCGCTGCGACTCAGCGGGAATTATTGGAAATCATTCAGGAGAACAGGCTGATTCACGAATGCGAAAACAAGCAATGAAGCGGGGATATGAGATAACCAGCATCTCACGAAAAGTAAAGGGTCACGCCGATTTTGATCACTTCGATATGATTATTGGAATGGATGATCAGAATATCAGAGATTTAAATGCACTTGCCCGAACCGATGAGGAGAGAAAGTTGATTTTCAGAATGTCTGACTTTTGTACTCAATTCCAATACAATCACATTCCTGATCCCTATTACAGAGGACACGAGGAATTTGAATTAGTCCTTGATCTGTTGGAAGATGCGTGTGAAGGGTTAGTTGAATATTTGGGAAAACAAGGGAAACAGGAAATATTTGGAAAAAATAAAACAGGAAATAAATAGAAACAAAAAGATAAACCCCAAGTTAAAACACGAATCAGATGAATTTGGCAAAAATCGTATTCTTAACAGCTTTTGTATTTGTATTGACCTGTTGTAGCGTTCAGAGAAATCTAAATCAGGAATATAAGGGAAAAACCCAGGATGAAGTAATGCTATCGATGGGAAGACCTACCCGGGTAGAGAACCTGGATGGCGGAAGAAAGATCAATATTTATGAAAAGAGTAAGTTCTTAAAAGCAGCTGCGATAAATACCGGACAGTTTCAATATGATAAGTTCGAAAGCCCGAAAGCGATTAAGGTTGAACTCATTAAATTTTATATTAATTCGTCCGGAATTGTTGAAGAGGTGAAATATGAGGTGAACTACGAGCATTAACCGATGATTTTCTTTAAATTAAAGTTTATAGGT
>Ga0118677_10009559_pt1 | contig 15116 bp, 14 predicted proteins | sample AliMusrvi5mmetaG_FD_86154 | JGI IMG/M metagenome (GOLD analysis project Ga0118677, IMG submission 86154)
GTTTGTTATTGTTATTGAAAGTTATTTTTCGTTTTTCGTTTTTCGTTTTTCACTTTTCATTGTACACTGTACGCTGTTCACTGTACACTGATCCTGGCGTATCTGACTTCATCCCATAGCCGGCCCATTTTAAAAACAGATTTTCGGAAAACACCCTCCCGTTGATACCCGCATTTTTCGAGTACCCGCATGGATGCCGGGTTATACTCGTAAATTCCTGTGTGGATCCGGGCCAGGCCGAGGGTATAAAACCCGTAATCCGTAATGAGTTTTACAGCAATTGTTGCAATGCCCTTATTCCAGAAAGGTTCCCCGAGGAAATATCCTATTTCCGCGGATTTGCGGTAGACATCAGTGCCAGGCATCAGGCTGATGTTCCCGGCATATTCACCCCTGAATTCAATGGCGAAAAATGTTACAGGATCCTGGTTTGAAAACCGTGTGATAAAGATCTCCGCATCCTGCAATGTATAAGGATGCGGGAATCCATCACGCAGATTCCTGCTGATCTTTTCGTTGTTTGCAAGGATTGCCATCAGTGGGGCATCTGCCGGACAGAAGGGCCGGAGGGTAATTTTTTCATGAACAAGTTCCATCTTGTAATTACAATTGAATCCTAAAACAGGTGATTAAACGATTTTGCCACAAGGAATGCCGCCGCCGCTGCAGTAATTCCGATCAGGGTTACTTTTATGGCGCCTTTCAACGCAGGCTGCCCGGTTACCCTGCTTTTAAAATAACCGAAAATAAAAAGGCAGATAACCGTAAGGATTGCAGAAATGATCAATCCCTGTAAAGGGGTATTGGTAAAAAAATAAGCCGATAAGGGAATCAAACCTCCCACAATGTAGGAAGACCCAATTGTTGCCGCGCTGTTCCGGGCACGGTTTGCGTCCGGTTTTTCAAGTCCCAGTTCATACCGCATCATAAAATCGACCCATTTGTCCTTGTCCTTTGCCAGTTCATCCGCAATGATCGTTTGTGTGGATTCATTCAGGCCGTATTGTGCAAAGATCATTTTTACCTCCCCTTTTTCCTTCTCGGGAATTGTTTCAACCTCATCATATTCCCGTTTCAGTTCTGACTCGAAATGCTCCTGCTCTGTTTTCCCCGCAAGATATCCTCCCAGCCCCATCGCAATGCTGCCGGCAACAATTTCTGCAATGCCTGCCATGATCACTACCGAATTATGCTGCACGGCACCACTGAGCCCCGCTGCCAGTGCAAAAGGTACAGTAAGCCCGTCGGACATACCAATTACGATGTCGGTAATAAATTGCGAACTTCCCAGGTGTTCTTCTTTATGAGATATTTTATTTGCCATTTTCATTTTTCATTTTTCACTTTTCACTTTTCACTTCCTTAACGGTGATTCCGTTCATCCATTCCACCGGTGTGACACGTCCTTTTTCGAGCATCTCCTGCCATTTCTCATCGGTTAAACGGTTTTTTTCAACAAGTTCATAATAGGAGAATGTCGCACCTTTTGTCAGATACAGGTGCCCGTCAATTTCCACCACAACATAAATTGTATTCCCCAGGCCGGTGCCTTCATGAAGAATGCCATCCTTCGGACAGTCGGGAACATTGCGTGTATAAACATCTGCAACCAGTGCGATAGTTTTATCCGGACCTGTTACTTCATACCAGCTGCCGTATTTGAAATAGGGGTTGAGCATATCCAGTGATAAATAATCAAAATTACCGCTGATCGTCTCTATACGGTTGTATTCTTCTGTAGTTAGCAACTGGTGATCCAGCTCTTTTTTACTTGCAGAAATAAAGAAATCGAGAATATCCTGAACTTCTTTCGTTTTTTTCTCCAGCTCCTCTGTTTTCAGGTGATAACGGGTGAGGAACCCATCATTTTTCAATAGCATTTCATGACAGGTATTCCAGAATCCGAGATTCGGTTCAACATACCCCACTGTTACAGGAGGAGGAAGGTCATCCCCGCCGTCTCCCATTTCCGCGGCCATCGGTTGTTCTCCATAAAGAATTGCATCATGTTTTAATTCCGACCAGGATGCCAGCGACGTATTGAGGTTTTTCAGTTTCCAGCCGTCCGTCTGCATAAAAAAAGGATAACACTTATCGGGTTTATTCAGCTTTACCAGGGACTCCAGCCATTTGTTGTATACCGTTTGATCCCAGTTGGAAAAAGAATGGAACTTCTCTGTTTGCTGTTGCATAACAGAGTCATAAGGGGGCCATTTTTTATTTTCAAAGTAATAATTGTACAGGAGGTCCTTTGCTTTATCCACCCCCAGTGCGGAAAGAAATTCAAGACTTTTAGGGTATGCCTTTTCCGCGTTTACTGCAGTATCGACGAACTGCTGAAGAATGTCATTGTCAACCAGGTACCGCTGCGGCATAAAGTTAATGATCGGGTGGCAGGCAAGCTTGATTTTTGGGATGATCTTGTCTTGGGTTTTCACCTTTTCCCCAAGCGATTTCCTTACATTGTCAAGCACTTCATTCCCCTCAAGCTGGTCGATGTTGTCAATATGATGATCATCATAAAAAGAGCAGATGTCCCTTATCGATAAATTATCGGAATCGCCGATAAGAAATGCGATGGGATCATACACTGAATTATAAAGTTCCCTTAAGGGGCGTTGATGCAAATCTTTGCTGTTATTCAGGATAAATGCATTAAAACAGGCATTCCGCATTAAGAACCTGTCCGACAAACAATAGGGTGCAACCTGGAGCCACATCATGGTTCTGAAATACCTTTTCTGTTCTTCCGTCCTTGTATAATGGCCGCGTGGAATAAACAGGCTGTATGGGATGTAATTTCCGAATAATAACGAAATCGTATCATCCCCGGAATTTATTTTTTCCAGTTCAAATTGATAAATACTCTTCATTGCGGAAGGCGGATCCAGATCCTGCCCCGAAATCAGCGAGCAGGCAATGGCAAAATAACAGGCATTGAACCGGGCCATCTCTTTAATTGCACTGTCACTGCTGGTGGAATAATAACTCATGGATTCAAGAAAAAGACTCCTGGTAAGATCCGTTACCAACGGGACTAATTTTTCCTTTTCCAGCACCTTCAGGGTATATGAAAAGTAGGTATGCATAAGCTGAAGGTACAGATCGGTCGTAATGAAATTTGACGTATTTGAATACTGATTCTCGTCATATAAATGAAAAAGTTGTTCATGGTTTGCCTTTTCAATGACAAACCCATAACGTTCCAGTACGCGTTTAAAATCTCCGGGAAAATCTTTTTCTTCAAAACGGTTGGAAATGTTTTCCAGGGCAGGCACCATACCGTCAGCTGTTTCATGGTAATTTCCATTGCACTTTTCGTGGATCAGGGAGTCGATTTTCGCCACAAATGCCTGCTCTTTATCGGTCAGGACAACAGGGGGTACAGGTTTTCCTTTCCATTCCAGTTCTGCATTCCGGTACACCAGGGTGTCGTACCAGTTATAGTTTTTAAGGAAATAATTCCTTAGTTCGGATTCCATCAGTAAAAACCCATGCCGGGCAAAAACCATCGAGCGGATCAGCCGCAGCTCACTGATCTTCCGGGAACTGTAATCCCTCGCAAGGTCGATTTTCATCAGTTCGCCCGGTGTGATGCTGAACAAATTCATTGAACCGAGTAACAGAAAGGCGATACAACAACTTTTCCTAAGGAGTTTCATCGGGGTTTTGAATTAAGGTCAATGCTTCCGCAAGATTAACATTTCTTTTGATATACCGTTTGAATTTCAATCCGAACGAATGCCAAACATATTCTGAAACAAGGAACCGCTTGTCCTTGTCATATTCAATGGTCAGCACAACCACCTCGTGCTGCAGGGTATGCACCTCGAAATCATAGAGGGGGTGTGGGAAGAATGAAGAAAGCCACATAGGAACCAGCCTGTTGTGGTCAAGTTTCCAGATGTTGATCCGGTTCCGGACGGTGGTGTCAAGAACCGTAATTTTTCGGACGCCGAGGACAAATTCATCCTGTCCGTCCTGATCAATATCGGCTTGCCTCAATTTGAATACAGGATAAGAAAAATGCTTGCGATCGATCAGGACGTCATTTTTATTTTTAATGACGAGGATGTACCCGGAAGAATCTGCCCTTACAAGCGTGCTGAAGACTTGTCCGGGCATGCTAAGGCAGTGGAACAGCAGAACAAAAAGGAAGATTGAAAAAGGTCTCATTTATTTTTCGCTCACACGGTAACGCACCATCGGACGGTTCCTTGAGGTGCGGTCGACAATCTGAAAACCAGCCGCCTCAAAGGATTTATACAATCCGATCCAGGCAAAAGAATCCGGAAGTTTTTCCTGGGTTGGAATGGTGAGATATGCTTCGATGATCTGAATCCGATGTTCCTTTGCGTAATGGATGATTCCGTTTAACAGCGCCACGGAAACGCCCATCCTTCTGAATTTTTTATCAATAAAAAAGCAGGGAACCGACCATACAGGCTCATTGTCAATCCGTTTGTGAACACGGGATTTTTCAAGTTTCATAAAGTCTTCGCGGGGCGCGAAGGCGCACCAGGCAACAGGGAGGTCTTCATAAAGCGCAAGGATTCCAACAGGTTTTCCGGCAAGAACGAGTTCCTTCATCGCATTTTTATTCCCATCGTTGACTTTCCCTTCGTCAAAATCCTGTTTGCTTCGCCTGTAAAACATACACCAGCAATTCCCGCAAGCGCCCCGTTTACCGAAAAGCTGCACAAATTTCCCCCAGTTCGCCCTGGTTACAGGTTCAAATGTCAGCTGACTTAAAAACTCCGGGTCTTTCAATTGTTTTCCTTCATTCATATCAGGGTTCCGGGTCCTGGTTGGAGACAGAATTCAGATGTCATTATTTTTTCTTCTTTGTTAAAGGCGCAATAGCATTGTATTCCAGGGCAACGCCGACCCAGAATTCGAGGCTGTTCTGATTTGATAAAACAGCCTCGTCAACATACACATATCCCTTCATTGCTTTACCCGTGAAATCTATAGGCCGGCAGCCTTCCTGTTCAAGCATCTCGTCGGTACGGTCGGGGCCGACCCTTACCATCAGCTTGTCTTTCATCACCCCCATACTCATTTTGTCATTGATCATGAAGCAAAGACCGCCGAACATTTTTTTTTCTTCAACATGATCGTGTGTTCGCGAAACGATCTCCCTGATTCTGTCGGATAGCTGTTCATTGTATGCCATGATTCAGGATGTTAAGTTTCATGTTATTTTCCTGCAATTTTAAGCGCCACCAGATAAATTTTCCGGATGCTGTTTTTTTCTTCCCGCTCGCAAATTGCCATGATTGCCGGTGTAAGTGTCCTGTTATGAGGCGTTTTTAACTTCAGGATCTCACCCAGGGCGAATGCAGCACTCCATCTTACCACGGTTCCTGTGTGTTCAGTGTTGACAAGCAGGTTGTTGATCGTAGTATCCAGCTTTGTCGGAAAAAGGTGGGCAATATTTCCGACAACTTTTGCAGATTCCCATTTGATACGGGGTGCTTTTTCCGTCAGGGAGGCTGAAGCGTAGGTCAGAAGAGCTTCAGATGCAATTCCCGGATTTTGCTTTGTTGCAAATTCAAATGACTCGATACAGGTTGCTTTAACCGGGTCCTTTGATGTTCTGGAAAAATCAATCAGCTCATTGATCTTTAATGGATTTTCGAGGATCCACTTGCTGAGCATCTCTGTTTTTTCTTTTGGTTTGATGGTCTTGTCGGACAGTAATTCCTGGAACTTCATAAATGTGGTTTAAAATGAGGTGCTGTGGTTATTTTTTCAACAAAGCCTTCATGGGGATCCAATTTATGGTTTTCGTTTTCATGATCATTATTTAAAAGTTTCCCGGACTAAAGTCCGGGGCAAGTCATTAAAATTATTCTTCATTTTTCATTCTTCATTTTTCATTTTTCACTGTTCACTCGCCCCATAAACCATCAGGTACCTTGGAATCCGGTCATCCGGGATCTCTTTCGGATCTGTGCTGGTTGTGATTTTAAACCGGTTTTCCGGGATGCTCAGTTTCGACACCAGGTAATCATGGAGGAGCAGGTTCATCTTATCCATCCGGGATTTTTCCCGGGTGAGAAGTTTGTCATGGCCTTCCAGGCGGATGCATTTTTCAAGTGGGGAGACGAGCGGATCGTGGATATTGAGTGTTGAATCAAGATAAGTTAGAAAGGCCGGTTCTGAATTGTCAATTGCGTTGATTGCATTCAGGTTTTCCGGTGTCAGCGTATCGGGAACCGGCTGGTGGCTTACCTTTTTGAAAAAATAATCTTTGCGTGCTTCGAAAAATGCCAGGTGTTCGATGGCCTTTGCGGTATCGACGACCTGTTTCAGTTCCAGGGAGAGTTCCGGTTTTTCGTCCAGCAATTTTTTGATGTTATCCATCTTCGAAAGCTGTTTTTCGGTTAGTTCAGACTGGGAATCCTCGAAAGGCAGTTCTTTGAAGTCCTCTTCTTTCCCCCCAAAAATAGAGGCAAACAGTTTTCCCGGAGCCGCAATAGCTTTCGTGATCAGGTTTTTCAATACCTGCCCGATGATCTTCCACATGTTGAATTTGGGGTTGTCGAGGTCCCCTTCAACCGGAACCACCAGGTTGATGTTTCCGTTTTTGTCGCGCAGGATCGCGAGTACCAGTTTGATCGGCAGTTTCATCGCCGTCTTGTTCGTGATCTTTTTCCCGGCATAGATCTTTTCAACAAAAATCTTGTTATCCATTTTGATCTTGTGGTTTTTCACAGCAACGGTACCGGAATAGTTGAATTTCCCCTTGGTGAACGGGTAGGCGATGTGGAAAATGGAATAAGGGTTATAGTCGATGACCGCGACATTCTTAAGTTCGTAGGTAAGGTCGAAGTCCAGCAGGTCCATTGGGTTAATGGAAATATCAGCCGACATAAATCCGTCACGGTTGATGGTTGTGCTGAAATCGGCAGTGGCCCGGCCCTTTGAAGGGTTGATCTGCTGGACGTCAAAGAAGAATTGCTTCAGGTCAAGGGCGAATTCTTCATCCAGGGTGTGGTCTTTAAAATTCACCGAACCGCCCGTGATGCTGAACCGTTTGATCCTATAATCGGTTATGATTACCTGTTTTGCCAGGGTGCTGACATAATCAGCCAGTAAAACAAAGGGGTTGAAGCGTGAACTGGCAGACCCGTTTCCGCCCGCGAGGTCCTGTGAGGCCAGTGAAGTGCTGTCCGGGCTCATCACCACAAGTTGGGAAAAATTGTTTTCCTGCGGAAAGAGTTCAAATGCAAAGCCGGGTTCATCAAGCAGGATATCACCGAACCGCCAGATGTTCTTCTTGATATTCAGCGAATCAATGGCAATATTAAACAGGTTGAACCGGATGTCTTTTTTTCCTTGTGCATCCCCGATACTGAATTTATAAATTCCCGCCTTCCCTTTGATGGCAATGGCTTCGGGATCATTAAAATTACCGCGGGTGTGGAGGTCCAGGGATAACAGGCCGTCAAAACTGGAAATTTTGAGGTAGGGAGTGAGGTAGGGTTTTGTTACGGCCAGGTTGAAATTATCAATCTGCATTTCGTGTACAAACTCATAGGAGTCAAGGTTTAGCTTCATCTTTCCCCTGAATTTCCCGCCGGTTCTCAAAAGAAAGGCATAATCCAGATTTACCTCCTTCGTGTTCCATGCATAATGTGGAATGACGAGTGATAGTTTCTGTAGCTGGGCATCCAGTTCGAAATCATGGTTGGTGTAACTGAATTTCCCGGTGTTCACGCGGATGTCATCCACAAAGTATTTAACGGGAAGCGTATCCGCCGGAGCCTGCTTGCTTGTTTTTAACGTATCGGGACTAAGAAATTTCCTGAGAATATCATCATAGCTGAAGGCGTCCCCTTTTTGGATGACCCGAATCACCGGTTCTTCCAGGAGAAGATGGTCGATATGATATTCCTGGTGGAATAAAGGCCTCAGTTCTACTTCGGCCAGCATGTGCCGGAAACCAAGGAAAACTGTCTTTTTATCCGGTTCATACATCCGGAACCCCGAAATATTGACCTTGCCTGTAAAGATGTTTATGTTTAATGTCGCGATGCGAATAACCCTGCCCGTATATTTTTCGCTGTTTTTCTCAATCAGGTATTTTGCAATCGGGGAGATGAAAATGATCAGTGCCAGGAACAAGGCAACAAGGATCGCGGAGATCCATAAAAGTATTTTTACCAACCGCTTCATAATCGTCTATGTTTATGTTACAAAAATCTGAAATATTTATGAGAAACGGTGTTCTTATGTTCATGATGTTATTCGGATTTATATTAATTTTTTGTCCGGCATGGTTCCGGCCGTTTTCCGGCCGACACCGTGTAAACACTGGAAAACCCCGGAAACGGCCGGAAGATCGCCGGAAGGAAAAGCCTCTTGAAGAAACTGAAGGCAGTTATTTAAGATCCGACATATGTAATACGGGTCATTTAATTCCGTAATTTTGCACCCCCAAATTAAAATTATGCCTTTAAATAAACTTAGAAATATAGGGATTGCCGCACACATTGATGCAGGTAAAACCACTGTTACTGAACGGATTCTGTTTTATACAGGAACCAACCGCAAGATGGGTGAAGTCCATGACGGACAGGCCACGATGGACTTTATGAAACAGGAACAGGAAAGAGGGATTACCATTGCCTCAGCTGCCATCTCCTGTGTGTGGAACAATCATCAGATCAACCTGATCGATACTCCCGGCCACGTAGATTTTACCATCGAAGTGGAACGCTCTCTGCGTGTTATTGACGGGATGGTTGCTGTTTTTTGTGCCGTTGGCGGAGTAGAGCCTCAAAGCGAAACTGTGTGGAACCAGGCGGATCGTTATAAAGTTCCCCGGATTGCCTTTATCAATAAAATGGACCGTACCGGCGCCGATTTTTCTGCTGTCGTCAGCCAGATGAATAAATACCTGGATGCAAATGCATTTCCATTACAGATTCCGATGGGAGCAGAAGAGAATTTTACCGGGATGATCGATGTCATTGAACAGAAAGCCTATATTTTCAACGAGAAGGGCAATGATGAAGAGCCCATCCCTGCTGAATACCAGGAACAATATCGGGAAGCAAGGCTGCAGCTGGTTGAGAAAATCGCTGAATTCAATGAGGAAATCATGCAGCTTTTTTTTGATGAAAAAGAGATTCCGTCTTCTTTGCTCAAATCAGCTACACGCGATGCCACGCTGAAACTCCTGATAACGCCGGTATTCTGCGGTGCAGCGTATAAAAACAAGGGGGTTCAGAATTTGCTGGATGCGGTGGTGGATTATCTTCCTTCGCCGGTTGATGTTGGTGCCGTGGTGGGTATTGATGTTGACGATCCTGACAAATCCCATACCTGTCATCCGTCTTCCAAAGAACCCTTCTCAGCCCTTGCCTTTAAGCTGATACACGATCCTTTTGTAGGCCAGCAGACATTTACCAGGATATTTTCCGGGACGATCCGCAGTGGAATGCAGATTCTGAATTCAACCAAAGGCAAACATGAACGTATCGGACGAATCTTCCGCATCCATGCCAAAGACAGGGAAGAAATTTCAGAGGCAGGCCCCGGCGACATTGTTGCGTTGATTGGAATGAAGTTCACCAAAACAGGGGACACGCTCTGCGGTGACGAGCACCGGCTACTCCTTGAGTCAATCCATGTGCCGCCCACTGTGATCGAATTGAAAATTACGCCCGCCAAACGGGCCGAACAGACAAAACTTGGAGAAGCCCTCCACAAGCTTACAAATGAAGACCCGTCGTTTAACGTCAGATTTGATGATGAAACGGAAGAAACCATTATTTCCGGAATGGGTGAACTTCACCTCGAAATCATCATCGACCGGTTAAAGCACGAATTCAAGGTTGAAGCCATCGTAGGGGAGCCTGCTGTTGCCTTCCGGGAAACCATTACCGCTGAAGTGGAGTCGAATTACAAACACAGCAAACAAACCGGAGGAAAGGGCCAGTTTGCGCACACTGTGATGCGGATTGAGCCAAACGAAGGGAAGGGCTATGAGTTTGTGGATAAGGTGAAAGGCGGCAACATTCCGGCTGAATTCATACAGTCCGTAAATAAAGGAATAAAGAAAACACTCGAACGTGGAATCCTTGCCGGATATCCGGTTGTGGATGTGAAAGTCGTCCTTCTTGACGGCAGTCATCACCCCGTTGATTCCTCCGACATGGCATTTCAAACCTGTGCATCGATTTGTTTCCGCAATGGATTTATGAAAGCCAACCCGCACCTGCTTGAACCGGTTATGAAAATCGAGGTGAACACCCCTGACGAATCAATCGGTGATATCGTCGGCAACCTGAACCGCCGCCGCGGGAAGATTGAGGCGATGCGTCGTTACCGTAAAGGTGCGCAGAAAGTCAATGGATTTGTTCCGCTGATGGAAATGTTCGGTTATGCCACCCAGCTGAGAAACCTGTCAAGTGGCAGGGCCAATTACTCCATGGAATTTTTCAACTATTTACCGCTTCCCAAGATTCTCCAGGACGAGGTGTTGAAAAAGATCGAGGAAAAGAAAAGGCTGGAGAAAAAGTAAACGTTCACTGCTCCTTCTCCATCACAACGGTCCCTCTTACATAGATATTTTTCCCGGTATTGACATTAACGGTCGCCCCGGCTTTGATTGTCAGATTATGACAATAGGCTGAGTTGACCGTATTGATAACCGGTTTGTTCACTGTGGAAGGAACCACCACATCCGTCAGGGATGTAGGAAGAACTGAGGGGGTCCAGTTTCCGCTTTTATTCCAGTCGGTATCGATCGCACCCGTCCAGCTGATTGACGGAAATACTTCCGGATCCGCAATATGGATCTCCAGTGCAGGATCGCCGAATACATTGCTGCAATACTGACACCAGCGTTGGGCACCCGGCTCGAATTCCCCGGGCAAAGAGATCCATGGTGCTGTTTTGATTTTCGAGATCACATGAGCTGTCCCGAGGTGCCGTTCAGAAAGGGTGTCATTATACATCGCGGAAACAAATTCGCGTTCCAGGTGTTCGGACGGCCCTTCCGTAGTTCCTTCATCAAACCAGCCATACCGCGAATTGAATACACCGCCGGCAAGGAAATTTGAAATGGTGATGGCTTTCGATGCAATACAGCCGGGCTGGTCAAAAGCACCGCAGTAGCACCCCTGTGTATACAGGAAGGTGTAATTATGATTGATCCCGTTTACCTGGCTGAAATTCTGATCGGTAATATCCGTCAGATTGAACCGTAACATGTACGAGGTATTTGCATGCCCCAGATGGTGGATAAAAGAACACCCTGAATTGATTTTAGCAAGAAGTATGGCAGGAGTCCAAGATCCCACGGAATTGTTTCCCGCGTTTATGGAATCATATAATTTCCGGACAACATTGGAGGTTGTTGGTATGCCGTAAGTAAAATACCCGTTATCCGGGTGGTTGTTTTCCAGGAGGTTCATATAACTTCCGCCAAAAGTAAGGGGAGATGCATAGAGGTATTCGCCTGCCAATAAAGGGCGATTGAATTCTCCCGTAACCGGATTGGTCTTGTAAGCAATAGTTTTGTGGAGGATATGATGTAATTCCACAGTGTCAGCCACGGGCCAGCGGCCGACGGATATCTCAGGAAGTAAATCCGGGTTATCAGTAATTTCTCCGTATACGTGATTGCCATTTGCGTCATAATTCCCGTCCATACCCGAATAATACAGATCCGCAGGAATCGTCCAGTCATCGTATCCTCCCCCGGAATTCACATGGCAGTAAAAAGCCCGGGAAGGCACATACGTGTTGTTTCCGGCCAGTAAAACATAGCGGATCCCATTGGCCTGGTATTCTCCATGAATGTAATTCCTTATTTTTTCCTGGAGATCAACACCCGTGACCGTTGAGGAAATATTCTCCGTAGTCATTACCCTGACCGCAATGCCCATCCCTTCATACATTGTAATAAAGGGCCGGAATTCATTCTGGAACACGGATGGGGTTACCACAAGATAATCATAGGAGGAGGCCGATTTAGGCAACCTTGTGTATTGATCGATCATTTCAGGATTCTGGGCAAATTCACGCAGCAGTTGCGCCAGTGCGGGGGAGCCTGTTGCCAGGTTTTTCATTGCTTCCTGCGAAACGGGATCCGTTTTTGTGAGGATGCGAACGGTCACCTTCCTGGAAAAGGAAACCTGCCCCTGAGCCGGGTTGTAGGTGACAGGAGTAAACGAACAGAGGGCAAAGGCCACACCGTCCAGGAATTGCGTCAGCAGGTGACCTTCATGACCTGCCGGGTAGGGCTTGTTTTGCCGGTATACGGTTTCGTTCCGGTAAAGGGAAGACGAAAAATTCCCGAAAGCAGGATGAACAAACTGTTTCGGATAAAGAAGATAACGATCCGGAAGAATTGAATCATCTTCTTCTTTGATTTCAATGGAAACAGCAGATTCGCCGGGGGGTAAAGCAAGGACGATGTCCCGGTAAGGCAGGACGGGCTCGCCGGGAATTCCCGACTGAAGGGTATTCGGGAACGTCAGGCTGGTATATATTCCGTTTTTAACAAGAGACCCTTTCCCGAAATGATAGGTCTTTTCAATGACCCCGGCATGCGCCAGGATTGCCGGAAGAACCGAACACAGGAGGTAAATGGTGATTTTTTTCATAGCCGTTAGATATATCGAACGGACTATTTTCATAGGAATTATACTTCTTATAGGTGACTCGACTTGACAAACTTGACAAACTTGACAAACTTCTTACACTAAAGACCACCCAAGATTATAAAACGAGCATTCTTCGCGTCCGCAACCGTTATTCCTCAGTGAAAAAGTACATTTAGCCTCTGAAACAGGTAGTTCAATTGCAAATTTATCCCTAAGAAATTCGACAGACTGCTCGATAGACAAATAGGTATCACGCTTGCAACAACGAGGCCCTCCGCTTTCAGCAACCTTTTTAAGTGATTCGGCAATGATTGTATTAGCTAATGACCATTCGTCTTCGGAATTTGGGTCTTGCTCTGTAAATATATTCAAAAATATACCGGTTCCCATTGAAGCACCGCAAACACCAATGTTAAATGAACAATTCGGCAAAGTATCTTTTGCCATTTCAAGTGCAGATTGAAGTTTCTCTATCAGATTTTCAGGTTTTCCCATAAGATTATGTGTGCAAGTCAGAAGAACAGCCGGTACTATGAAATGGTGCTCGGGACCATGCATCCTGATTGCAGATGTATTCATAATTTCAACTGCAAGTTCTATTGGGTTGATACCCTGATATTTCAAGCACATTTTTGCAACAATATCAAATGGTGATGAATCGTGGCATTCATTACACACATAATGCATGTGAGTGCAGTAGCTCTCTGCCTGAAAAATGTCACCACAGAAAAGACAGGTCATTTCTTCGGGTTTGACAAGTTTAATAATGTCCTCACCACAAATTAGGCATCCGGTTGATTGCCCTTGGTTATTAACTTTTATTTCAATCATAATAATTTCTTTTTCTATTTTTTATAAAATTTACAATTTTCCTTTAAGCATTCTTTATTAAGACTGCTAAAATCACAAACAATTTTATGAACAACAGATAGTTCCGTATCAAAATTTTCTTTAGTAAAATAAATAGCTTCTTCGATAGCAATATATGTATCACGTTTACAGCATCTTGGACCTCCTGCCATAGCAATTTTATACAATGCTTTGGATGTCATCAGGTTGCAAAGCCTCCACTCATCTGTCGATAACGAAGTGGCATCCGAAATGATACTGATATAAATTCCCGTACCGACCGCCGCTCCGCAAGTTCCATGAGTTCCGCAATAACCTCCGGGAACTTTCTCTGCCCGGGTTTTTGCCTTTTTTAATCTGCTAATCTTTAAAACTTTTTCTTCGGTTGCATTGCAGTATGCAGCTATCAGAACAGCAGGAACCAGAAAATGATGCTCAGGACCATGCATGTGAATTTTTTGGTTATGCATTAATTCATTTGCCATTTTCATAGGACTGGTCGAATCTGAATTTATGCAGTATTGTTCAATTAAATCATTTGCTGAAAGGCTATGACATGAATCACACACATAATGGCTATTTACACATTTAACATTTGATGTAAATGCATTTCCGCAATATACACAATTATTAGATTCATCTTTATCAATATAAATAAGCTCGCTGCCGCATACAAGACAGCCTGTTTTCGTTAGTAAAGTATTTAGAGAAATCATAATTTTTTATTTAAAATATTCCTTCATTGGCTTAAAATAATAGTCCAGCCAGCCCTGTTTATAATCATTAACCATACTCTCGGGTATATTTGTATGATTTATAGTAATTTTAGTTTCAGCTTCAATTTCTTCGAATATTACTTTAAGAATTGAATCCTCAGCCCCTTCAGGGAAATCTGTTGCCCGCCAGGATTGCACTATCACTGTATTTGGGTGTAATTCAAGATTTTTTCCGGAAATATAATCATCCCATGCAGTAAATGCCCCACCTAATGTTGGATCAATTTTTGCAGCACCACCTGTGAATTTAGAATGTGTTTCGCTATCCAACCAGGCTTCATACATTTTTTTTGCATCAACCGGAAAAGTTTCAGAAACAGTAATAAATTCTGTGATTTTATTTGACATATTTTTTTCCTTTCAAGTAATAAATAAATTTAACATTAAACATTTTATTAGGTTTTTTATTTTAGTTATAGCCGGAGATATTTTTGATATTGTGATTAGCACAACGTCCTTTTTGAAAAAGAAGAATAGTGATTAATCATACTAAGAAATTGATTTATTCGAGAATATCAAATACCAATTATGATGCAATCGTAAAAAGTCTGAATTGTCATTCCTTTGTTTGCTTCCGTGTCGTAGCCCATGCAGGAATCACCTATTCATACTGATTATGAGATTCAAGGAATGCCATGAAAACTTACTTTTTACGATTGTATCAATTTTAGGGTGGTTCTAAAAACTGTCATTCCTGCGTATGCAGGAATCTCCTTAACCGCATGAACAAGGGATTCCTGCATTCGCAGGAATGACAATAATATAGTTATTAGAACCACCCTGAAATTTACTTATGACTTTTTCACATGGGCACCCTCTTCTAACCTGTTAGAGGTTAAGGCAAAACATAAACAATCAGGGATGA
>Ga0118677_10009560_pt1 | contig 15114 bp, 13 predicted proteins | sample AliMusrvi5mmetaG_FD_86154 | JGI IMG/M metagenome (GOLD analysis project Ga0118677, IMG submission 86154)
CTGCCATTGTTTTGCGTCCAGGATATACAAATCGCCCTTGTAATGCAGATGTGGAGTTCTGCGGCCTCCGCGGATGTTGAGGATGTAATCGACTGTGATGGATGTATTCTTTGCAGTAGCCAGCTTTTCGGAAATTGGGTGTGCATCGACACGCATTGCTTCATGAGTAACAGCTGACAGCTTGTTTGCCTTAATAAATTCGCCTACCATTTTTTCCTTAAGCACCCAGAAATCAGCAGGAATGCCGATTCTGATTCCCCAGTCAAGAGTGTTCGTTGGCATTGCGTTCTCCGTTTTGTTATTGATCTGCTCATCATCGAAATAAAAATGCCGCACCCTCATCTCACTCTTCTGCTACAACATTCCGGATAAACAACGGCGGAGATAACACACGCCTGATACATGATAAAAAAGCAACAAGAATAACCCGGACCCAACGAGATAAAAATGCGCCACATCACAAATAAAATATATATAAAATACAGTAAAATGTAACGAAAGAAAATCCTGAACCTTCAAAAACTGCATTTATGTATATCAAAATATTGTATTTGGTTCTGCTCGAAAGGGTATAATAAAAAATGGGGCATAGGCTATTGTTTGCACAACTAACCTGCACCCCAAATCATGCCGCCCTAAAATTCAGCCCAATAATGCTTCATTTTTTGAACCATGAGTCATCGGCACTCTTCTCCCATTTGTCAACCATTTTTTCAGCCTCTTCCTGAGCAATGCCATACCGCTCCTGAATCTTGCCGCGAAAGTGCTCTCTTTTCCCTGCGACAACATCAAAATCATCATCAGTAAGCTTACCCCACTGCTCCTGCACTCTACCCTTGAGTTGTTTCCAGTTACCTTCAATCTGATCCCAGTTAATCATTAGTATCTCCTGTTTTGTTTCATAAAACTCATCTTCTCTTCCTCCAATTATTACAACCTCACATCACTTTTTCGCCTTCAAAAAAATCAACAGCTTAATTTTCAGGATTCATTGAAGTAGCTTACGCATCGCATAAACTTAAAAAGCTCTCACTGGCCGAACACGTTTGAAGTAGCTCTTAATGCTGTCACCAAGGAGGCCATTGATGAAAATCTTGTACCATGCTACACTTGGACTCATTTCCGAAGAGCTCCAGTAGAGGAAATCCGCATAACCACCAACAAGGCCTTTGCTTACATAGAGCTGTTTCAGTTCGTCCATGCTTGGCAGGAACCAATCGTTAAAGCCGCCTCCCAGATATTCATGTGCAACTGCCGCAGCGCTGTTTGGATAGAGGGCAGCTGGATATTTAGCCAATATCTTTTTTGTATTACCCGCACCGTCACCAATAGCTTTACCTGTGGTTCTAATTTCCTGGTAAGCATAATCAGCGTTGGTTGTAATCTTGGACTGACTGGTACTCCAGACATAGGTTCCCGTATATGAAACGCCATCCCAGGCATCTTTATAGGTGGTGTTGACATCAGCTTCAGCTGCAATCAGGCCGTGTTGCTGGCCTTCAACGTAACCAGCGTCACCAGACTGAAAAATGTAGGCCACCTTTCCTCCTCCGTAAGAATCGCCAATCTTATACGTAACCGCATATGATCTTAGTGTGACTGAAACCATACTCAGACCAGCAAGCAGCAAAACTGCCCATAACCGGGTAAATCGTTTATTTGTAGAATGTTTCATGGCGGTAACTGTATCAATAGAGTTATTTGATAACCCGAAGACTTCGGATAAAAATGATCAATAAGTATATATAATAAGTATACAACCTGCTTCTGAGATTAATTAGTTTCATTACACTTGTTGAATGTATTTTGTACCTTGGTAACCCCATGAATCTCATCTTGTCATCAAAAAAATCGGTAACTTCCCGCCATGTCCCGTTGCTATCTCTCTTCATTCTTGCTATAATTCAACAAGATTCATCCAACCGAAACCTTTTTCCCATGCTGAAAAAACCATTTAGAATTTTAGTCGTCATGTTTGGGCTTTTGGCTGCCCTGCTTCCGTTGTCTGTTTCTGCCACACCAGCACTCGATCCCGAAAACACTATATATCTCGATCTTCCATCGGGACGAGTTGTCATCCAGATGCTTCCGGCTATCGCTCCCCGCCATGTGGCGCGCATCAAAGAGTTGACCCGCAAAGGTTTTTATGACGGACTTCCCTTCCACCGGGTTATCCCTGGATTTATGGCCCAGACAGGCGATCCGCTCGGCAATGGCTCCGGTGGTTCCGGCCAACAGCTTAAAGCCGAATTTTCGCGTGAACAGCATATCCGGGGCACCGTCTCAATGGCACGCGCATCTGACCCCAACAGTGGCGACAGCCAGTTTTTCATCTGCTTCGCACCTTCGCCATTCCTCGATGGGCAATACACCGTATGGGGACGGGTGGTATCTGGAATGGAATTTGTCGACAAGGTTAAGGCCGGTTCGCAATACAACAATGGTGCTGTTTCCAATCCCACCCGAATTGTCCATATGAGGGTCGCTTCGGACGTAAAGCCTTAAGCATAATGACTCCCTTTTGCTGACTCCTCTCGAAAACAATCATCAGTGCGATATCCGCACTGATGATCAATGCTTTTATTAAACCGTCGATGATTTCATCGCTGGTTCATGTCGCACCGGCATACAGATAATCTTGAGTTAATTTATTATAATTTATGGAGTTATAGATTATAAAGATCAAAATCCTAGGCTGCTTATAAGGATCCTTCTTGCTGAACTATTCGAAATTTTCGAATAGTTGCCCCCAAATGAATCTCTCAACATGCGTATACCTTCTCTTTTAGTTGGTAATTGATGGTATTACGAATCGTTGATCGATCTCTTGTGCTTATTCTATATTTTATGAGTAGCTCTCGGCTACAATGTCTGTGTAATGAAAGTAGCTATCCCCTGCTCTCAATGATATGATAGCACCTCATTTATCACTAAAATAGTTTGCTTTTATTACGTCGTTTTGTTATTATTATGCGATAATAACTATGTCATAATAATCTGACAATAAACGCTCGTATGGCTAACAATCCTTTCTATCTCAGGGTATTGCCGATTGACGCTCCCTTTTGTGGGCGGGAGAATGAGTTGCTTGAGTTGATATCTCACGCACAGGCAAACAGTAACGTCGTCATGTACTCGCCAAGGCGTTACGGCAAAACCTCGCTTGTAAAAAGGGTTCAAAACAGGCTTGATGAGCTGGGGTTCATAACGATCTATATCGACATTTCTGATGCATCGAGCAGCGAAGATGTCGCATCGATGATTGCAAGAGGTATTTACAGTTCTCTTTCAAAAGAAGAATCCGTGCTTAGAAAAGTCACTGGCATAATTAAGAACTGGCGTCCTGTGTTTTCACCAGACCCCTCAGCGACAGGTGGTATTTCAATGACGGTTCAGCCTGTCTCTCAGAAAACCGGGATTTCACTTCTTGAGGAGACCATGGAATCTTTCAGTAAGCTACTTCATGACAGGCATGACCAATTCAATATTGTTATCGATGAGTTTCAGGAGATCACAGGTTTTCGTGATGGAGATAAGATCGAAACGCTCCTTCGTAAACATATTCAGCAGCAGTCGAACTGCTCTTACTTTTTTCTGGGCAGCAGAAGGCGAATGTTGCTCGACATGTTCAGCCAGAAAGATCGTCCGTTTTACAAAAGCAGCATCAATCTTGAGCTTCCCGCATTAGCTGAAGATGATGCTGCGGATTTTATCATGCGGAGATTCAAAGAGGGCGATAAAGAGTGCCCCTTTGAAATCGCAAAAGAGATAGCAACCATTACCGAGGGCTATCCATACTATATTCAGAGGCTTTCCTATGCCCTCTTTCAAGTAAGTCAGAATGAGGATATCCTGGCCGAAAACCTTCAGGGCGCCATGAAGAAAATGCTTACCGAAGAGGATACTAATTTTACGGGAATGGAAAAGGCTCTGGCGCCTGGTCAAAAGCCCCTTCTCAAAGCTCTGGCAGCAGAACCTACCGAAAGCCTTTTTTCTTCGGACTATCAGCAGAAACACCGGTTACGCACACTGAGCAGTATTCAGAATGCGCTGAAAAAGCTGGAATCACTTGACTACATCGAAAAGGATTCTGAAGGCGTTTACCGACTCACCGACCCGATTTTTGCCCTCTGGATTAACAGCAAAAGCAGCGACATCCTCTCTTCAGGCAATATACCATTCATGGAGGACCAAGGCAGGTCAATCGGACAATCCCGGAAAGAAGAAAATGTTGAAAACGCTTTGAAGAGAGGGTACTCGGAGATAACCGGCTACAGGTCGGAAGAGGCGGTGGAGATAAAAGCCGAATTGCCCGAACCGGATAATGTTGACAATAACAAGCCAAGAGTACAAATTTTCTTCTCTTACGCGCATGATGACAGCGCAATCAAGGAGACCTTTTTTGATAAAGTCAGAGCACGGCTTAAAACGTCAAAAGAGTTCCGTTTCTCCTTTTCTTCCGACAGGGATATCCTTGCTGGCGAAAAATGGCACGATGAAATTCAGGAGATGATCAAACGTTGTGATTTTGGTCTACTCCTGCTTTCAACAAGCTTTTTAGGAAGCGACTACATAGAAGAACATGAACTTCCTCAACTCCTTCACAAATGCCTGCCCGTTGCTCTTGATGTCCTTGATTTAAAGAATCAGAACCTTAAAGGGCTAAACGAAAAACAGATATTCTTTTTCAACGGCAACAAATCCTTCAACGAGGTAAGAGAGCCAAACCGTACCCGATTTATTCACGGACTTGCTGTAAAAATTGAAGATCGGGTAAGAAAATATCTTAGTGCAGATAAAACAGCAGAAGATAGCGTGCTAATTGGTTGTGATCCACTCAAGAGCTTCTCCGATAGACTCCTGAAATACAATGCGCCAAACTATAAGGACGAAAAGTTCGTCCCAGGAGGCGGAGTTCCCTCTCAAATCGGTCACAACCCGGATGATAATAAGAAAGGCGATACAGTTATTGCTCTTGATTATATCAAAAATTGGGCACTTGATTCCGATGTGCCATACTTTGCACTGCTTGGCGACTTCGGAACCGGCAAAACCTTCACTTGCAGAATGCTGACCAGGGAGCTCATCGCCCTGCATGAGAAGGAGCCCGACACCTGCCCGCTCTGTATCTATATTGATTTACGGATGGTTGCAACCCGTGTCGGAGTTGAAAAGAAGACACCAAAACTGATAGATATACTGCAGGACGCGATTGAAAACACTAAAGACCCTCTTGATCGCTCTATTGTAACGCCACAGGATATCATTCAGTTGGTCCGCCAAAACAAGGCCATGATCATCTACGATGGCCTCGATGAAAAGACCGTACATTTTACCCCTGAAGAGACAAGCCGGTTTGTCGCCGAACTTTGGAGTGTCAGGGAGATCAGGGATACTAAGAGCAGGAATAATCAGGGCAAGGTGTTGATAAGCTGCCGCACCCATTACTTCAGGGATATCTTCGAACAGAACAGTCTTTTTCTCGGAAGGGATCGCGAGGGCCGTTCTTCGTCCGAATACCGCTCATGCACCCTGTTGCCGTTTGACGACAAGCAGATCAGGGAATACCTCAAAAAAAACGTTGGCAGCGATGAAGAAGAGATTGAGAGAATAATCGGACTTTTTGAAGAGGTGCATAACCTTAAAGAGCTTGCAGGCAGGCCTTATGCCCTCTCCCTGATTACCGAGTTTATCCCCAAGCTTGAACGCTTACAACACGATGGAACAGCCATAAATACTGCAAGACTGTATGAGCTAACCATTGAAAACTGGCTACGGAGAGATGAGGGTAAACATGAATTTAGTGTGCCGCATAAAAAGAAACTGATGAAGGCGCTTGCCTTTGAACTGCATCAGAGAGGCGGAAAAGGAATAAGAGTGGAAGAGCTTGAAGAGTGGCTTGACAACTGGCTCTACCAGCATCCGGTCATCAAGGATGCATACAACAATATGAATCGCGAAACCCTAAAAAAAGACCTTCGCACAGCAACCTTTATTATTCGCGAACATGATCATGAGTTCGCTTTCGCCCACACCTCACTACAGGAGTATTTCCTTGCAGGATACCTGCTTGATGCTCTTTCATCGTCGGATATGCAACATGAAGCTCTTGCAATCCCTCTACCCTCAAATGAGACGCTGAACTTTGCAGTTGAAATGCTCACTCTTGATGAACGAATGCTCAGTTTCATTATCAAGGCCATTGAGCGCATCCTTGGCAACACTTTCCAAAAAGGGGTATCTGAACTCTCACTTTCCTTGTGGCTGAAGCTGCATGAAAGGGGCATGAAGGAGCCAAACCCGGGTACGGTTCATCTTGAACAAGCGGATCTCTCCGGTTGGCAGATCAGCAACCTGAATCTCGGCAACGCCTGCTTTGACCATGCAACACTTCGGGGCACACGGTTTGAGGGAACCATTCTCACTGCATCATACTTCAGAAATACCTACCTAATCAATGCGGAATTTCTTTCTTGCAATGCCTCCTTAACTGACTTTACCAGTGCAAATGCTATCGGTAGCATCTGGAGAAATACTAATATCCAAAATACCAATTGGCATTTTGCAGATCTAAGACTCGCTTCATTTGTCTTCTGCAATACTATCGGAGGCAGAAACCTTCCCGCTGAGAAAGAGTTCGCAACCGCCTGCTGCACTGGTATAGAGAATACCACCCTTACGGAAAACACATCCATAAAAATTTATAATGGACATACAGTTCCTATTTCGGGATGCGCTTTCAGCCCCAATGGAAAAAGCATCGTTTCGTCTGCTAAAGATAGTGCTCTTAAGCTTTGGGATGCAACTTCCGGCATTTGTACCATTACTTTTAGTGGGCATACGAATGTTGTCTCAGCATGCGCTTTTAGTTCTGACGGATTAAGCATCCTTTCTGCGTCTTGGGATTGCACCATCAAGCTCTGGAATACATCTTCAGAAGACTGCATTCGCACTTTTAATGGGCATACTGAAGCTGTCAACGACTGTGCCTTCAGTTCTGACGGATCAAGAATCCTTTCCGCATCCCGAGACAACACCCTCAAACTCTGGGACACAGCTTCAGGCAACTGCATCCACACATTTACTGAGCACACGGCTGCTGTCAACAACTGTACCTTCAGTTCCGATGGGAAAAAAATCCTGTCCGCATCTGAGGACAAGACCCTCAAACTCTGGGATACAGCTTCAGGCAACTGCATCCGCACCTTTTCTGGACATATCGCTGCCGTCACAGCATGCGCTTTCAGTTCTGACGGATCCAGCACCCTTTCTGTCTCTAAGGACATGACTATCAAACTCTGGAACACATCTTCAGGCGACTGTATCAGCACCTTTTCTGGACATACCGCTGCCGTCACAGAATGCGCTTTCAGTTCCGATGGGAAAAAAATCCTGTCCGCATCTGAGGACAAGACCCTCAAACTCTGGAGTGTAACTACCGGCGACTGCATCCGCACCTTTACTGGACACACCGCTGCCGTCACAGCATGCGCTTTCAGTTCTGTTGAAAAAACAATCCTTTCCGCTTCCAGTGATTCAACCCTCAAGCTCTGGAGTGTAACGACCGGCGACTGCATCCGCACCCTGTCAGGACATAGAACAGCTGTCTCAGCATGCGCTTACAATTCTGACGGACAAAATATTCTTTCTACATCATGGGATTGTACCATCAAACTCTGGAATGCTACTTCAGGTAACTGCATCAAAACCTTTTCAGGGCATAGCACGGCGGTGACAGCATGCGCTTTCAGTCCCAATGGAAAAACAATCCTTTCCGCTTCCTTGGATGGTAACCTAAAGCTCTGGAATGCTACTTCAGGTAACTGCATCAAAACCTTTTCTGGGCATACAGGTTCTATCACAGCATGCGCTTTCAGTTCCGATGGAAACACAATCCTTTCCGCCTCAAGAGATTGCACTATTAAGTTTTGGGACACATCTTCTGGAAACTGCATCCGCACCTTTTCTGGACATAAGAATGCTGTCTACGGATGCACTTTCAGTAATGACGGAAAAACAATTCTTTCCGCGTCCTGGGATTGCACCCTCAAGCTTTGGAACACATCTTCCGGAGTCTGCATACATACTTTTAAGGGACATTCGGCGGAAATCAACGACTGTGATTTCAATTCCGATGGATCAAGAATCCTTTCCGCATCCCGAGACAACACCCTCAAACTCTGGGACACAGCTTCTGGCAACTGCATCCGCACCTTTTCTGGACATACCGTTGCCGTCACAGCTTGCGCTTTCAGTTCTGACGGGTCTCAATTCCTTTCCACTTCATGGGATAACACCCTCAAACTTTGGGACACATCTTCGGGTAACTGCATCCACACCTTTTCTGGACATACCGCTTCCGTCACAGCATGCGCTTTCAGTTCCGATGGAAAAAAAATCCTTTCCTCTTCCAATGATTCAACGCTCAAGCTCTGGAGTAAAACTTCCGGCAACTGCATCATGACAATGGCAAACCTTCCTCAAAACGAAACCGCAGCATGGGATGGAAGCGCAAAGCACTTGCTCTCCGTTTCAGAAAGCGCATGGCGCTGGATCGGGTTAAGCTCCGGCAACTCACGATTGCCTGTTGAACTTCTTAATACCAATAATTGACGATTTTATGGATCTTTCGCCTGCGGCTCAAGATGACAAGAGGGTTTGATGAAGAATGTTAACTGGTGGAAATGAAAAAAGCACCTTATACCGTGAAGTATAAGGTGCTTTTTTTTAATACGACAAGAGCTTACTTTTTAGGGGCAACTGGTGCTGATGGTGCAGCTGAACCCTGGTATACCTTTGCAACGGGAGCTGATGCAGCAGGGGCTGAGGAAGTACAATTACAGAGTAGACCGCCTACTGTTTTTGTGACCGGCTCAATAATTGATCCGACTGTATTGATAACTGCACCCGGCAGTTGAACAACCTGCTGTGCAAGTGTTCCTACACTCTGAAAAATATTGCCGAGAGCTACGGTGATTTCGTTGTTTGTCAAGTCTGCCATGATGGTGTTTGTTTTGATTATTTGATTAATGAAACTACGTAATTGAAATCCTGAAATTTTAAGGGTAGCCGGATCTATCAGACTATCGGCCTCATCGGCTGAATAAGGAACACGCGAATCTTATGTTACGACCAAAGACAAGAAGCGGGTTTTTTCCTCTTAAAACGGAAATATGAGTAATTTTCGGCCACTTATTCAATAATTATTTTTTGTATATCCATATTTCCGGTAAATTAGCTAAAGACTGGTAAGTAAACAACAAAACAACGTGTCATAGGTAAAATTTCAGTCGTTTTTTCCAGCCGGGGAGAAACGTGTTGAAGATATTGATTCACGATTCAAGGATTAAAACAAACCCGCCTGTTATGCCTTATGAGCCCCTGGAAGCCATTCTTGAGAGAATGAAAGCTGATTCTGTGTTTCGCACTGAATTGATGGCGAAAGAGGATGTTGCTGAGCGCATGGAGCTTATTATTTCTGAAATGTTATGCTGCGCACTGGAAGAAATGAATCAACCCGGTTTCGATAGTGTTGAAAGCGAAATGGATAAGGGTTTTGATGCTATGGCCTCAATAGGGTTAAAAGGCTCTTCTCCTCAATCATGCGGTTATGCCCATCCATCCAAAGCAATTGAAAAGCGCTTCAAGTAGAGTACCTGACATTTGCTCTGCATAGCTCTTGGCCCCTCACATTTCTTCAAATACTTTCAAAAAAAAGCACACCATCTTTCCTCTTTTGAAGACAAAACTGTTCAGCAGCATTCCAAAACCCTAAATATTTACAATCATGTCAAGCGAAACAAACAACGATCTCTCTCTGGCACTCTCTAATCTTGTGAATACCGGCAGCACAATTGTGCAGGAATCTCTGGAACTCGTAAGCGGTGGGCTCAAAGGTGCCGCACAAGTGATTGAACCCCTTGGCAAGACAGTTATTGATCTTCTTGGCAGTGCAATCAACACGATTGGTTCGGCCGTACAGACCGTCGCATCAGCTATTGCCCCAAAAAAGTAAGTGCATGTATTTAAAAAAGCACCCTGCTGCTAAAGCTCAGGGTGCTTTTTTTTCAAGGCCAAGCCTCCTACCCTGCAGAAAACAGCAATCAGGTGAAAACCTTTCAGCCATTTCAACCCTTTTTTAGGGTTAAACGTACCATTGAGAGGAAAAGCTTTTGTTGACCGAAAGAGTTCTCTTTTGAATGGATCAAAAAAAAAGCACTTCATGTGTTTGCATAAAGTGCTTTTTTTTCGAAAAGACGGCTGTACTAAACCGATAGATTACTTCTTAGGGGCAATAGCTGCAGCTGCACCCTGATAAACCTGAGCAACAGTGTTTGATGCGTTACCGACAAGACCGGTTGCTGTTTTGGTGATTGGCGCAATAAGTGATCCAGCTGTATTTATGACAGCTCCGGCAAGTTCAACCAGCTGCTGGGCAAGTGTTCCAAGTGTCTGAAAATAATTGTTGAGAGCTACGGTGAACTCGTTGTTTGTTAGGCTTGACATGTTGGTAATTGTTTTTTGATTGTGATGATTAATGATGCGAAATGGATGAACATTATTTCGACAGTCACTGTCGATTTTCCGTAAGTTAAAATATTTCAAACAATTACTTTAATAATTTATTCTGCATGCAGGCATTGCTGCCCTTGAGCTGGGCACGGGCATATCTGGCCCAGCCGGATTACCGTGACATTGAACTGCCCTTTTCCCGCATTCGCTGGATTACCTTGGCTGATATTCCTCATGATTACTCACTGCAGGCAGTATATGATCACCTGAAGTTATCGTACCCTGATGGCTTTGTCATTCGTGGCTGCAGCGTTACCATGGCTGAGTATTTTGCGGCCGATAACTGCCAGACCGTTAAAACGGGTGCAGAAGCCGTACTCGATCTGCATGGACAGCATCTTGAAAATCCATCGGTGGCGGGTCCTGCCGGTCGAGCATTAAAACGCGGCGCTGTAATTGAGGTTGAGATGCATGCAGCAAACATACAGATGCTTGAATCATTTCGCAAGGAAACCCGACATGCAGGCAAACCGCAATTGCAGCATGTTTTCAGGGATAAACCCTCAGCTGCCTGCCGTTGCTTTGTTTTTCAGGCACATACCGGCGAATGGCTCGCAGCAATAACTATTTCGGAAAGAGGAAAGCTGGAGGTACATACTGAGGTAATGCTGAAACGCCACAATGCTTCTGCGGATGTTATGGAGGGACTTATTGCAGGAATTTTTGAGATACTTCGCCGGGAAGGGATAAAGGAGTGGAGTCTTGGAGAGGTTCCATTCAGGATGCTGTTGCAGATTTCACCTCAACAACTTACGTCGCTGGAGCGCCTCATCGTTTCGATGGCATCACTCTGGAAGCCGGCCTATGATTTTGAAGGGTTATATCACTTTAAAAACAAGTTCAAGCCTGAATGGCGTCCAGTCGTACTCTGCAGCAACACTGCGCTGACACCGTTTATGCTAGTTGAACTTGCTTTGGCAATGGGCTTTACCGACCTTATGCTGCACAAATCAGCCTTGTTACTGAAGGAGCGCTTTTTGCCGGGATGGGTGTCCTGACTCTGATAGCTTATATCACCCGGATTATTTACTGGATGATTTCTTTCCAATAAACTTGTTGAGAAGCATGACAATAAAGACACCTCCGACAAAAAAAACTACAGGTGCAAACACTGTCGTGTATTTGAGTATTTCTGGCATATATGGAGATTATGGAACAGTAGTTTCAGGATTATTGTGATTTCCTGATGTTGGTAATATAGTGCAAGTTTATCGCGCTCTTCTTTTCACTGTACATAAGAACTGCCATGAAGCTAAGAAATTTTTGAGAATTTCTTCTTGCCATGGCGGCAATTTTTTGGGGTCAGTCAAGAATTACTATCTCCAACTCATGGAGGAAATCGAGTTGGTTTTTAAACTCACAGAGATTAACTTGGAGGTTTAGGGATTTATTAAATGTCATAAGGCCGATTTTGTTACAAATAGGCTCTATTTTTTTTGATTTATTTCCTAAATTTAGCCGTCATCACATAAAGCACCAGATGCAATGGAGTTGGCTCTAAGTTTCGTAAGATTTTTGAATTTATCTTTGTATTCCTAACTCATCCAATGCCGTATTTATGCGTATTTTAACATTCACAGGTAAAGGCGGAGTAGGTAAAACAAGTGTCTCTGCGGCTACGGCTGTCCGCTTGTCTCAGCTGGGCTATCGTACTCTTGTTCTTTCAACCGACCCGGCACACAGTCTCTCCGATTCGTTTAATCTGACTCTCGGCTCAGAACCGACCAGGATCAAGGAAAACCTTCATGCTATTGAGGTTAACCCCTATGTTGATCTTAAAGAGAATTGGCAGTCGGTACAGAAATTCTACACAAAAATCTTTATGGGTCAGGGCGTTTCAGGGGTTATGGCCGATGAAATGACCATTCTTCCAGGCATGGAGGAGCTCTTTTCGCTCTTGAGAATCAAACGCTATAAAGCATCCGGTCTCTATGATGTCCTTGTGCTTGATACCGCACCGACAGGCGAAACCTTAAGGCTTCTCTCTCTTCCCGATACCCTTGCATGGGGCATGAAGGCGGTAAAAAATGTCACAAAATATATTATCAAGCCGCTCAGCAAGCCTCTTTCAAAGATGGGTGATAAAATTGCATTCTACATTCCCCCTGCCGATGCCGTTGATTCAGTTGATCAGGTATTTGATGAGCTGGTCGATATCCGCGAAATCCTTACGGATAATGTAAAATCTACGGTTCGACTTGTAATGAACGCCGAGAAAATGTCGATCAAGGAGACCATGCGTGCCTTGACTTATCTGAACCTTTACGGATTCAAGGTGGATATGGTGCTTGTTAACAGGCTTCTTGATACCAAAGAGAACAGCGGATATCTTGAGAAGTGGAAAACTATCCAGCAGAAATACCTTGGTGAGATCGAAGAGGGCTTCTCTCCACTTCCGGTTAAAAAGCTCAGGATGTATGAAAAAGAGATTGTCGGTCTTGAGTCACTTGAGATGTTTGCTAAAGATATGTACGGCGATACTGATCCGTCAGATATGATGTACGATGAACCACCGATCAAGTTTATCCGCAACGGCAACGTCTATGAGGTACAGCTGAAGCTGATGTTTGCCAATCCTGTTGACATCGACGTTTGGGTGACTGGTGATGAACTTTACATCCATATCGGCAACCAGCGTAAGATCATTACCCTGCCTATCAGCCTGACTGGCCTTGAGCCCGGGGATGCATTCTTCAAGGACAAGTGGCTTCATATTCCTTTTGATCTTAACCAGCATGATCTGAACCACAAGAGCAAGAATCATGAGAAGGTTCTTAATTGAACGATTTTTTTAAGCTGTCAAGTGTTCTTTCAAGTGAATTTTGTTTCACAGTATTAAAGCTGGTTAAGCATGAAAGAGCACCTGTATTGCCTGTTTATTTCGGTTATCAATACATCATCAATCAATCCGTTGAAACTATGAGCTCATCCATGTATAGAAAGCATGAGTAAACTGTGATGTTGCATTTTTATTTATTGACCACAACCGTTTTAAACAAAGAAGTAACGCATGAGCAACCTTGAACTTCCTCGTATTAAACCACTCAAAATTCTCCTCATAGCCCCGAAAGGGAAAAAAGACTCTAAATCCAACCAGAAGCCATTGTTTAATATGGCTGTAGGTGTACTTGTAAGCCTGACTCCTCCGGAACATCATATAGAGATTGTCGATGAACATTTCGGCGATGAAATCAATTACGACGGGAAGTATGATTTTGTCGGTATAACGTCGCGTACCATTGATGCGACTCGAGGGTATGAAGTTGCCGACCAGTTCAGGAAAAAAGGGACAAAAGTCATGCTTGGAGGATTGCATGTATCGTTTAATACTGAAGAAGCCCGGCCACATGCGGACTGTATCGTTTGCGGAGAGGCAGAAAACCTCTGGCTGACCGTGCTTGAAGACGTGGCTAATAACCGTTTAAAACCCAGCTACGACTCCAAAGACTTCCCCCCTGTAAAAGAGATCATTCCCATTGATTATGAGCGTATTGCCAAGGCTTCCAAACGGGAAAAGGTTGATGGAACAAAATCCATACCTATCTATGTAACCCGCGGATGTCCTTTTGAATGCTCATTCTGTGTTACCCCGAATTATACAGGAAAACTCTACAGGTCACAAAAACCCGAAGAGCTCAAAAAACAGATTGAAATCGCTAAAAAGGTATTTTTCAAGCCTACCCGAAAGTCGTCGAAACCATGGTTCATGCTTACTGATGAAAACCTTGGTGTCAGTAAAAAGAAGTTATGGGAGTCTCTTGACCTGATCAAGGAGTGCAATATCAACTTCAGCGTTTTTTTCAGCATCAATTTTCTTGAAGACAAGGTGACGGTCAAGAAGCTTGTTGATGCAGGATGCATCATGGTGCTTGTCGGTTTCGAGTCCATCAATCAAAGTACGCTGGAAGCGTACAATAAAGGCCATGTCAATTCAGCGGAGAAATATTCCCGATTGATTGAGGAGTGCCGTCAGGCAGGCTTGAATGTTCAGGGTAATTTTTTGATCAATCCGGAACTTGACAGTTTCGAAGACATGGATAACCTGGTAAAGTTTGTCGGCAAAAACGGTATATTCATGCCGATTTTTCAGATTATCACCCCCTATCCGGGTACTTCAATGTACTGGGAATACAAGAATAACGGCTGGATTACCAACGAGAACTGGGAAAAGTATAATGCCATGAATCTGGTGATCCGTTCTGAAAAATACGACGCTGTAGAATTCCAGCATAAATTCAGGAAGAGCTATTACAAGGTCTATTCATGGAAAAATATTGCCAACAGGGTAAGAAAAAACCCTTATAAGCTGCTTAACCTTGTCACAAGCCTCGCATTCAGAAAAAACCTTCGCGAAGAACTGGACACTTTCGAGAGAGATAACAACATCAAAAAATGAACCGGTCACCTTTCATTACCATACAATGCTTTTTTCTTTAACTTTTTAGCCTCACCTCAATCATGAATGACCTTGAGTTACTACAGCAAAGCCACAGGGCCGATGAACTTATTTTCAAAGGACTTGTGGAATTCGGCAGTTTAAAG
>Ga0118677_10009562_pt1 | contig 15113 bp, 7 predicted proteins | sample AliMusrvi5mmetaG_FD_86154 | JGI IMG/M metagenome (GOLD analysis project Ga0118677, IMG submission 86154)
AGTCAAACGGATAGTCCGCCTCCGGGATCCAGACGACCGTGCTGGCATTCGTTACCGTGAGACTTCCTATCAGGTAAGTGTTTCCCTGGCTCACCCGGGAAACCGTCAAGGCGGCATTGGTGGCCGCTGCGAACTTCCACAAGACCACCTCTGGCATCCACGCACTATTGGCCTGCTGGTTAGTCACGGCGACCGTTGAGCCGTTCTGTGGATAGGTTTGAGCCCAAGGTGCCGCGTAGACCGCCCCGGAAATTATCAGAAACACGAAAATTGATAAGACGTTACGTTTCATAAGTAACTCCATGCACTGATTGGCCTTAAAATAAACGGCGGAAATCAACGACTCATGGGTGCCTGATGTCCCCATCAAGAATATTTGTCACTGTCCCGGCCACGAAAACCAGCTGGGTCCCGTTCTGGATCATGAATTGACCGACCATACCCAACCCCAGCGCCTGTCCCGCTGTCAGCACGGCATCGGCGTTTGTCGGGTTGCCGCCCTGGCTGTTTTGTTTAACCAGTGCCAGGCATTTTGCGCCTTGATAATGCCGCCGCAGTGGTTCGATCTGCTCCAGGGTCATTTTTTCGTCAAGCCAGCAGTCATACAAAATAATGGAAGGGTGAAAATAGGGATCAACTCCCTGGCAGCTGGTGTTATCGCATTCATAAATTTCACCAATATCTGGCATGGAACGCAGTAGTGCCGCCAGGCTCTGCCGCCGGTGCTGAGGATTTGAGATAACGATTGCTTTATGTGGTCCGACCATTTTTCCTCCGCTGCCCCAGTGCTTCTGTCAGCTGCAAAACCTCTGCAGAATGGGCAATGGGGCGGCTGTTATTATCTTAACGCATGTTGGCGCCAGATACATCGCCAGCATGCGTTGATGTGTCTACCACAAAAGAGTGATTTTTAAATGGAAGACCTGCCACTTAAGTGGTAGGTGGAGTCCCGTGTCTCGCATCTGCACTGACCGCAGGCAGAGCCCACACCGCACCCTGAGCTCGTCGAAGCCTGTCGAATCCGTCCCTATTTTCCTTCGAACCCGGTCAGACCCTCGCGCAAGGCATAAAGCGCTGCCTGGGTGCGGTTGGCCAGGTGCAGTTTGGAGAGAATATTGCTGATATGCGTGCGCACCGTCCACTCGCTGAGCGTCAATTTTTCGGCGATATCAATATTTGAAAGTCCCTGGGCCACCAGTTCGAGCACAATCAGCTCGCGGCTGGTCAGCGGCTCGCGCGTGGGCGGCAGATCAGGTGGGCGGTTCAGCTCGCGGATCAATTTATTGGCCACCAACGGGTGCAGGGATGAAACGCCCTGGTGCACATCGTGAATAGCCTGCAGCAGCTGCTGGGGAGTGGAATCTTTCAACAGGTAACCCAACGCCCCTGCTTTAATCGCCGGGAATACCTTGTCGTCGTCAGCAAAGCTGGTCAGAACCAGGATGCGTGCGTCGGGATTTTCTTTGCGAATCAACTGCGTCGCTTCAATCCCGCCCATGCCAGCCATCACCAGGTCCATCAAAATGACATCTGGCTTCAACTGGCGGGCAAGCGTCACCGCCTGTTCCCCGTTTTCCGCCTCGCCAATAATTTCAACACCAGACTGGGTGCTGATAAAAGCGTGCAGGCCTTCCCGCACTACGATATGATCATCAACAATGAGGACTCGAATATTTTCTGCCAATACCAACTCTCCTTTTTTAATGACCTTGTTCTGTATTCATCAGGGGCAGGTGAACCCAAACTGCAGCCCCCTCGCCTGGTTTTGTGATGATTTCCAGCCTGGCGCCTATTTTTTGAGCACGCTGCTGCATATTCTGCAGCCCCATACCGCCGCTCTGGCGCGCTTTTTCCAGATCGTATCCTTTGCCGTTATCTTTGATCATGAATACAATCTGGTCCTCAATTATTTTTAATGATACTTCGATTTGCGTGGCAGATGCATGCTTGAGCGAATTGTTTAATGTTTCCATGGCAATCCAGAAAAGGTGCTCTTCCTGCCGCGCTGTCAGGCTGATCAGGCCCGTCATATCAATGTGTGTCTGGATGTCGGCGCGGCTTTCCACCGATTCAAGCCGTTTCCGCAGGGCAATCACCAGCCCATCCTGTTCCAGCGAAGGCGGGCGCAGTTCATAAACCAGCAGGCGCATCTCTTGCAGTGCCAGGTGGGCAGTTTGAGATAACCGGTCGAGATACTGTTGGGCCTGGGCGAGGTTGTTTTTTTCAACCATGGTGCGGCTGGCCTCGGCATACAGTGTCACGCTGTACAGTGACTGGGTGGCCGAATCGTGCAGGTCGCGCGCCAGCCGTGACCGTTCTTCCGTGACCGCTGTCTGTTCGTAAAGGTGATAAAGTGAGAGGTTGTCGATGATCAGGGCAATATGGTCGGCGATGGACCCGATCAGGGTGATTTCTTCCAGGTTAAATGGCTCGCCGCTTCGTAAAATCAGCAGCACCCCCATCACCTGGCCGCGGGTGCGCATCGGCAGCCCCAGGTACGCATATTGTTCCTGCTGCATGCGCTCCGAAATATGGAAGCGCTCATCGAAATTGATGTTGGAGATTAACAGCGGCTCGCTGTGTTCCACCACCCAGCCTTCAACGCTGTCATTCAGCGGCAGGCTGGCAATCACAACGCGCGAATCTTCCAATCCAAACACGCTCAGCAGGTTAAACTGCTGTTTGCTGGAATCGACGGCCAGAATGGCCCCGTCTTTGGCGTTGATGATATGCAGTGCCTGTTCAAGCACCTGTTTCAAAACCGATTCAATATCCCAGGATCCGCTGGCGGCTGATATCACGTTGTACAGTCCGGTCAGGTCTTTGGCGCGTTCGCCAGCCAGCCGCTCCAGCGAGAGCAGCAGGCGCATCCGCTGCAGGGTGATCCCGGCAATTTCGCCGATGGCAACAGCCAGGTTAAGGCGGTCTTCCGATTCCGCCAGCGGGTGTTTATAACCAGCCAGCAGCAGCCCAATGGGCGCATCGACCACTTTAAAGGGAATCACCAGGCAGGCCTGCATCCCTTTCAAGATGGGCTGCAAACCAACTGGCAGACGGGCGCGTTGAATTTCCCGCAGCGAATGATAGATGATCGGTTTCCCGCTGAACAGCAGCCGCATCAATGGCTCGTCCAAATCTTCCCTGTGTCCGCAAAAAGTCTCCCATTCTCCCTCGGCCAGGCCGAAATACAGTTCCTGGTTTTCAATCAGGCCCAGCAAAACGGTTCCAGCTTTTAATCCCTGGCTTGATTGTTCCACCAGTATTTTCAACACCTCTTTTTCTTCCTGCGCCTGGCGCAGGGAAGCGGAAATCCGGATGATGACTTCCAGTCGTTCGGCCTGGCGGCGGGTCTTGGCCAGCAGGGCCTCCTTTTCCATTTCCATCTGTCGCCGTTCGGTGACATCCTCGAAGACGATATAACTTGGATGGGGAAGGGTTTCATCAACCCGCAAGAGCGGCACAGTGTTGACATCCACCCACCGGTAATCTTTAACGGTCGGGTTATAAATGCCAAATACCTGGTGGTTAAGCGGTTTGCCGCTTTGAATCGTGGGTCGTGCAATCGATTCGCCGGGTTGGAAGGGCGAACCATCCTCGTGAATGCGCTGCCAGTTTGAGTCTTCGGGGGTGCGTCCCAGAATGGCTTCGAGGGGGATCCCCAAAATATGCTGTGCTGCAGGATTGGCCTGGATGATGTGCCCCTCCGGGTCATTGTAAAATACGCCCTGGCTCATCGTCTCAAACAGGGCTCTGAAGCGTTCTTCGGCCTGGCGCAGCACGTTTTCAGCATGTTTGCGCGCAGTCAGGTCGCTCATCGCCACCAGCACGCGTTCCAGGCTTTGAACATACTCAGGGTCCACCACCATGTTGATTTTGATCCAGCGTTCCTCGTCGTTGGGCAGGTTGATTTGAAGTTCCTTTTCAAAGGATGTTATTTCTCCCATGAGTAAGGCAATGATATCGGCAAGGATATTTGCATCCCAGAAAATGGGCGTATAATCCTGCAGCCGGGAGAGAAAATCGGTTTTGTCGCTGGCGTTAAAAAACGCCAGTCCGGTCTGATTAATATCCAGAATGATCAGGTTTTTGCCCATCAGGCTGTCCATTTGGGGATGAGCCAGATAATAGGCTGTCGGGTTTGCCACGCCGCTGATCGCCATCTGTTCTACGGCATACTTTGCCCTGGACAGGTCAATTTCAAGCAGCGGAATGGGAGAATCCTGGAACAGGCTTTCATAACGCTGCTTGCTGGCCAGCAGGGCTTCCTCGTTTTGTTTGCGCTCGCTGCTGTCGCGAATGATGCTCAGCAGCACGGCCTGCCCGTCTACGCTGGCACCCCGTGAACTTACTTCCACCGGGAAAATGGCCCCGTTTTTCCTGCGGTGGCGGGTTTCAAAATGCATGCCTTTGCTGTAACCCATTTCGATCGTTGCCACCAACCCCGTCAGTTCCCCGGGGGCGGTCAGGTCTGAGATGTTCAGTGCCAGCAGCTCGGCAGACAAATACCCATAGGCCTCGTTGGCTGCCTGGTTGGCCTCCACAATACGGCCGTCCTGCTGGCGGATAAAGAGGATGATATCGCTCGAATTTTCTGCCAGCAGGTGGTAGCGCTGCAGTGAATCTTCAATCTTTTTGCGTTCGGTGACATCGGTAAATATGGTGGCAAACCAACCGCTGCGCGGTGAAACGACCGAGATGTCAAAATAACGCTGCAGCGGGGCAAAATAATCCTGGAATAAAAACGGCTCCCCGCTTTCGGCCACCCGCGCATAGATTTGTAAATAGGGAGCCGGATTTACCCCGTAAAGAACACTGGCCAGGGCGCCCCGCGCCGCATCACCCTGGATACCGACCTGTTTTTCAAAAGCCGGGTTAATCTCTTCAATAATATAGTCTACGGCCCTGTGCTCGTCATCATATACCACGCGGTGCAGGGCCATGCCTTCGGTCATTGCGCCGAACAGGGTGCGGTATTTTTGCTCACTGTCCTGCAGTTCCTCTTCCATCTTTTTTTGTTCGCTTGAATCGATGATGAATCCTTCAAAACCAATCACCTTCCCCTCGTGCGTCACCGGCCTGGCGGAAAAGGTGTGGTAACCAATAGATCCGTCCTTGCATTTACGGCTGAATTCTCCAGAAAGATATCGCGGGTCGCCGTTCAGGATGCCGTCTACAAACTTTTTGGCCGCCTCCATGTCGTCCAGCTTTTGAATTTCAACAAAATGGTGCCCTAAGATTTCATTTGCCGAATCATAACCGTACAGCCTTGCCCAGGCCGGGTTAATGTCGCGGATAAAACCTTCAGTGTCGATAAAAAAGTAGCCGGCATTCGAGTTGTTCAGAATCGAATGAAAATGGGCTTCGCTGGCGCGCAGCGCTTCTTCGGCCTGCCTGCGTGTGGTGATGTCCTGCACAATTCCACTCAGCTCTGTGATGGCGCCTGTTTCATCCCTGATCTTTTCGTCAGGCTGCGCCCAAACGGTATGGACCGAACCGTCCGGCCAGACCACGCGGTATTCCATGGCGGCCGGCTTTTGGGCGCTGATCACCGCCTCGTTGGCCTGGTCCACCTTTTCGCGGTCGTCCGGGTGGATGGCCTGTGCGATCACTTTGCTCAGGTCCGCAGGAGCGCAGCCGGGCTGGTAACCAAAAATGCGGTACATTTCATCTGACCAGTTTAACTGGTTGGTTTGGGTATTCCAACGCCAGTGGCCTACATGTGCCACCGCCTGTGATTTTTTGAGCGCTGCTTCACTCATGCGTAGATGATCTTCCGCCTGTTTGCGCTCGGTCACATCGCGAATCAACACCAGGGTATAAAGCTTCTGGTCCAGTTCATAAGTGGAAACGGTGGTTCCCATATCAAAAATTTCACCGTTGCGGCGTTGGCCTTTGGTTTCGTAAAAAGTGGGCGCTGCCTTTCCTGCAGCCCTGAGGCTTATGTATTCGGCAACGGCCGGCCGTGCTTCCGGGGCAATTAAATCCAGCACCGGTGTTCCCTGCAGTTCCTCTTCCCGTTCGTATCCAAACATGGCCGCATAAGCCGGGTTGGTCAGGATATGCACGCCCTGGTATGAAACGCCAATGGCATCGCGTGAATTTTCAAAGATGGCAGACAGCTTGAGCTGGCTTTCGCGCAGCGCTGCCTCGGTTTGTTTACGCTCGCTGATATCAAACCCGGCCGCCGCCATGGTGGTGATTTCGCCATTTTGGCCGTAAACAGCGGTTATTGAAAGGTCCACCCAGAGGGTCTTGCCATCGCGGTTAATAAAACGCAGTTCGCGGCGGGAAGAGGAGCGGGTCCCTTTTTGCATGGCGCTCATATTTTTTAAAGTCAGACCCACCTCGTCGGGATGGAGGATATCCAGGTAGCTCATGTGGTCGATTTCGGCAAGCGAAAAACCAAAGCGGTCAATAAAAGCCTGGTTAACCTGCAGAAAGTGCCCTTCGGGATCGGTCATAGAGAGGATGATGCCTGAGGCATCAAAAATGGCTTTGAGGCGCGCCTCGCTGTTTTGCACGGTCTCTTCAGCCAGCCTGCGCGCGGTAATGTCCGTATCGGCGCCAATGTAACCAATCAGGTGCCCGTCTTCATCGAACCTGGGCGTGGCGCTGGTTTCCAAAATGATAATGTGGCCGTCCTTGCAAACATTGTCGTTGATTAAGTGGCGAATGGGCGCTCCGCGCGCAAAACTGGCCAGCGCGGTTGCTGTGAGTTTCGCACGCACCGATGGACTGAACAGGTCGTAGAAATGTTTTTTCCCAACCAATTCCATAGGGGCGTATCCCAGTACCTTTTCAACCACTGGGCTGACGTAGGTGTAAAGCCCTTCGCGGTCCACCTCCCAGATCCATTCGCCGGCTGTTTCGGCCACGCGTTGGAAGCGTTCCTGGCTCTCGCGCAGGCTGATTTCCATCTGCTTGCGTTCGCTGATGTCACGGGTGATTGAAAGAATGCAAGTCTCTCCGCCAATTTCAATAATTCGGGCGGACATCAGGCAAATCTTGAAGCCCCCATTTTTAATGCGGAAGGATGCTTCGAGGTTGTTTACCTCCCCCCGTTCGCGCAGACCTTTCACCAGCCTGTCGCGGTCTGACGGGGCGCCCCAGATATCAATTTCCCGGGATGTCTTGCCCATCACTTCTTCGCGGCTGTACCCGGTCAGCGCCGTAAAACCTTCATTTATTTCAATATACAGGCCGTCTTCCAGGCGATTGATATTGATTGCATCCGGTGAAGTGTGGAAGGTCTTGGAAAATTTTTCTTCCGAAAGGCGCAGGCTTTCTTCCATGTGCTTGCGTTCGGTGATATCCCGCGAAACAACCGAAACCGCCTTTTCCCCCGGGCTCTTTTCAAAAACCATGCCGCTGCATTCCAACCAGTGCCATTCGCCGTTTTTATGGCGGAAGCGCCAGGTTTCACGGGAAGGGGATTGGGTTTCCAGCAGGGCGGCATACTTATCCTTGCGCGTATTTTCTTCTTCACGGTGGCCCAGTTCGGAAACCTTTGTTCCCAGCAGTTCTTGCGGTGTGTAACCCAACACCTGCTCATACTGTGGATTAAGATAGGTAAAACGCCCCTCCTGGTCCACTTCGCAAACCAGGTCGTTGGTATTTTCCACCAGCTGTCGGTAAAGTGCCTGGCTTTTTTGCAGGGAGATTTCATCCTCAATGGTTTTAAGCGCAAAGGCAATATCTCCCGAAATTTCGAGTACCATGTCCGTTTCTTCATTATCAAAGATGGTGCTGACCTGGCTAAAAATGCACAGCACCCCCCTCTCTTCGCCTTCATAAAGCATGGGAATGGCCGCCGCACAGGCGAAGTGTTCGTTTTTAATCGTTTCCCGCCAGGGCGCGTAGCGTTCATCGTTGGCCATATCCGCACAGATAACCACCTGTTTTGTGCGCATCGCTTCGGTTGCCGGTAACATTTCAGCCTGTTGGCGGGTGGCGCTGCGCGTGATCAGCTCCATCAGCGCATTGCCCTCTCCGGCAGATGCCAGCGCTACAGCTCGCCCTTCTTGCAGCTGTCCGATTAACACAAAATGATAGCCGCGTGTCTGCACCAGGATATTGCAACTCTCTTCCAGCAGGCGCTGTGGTTGATGCTCGCGAATGATCAGCTTGTGGATGTCGCGTATGGCGTGCAGCACCTGGTTGAGGTGCAGGATATGTTTTTCGAGCTGGCTTTTATACAGCGTCATTTCCAGGTTGGCGCGCAGTTCACGCTCGTCCACGGGGTGGGTCAGGTAGGAAAATCCATTGGCTTTTTTGGCCTGACCTATCAGCGTCTCATCACTGTAAGCCGTCAGGTAAACCACCGGGATGTCGCTTTGCTGCTGAATTTCGGCAGCAGCCTGGATGCCGTCTTTTTCGCCGCGCAGGTGGATATCCATCAAAATGGCATCCGGGTGCAGTTCCAGGGCGGCTTTAACCGCTGCATCACCCGTGGATACCAGGCCAGCCACCCGGTAACCGATTTGCACCAGGGTGTCTTCCAGGTTGGCAGCCACGGTGGCGTCATCTTCAACAATTAATATTAACGCTGGGTTCATCCTGCCTCCCGGCTAAACGTGATATTAAACAGCGTTGCGCTGATGGAAAGATAGGAATAATCCTTGCCCATGCTCAAAAAGATGGCTGGAAAAAACAAAAACCACACAATCGGTTTGATAAAAGCCCACAGCAGCAGAACTGCGATTAACGGGCGGTTTTTTTGAGGGGGTTGGAAGGAGAGTCACGACTGATTTTCCTGAACCATTAAATCAAAACATTTCGAGGGCCGCAATCCAAAACAATATCCACTATCACTATACAGTTAAAACGCATAAAATGCGAATCCATTTCAAAAATCCTGCCCTTGACAAGTCCATCATTTTACAGATAATAAGAGCATCAGTATACTGAACGGCTGTGACGGAGTAAAGTAGATCGTTGGAAGCTAACAGGGAAACAGGCGCATAGACTGAGACGCCTGCCTGGCGGAAAGCGGTTGAAGTTCCCTCCCGAGCCGCCTGGGTGAACCCGCCCCCATTAATATGGGGTCTGCGCCAGGTAACCCCGGCCGCATAACGCAGCGTTAAAAGCGTTGCCAATCTCTTCCCCTTTGGGCAGAGGTTTGGGCCAAGCGAGCTGCTTGCGCAGCTAATCAGGGTGGTACCGCGGTTTTCTCCCGTCCCTTAGTAACGTCCCTCACCCATTTTGGGGGGACCAGGGATGGGATTTTTGTTTTTATACTTATGATTTTGTGTGGAGGTGCCAATGACAGAAGAAAATGGTTTATTGCGCCAGCTGGAAACAATCCAGGCTGAAGCGCTCCAGGCGCTTGAAACCGCCGGGGATGAAAGCAGCCTGCAGGTTTGGCGCACGGCCCACCTGGGGCGCAGCGCCCCGGTGATGCGTATTTTCAGCCGCCTGAGCGAAGTATCCAAAGAGGAACGCCCCCTGGTGGGCCAGCAGGCTAACCAGGTGAAACAGGCCCTGGAAGCCGCCTTTGAGATCAGCAGCAAGGCTGTCAAGGGTGCCGCCCTGCAGCAGTCGCTCTCCAGTGAAAAACTGGATGTCACCCTGCCCGGCCGCCCCGCTCCCTACGGACGCCTGCACCCGGCCACGCAGACCCTGCGTGAAATTTATGCCGTGCTCGGCGATATGGGTTTCCAGGTCTATCGCGCCCGCGATGTGGAGACTGACGAGTATAACTTTGAACTGCTCAACATTCCCGCCCACCACCCGGCGCGCGACATGTGGGATACCTTCCACATGACCACCCCTGGCGTGCTGCTGCGCACCCACACCTCCCCCGGTCAGATCCGCGCCATGCGCCAGTATCACCCCGACCCCATCCGCGTCATCCTGCCGGGCATGTGTTACCGTTACGAGCAGGTCAGCGCCCGTTCTGAAATTCAGTTTAACCAGGTGGAAATGCTGGTGGTGGGCCGCAATATCACCTTTGGCGACCTCAAAGGCACTCTCACCGATTTTGCGCGGCGCATGTTTGGCGAAAACGCGCGCACCCGCCTGCGCCCCTCTTACTTCCCCTTCACTGAGCCCAGCGCCGAAATGGATGTGGAATGTTTTGTGTGCGGCGGCAAAGGCTGCCAGATTTGCAAAGGTTCAGGTTGGCTCGAAATTTTGGGCTGCGGCATGGTCCACCCCACCGTGCTGAAAAACGGCGGCTACGACCCCACCGTCTATTCCGGCTTCGCCGCCGGGATGGGGCCTGAACGTGTGGCCATCCTGCGCCATAAAATAGAAGATATCCGTTATTTCTGGGGAAATGACGTGCGCTTCCTGGAGCAGTTTTAATTATGAAACTACCTATTTCATGGCTTAACGATTATGTCGAAATTGATCTGCCGCTCGATGAGCTGGCTGCCTTGCTGACGGGGGTTGGTCTCGAGGTTGAAGAAGTGCGCCTGGTGGGTTTACCCATGCCCGCGATGGAGCACCTTGAGTTTAAATTCACCGGCATCAGCTGGGACCGCGACAAGATCGTGGTGGCCCAGGTGAACGAGGTGATGCCCCACCCGAATGCCGAACGCCTGGTGTTGTGCCGCCTGCAGGACGGCGAGCGCGAGCACAGCGTGCTCACCGGCGCGCCCAACCTGTTTGAATACAAGGGCATTGGCCCCCTGCCCAAACCGATCAAAGTGGCTTACGCCAAAGAAGGCGCGCGCCTCTACGACGGCCACGCCGAAGGCGAGCAGCTGGTGACGCTCAAGCGCGCCAAAATTCGCGGCGTCGAATCCTATTCCATGGTCTGCTCCGAGAAGGAACTGGGCATCTCCGACGAGCACGAAGGCATCATCATCCTGCCTGACGACGCCCCCACGGGCATGCCCCTGGTGGATTACATGGGCGACGCCGTCTACACCCTCTCCATCCTGCCCAACATGATCCGCAACGCCTGCGTCATCGGCGTGGCGCGCGAAATCGCCGCCAAAACCGGCGCAGTCCTGCAGCCGGTGCGCACCAGCCTGCCGCGCAGCGGCCCGTCGGTGGAAGGCAGCGTCAGCGTCGAAATCACCAACCCGGCGCTCAATCCGCGCTTCACCCTCGGCCTGATCCGCGGTGTGAAGGCCCGGCCCAGCCCCTACAAGGTTCAACTGCGCCTGCGCCTGGCGGGCATGCGCCCGATCAACAGCGTGGTCGATGCCACCAACTATGTCATGCTCGAATGCAACCAGCCCCTGCATGCCTTTGATTACGATGTGCTCGTCAAACGCGCCGGGGGCAAAGCTCCCAAAATCATCACCCGCGCCGCGCGCCCCGGTGAAAAGCTGAAGACCCTCGACGGGGTCGAGCGCAACCTCGACGATTTCACCGTCATGGTCACCGATACGGCCGGGTCGCTCTCCCTGGCCGGGGTGATGGGCGGGGAGGAAAGCGAAGTGACCCCCGAAACCACCAACATCCTGCTCGAGTCGGCCACCTGGGATTTCATCAACATCCGGCGCACTTCGGCCGCCCAGAAACTGGCTTCCGAGGCGGGCTACCGCTTCTCACGCGGCCTGCACCCTGAACAGGCGGTGGTCGGCCTGCAGCTGGGCCTGGAACGCATGGGCCAATGGTCTGGCGGTGAAATTGCCGCCGGCATGGTGGATGCCTACCCGCTCAAATATGTCGACCCGGTAATTATCCTGTGCAGCGCCGACGTCAAACGCCAGCTGGGCATCGAGCTTGAACTGGAAAAGATCGCTTCGATCCTCGAACCCCTCGGGTTTGAGTGCAAAACTGAAGGGCAGGCCCTGGCCGTGAAAGCGCCCCCGTTCCGCGTCGACATCGGCGAGGGGGTCATCGGCAAAGCCGATTTGATCGAAGAAGTTGCGCGCATTTACGGCTTTAACAATATCCCTGCCAGCCGCATGGCGGACCCCCTGCCGCCCCAGCGCGACAACCCGACCCTCAGGTTTGAAGAACGCCTGCGCGATATCCTCGTCAAACAGGGCCTGCAGGAAATTTACACTTACCGCCTCACCGAACCGGCGCGTGAAGCGCGCCTTTACCCCGCAGGCAGCGCCCCGGAAGTGCCTTATGTGCGCCTGCTCAACCCGGTTGCCGCCGAGCGCTGTGTCATGCGCCGCAGCCTGCTGGCTTCAGTGCTTGAAATCCTCGAGCGCAACATCCGCCTGCGCCAGCGCCTGGGCTTTTTTGAAGTCGGCCCGGTGTTTATCCCCGTGGAAGGCCAGCAGCTGCCGGATGAGCCCGTGCGCCTCGCTCTTGCCCTCAGCGGCCAGCGCGGCCTGCCGGCCTGGGATTCGCCCCAGTCGAGCCAGCTCGACTTTTTTGACCTGAAGGGCGTCGTTTCCGCCCTGCTGGATGCCCTGCATATCGGCGGCGCAGTCTTTGAAGCTGCCGCCGACCTGCCCTCCTATCACCCCGGCAAATGCGCCCGGGTTAAAGTGAATGAAGTTGAAGTGGCCGTGCTGGGTGAACTGCACCCCCTGGTCAAGGAGAATTTTGATTTCCTCAACGCGCCGGTGCTGGTGGCTGAAATAAACGTCGAAGCCCTGCGCCAGGCCGCCGCCGGCCGGTTCACCGCCCGGCCCGTACCCGTCTTTCCGCCCATGCTCGAAGACCTGGCCCTGGTGGTCGATGAAGCCCTGCCTGCCGAAGCCGTCGCCGCGGTCATCCGCAAAACAGCCGGCAAACTCCTGGCCGACCTGCGTCTCTTTGATGTCTTCCGCTCCGAACAGGTGGGCGCCGGTAAAAAGAGCCTGGCCTACAGCCTCACCTACCAGTCCGCAGACCGCACGCTCACCGACACCGAAGTGAGCAAGGCGCGCCAGCGCATCATCCGCGCCCTCGACCAGGAATTGGGCGCCAAACTGCGCGCGTAAGATCACTTTATTGATGCGGGGGCGGGGCGCTGCCCTGCCCCTGCCGCGACCATCCAGCCCAATCCCCCATGCGCCAGGACCCCGACCTCTCCTTCGAAATGCCCCTCTGGTCCAGCGGCCTGCTCGCCGCCGGGTTGGATGAGGCCGGGCGCGGCGCATGGGCCGGGCCGGTTTCAGCCGGGGCAGTCATCCTGCCCTCCGACCCGGGCATCCTGGAGCGGCTTAAAGGCGTGCGCGATTCGAAGCAGATGACGCCGCGCCAGCGCTTCAGCTGGGCCGCAAAAATTAAAAACACGGTCCTGGCCTGGGGGATCGGTTATGCTTCCAACCAGGAGATCGATTCAATCGGCATCCTGCCGGCCACGCGCCTGGCCATGCTGCGCGCCCTGGCCATGTTATCCATCCAACCCCGGCACCTGTTGGTGGATGCCCTGCGCCTGAAGGAAAGCGGCCTGCCCCAGACCGCCATTATCCGCGGCGACAGCCGCTGCCTGAGCATTGCCGCGGCCTCGGTGCTGGCCAAAACCGGGCGCGATGCCCTCATGGCTGAGCTGGCCCTCGCTTTTCCCGGTTACGGCCTGGAACAGCATAAAGGCTACGGCACGGCCCGCCACCGCCAGGCCATGTGCGATCTGGGCCTTTCCCCCCTCCACCGCCGCTCCTATGCCCCCTGCAGGGCGCTTGAAGAAGGGGGCTCCCGGGCGAATACAGGCTCAAACGATAGTTAGTATAGACTAACCAACGCACCACCCGCATGCGAGGGCCTGTTTTTGACCCATAATCCCTTACGGGCAGCCCATCATGACAGGCATGGTCGAGCGTCTCCGCGCAACTTAAGATTAATTCCAGCGTAAATCAATATATAATACCCGCCACGGGTATAAAATAAAACAGAAACGCGAATTCTATCCGTTACCACTCGTGAACTCTGGAAAGGAGCCTACCCATGCATAATCCACATTCCACCATCACCTGCGGCAGCTGCGGCGCCCCAATCGCCCCCGTACCCGGCAAGGATTATTTTGTCTGCCCCTACTGCGGCGCTTATTATTTCCCCGAAGCCTCCCAGGATGGGGTCAAAATATTGGGGGAGCCCGGCAGCTTAACCTGCCCGGTCTGTAAAATTCCCCTCGTCACCGCCGTCATCGGCCAGGATTTTCATGTCCAGGCCTGCTCCAGGTGCCGCGGGGTGATGGTCAGCCAGGACCTGCTCGCCTTTGTCATCCGCTCCCTGCGCCTGACATCCAAAAAAATCGACGACACCCTGCCCCTCGACCGTTCGGGCTTAAATATCCAGCGCTTTTGCCAGACCTGCGGCAGGAAAATGGACACCCATGCTTACGAAGGCGGCGGCAACATCGTCATCGATGTCTGTATCCACTGCGGCCTGGTCTGGTTCGATTACGGCGAGATCAAACGCGTGGTCACTTCCCCGGAAATCGGAATCAACCGGCAGGAAATGGGGGTCATTGATGAGTTCAAGGAGCATGTCGAAACTTTGAATAAAAGAAAAGGCCTGTTCTTCTAGCTGCCCACCTTGCGTTTTCAGAAAGGCAAGGGCTGAATGGCAGTCAATCTCTTTTAAAACTTCCCCTGTCGGACAGCATTTTTTCCTTCCCCATTTTTCCCCTCAAAATACAGCTTGTTCTTGTTTATAAATCTTGAAAACTGGGCCGGAAGCTCCTCCTGCGTGAAAATGGCTTTAACCGGGCAGACATTCACACACGATTTGTCCTTCACACCAATACAGGGTTGCGCAAGGATATAGGCCATCGCAAGCCGTGTCTATAATAAAATTGCTCATTCCAAAATCACAGGCCGCCCTTTAATCGGGCGGCCTGTTTTTGATAAACAAGGCGGCGCAGCGCAGCGTTTAGATCAATACGTATGGCCCGGCCCATCCGCGTTTTCTGCAGCAGCCGCGGCCTGGTCGGACGGAATGACGCACACCTTGTCGCCCCCGAAAGCCGAGCGCCAGACATAACCGCTGGCGCAGGCGTCCGCCGCCACCACGCGTGAGGCCGCCGCGGCATTGTCCGCCGCCACCTGGCTGCGTTGAGCGGCGGTCACGCACACCAAATCGGTGCTCCGCCCTTCGCGCCAGACGTAGCCTGAAACGCATGAGTTCGGGCCGTAAGCCCCGCCCGCGTTAATGCGGCCAGCCGCCGCGGCGTTATCTGCCGCCACCTGGGTGTTTTCAGCAGGGGTAACGCATACCACGTCCCCCGGCCAGGCACTGCGCCAGACATAGCAGGCCACGCAAGTGCTGGGACC
>Ga0118677_10009563_pt1 | contig 15113 bp, 15 predicted proteins | sample AliMusrvi5mmetaG_FD_86154 | JGI IMG/M metagenome (GOLD analysis project Ga0118677, IMG submission 86154)
GATCGGAGCAGCCGGGTATGTTGCCCCCAGGCATATGAAAGCCATAAAGGAAACCGGCAACAACCTGGTTGCCGCATTGGATCCCTATGATGGAGTAGGTGTTATCGACAGCTATTTTCCGAATGCGGATTTTTTCATCGAGCCTGAGCGCTTCGACCGTCACCTTGATAAACTCAGAAGGCAGTCATTAAACGGCGGTACAAAAAACACGAAGGTGGATTTTGTTTCCATCTGCTCACCGAACTACATGCACGATTCGCATATCCGGCTTGCCCTGCGGAACGATGCAAATGCGATCTGTGAAAAACCGATTGTTCTTAATCCCTGGAATGCGGATGCATTACGGGTGATCGAACAGGAGACCGGGAAAAAGGTATATACCATTCTCCAGGTTAGGCTCCATCCGGCACTGATTGCACTGAAGAAAAAAATTGAAAGTGATACGTCGGGTAAAATTTACGATTGTGACCTGACCTATATCACCTCCCGCGGAAACTGGTATTACCGTTCCTGGAAAGGCGATGTCTCCAAATCCGGTGGTATTGCCACGAACATCGGCGTTCACTTTTTTGACCTGCTCACATGGATTTTCGGCAGGATCAGGGAGAATACTGTCCATGTGCTTGACGCGAACAAGGCAGGGGGATTCCTGCAGCTTGAAAAGGCAAATATCCGCTGGTTTCTTAGCATAGACTCCAGAGATGTCCCTGAACATCTCAAAGCGAAAGGTGTCCGAACCTATCGTTCACTGATGGTCGGCGGTGAAGAAGTTGAATTCAGCGAAGGATTTACAGACCTTCATACGGAAAGTTACCGGAACATCCTTGCAGGAAATGGCTTCGGCCTTGAAGATGCCCGAACCAGCATAGAAATTGTATGCCAGATACGGAATGCACAGGTGACGGGTATTAAGGGCGATTATCATCCATTTCTCATAAAGAAATAACCAGACATGAAAATTTTAATTACAGGTGGAACAGGTTACATTGGCTCACATACCGTTGTCGAGATTCAGAATAAAGGCTTTGAAGTCATCATTGCCGATGATCTTTCAAATTCTTCGATGGAGGTCCTGGACAACATTGAAAAAATTACAGGAAAACGACCCCTGTTTGAGAAAATAGATCTTTCAGAACCCGGCCCGACGGCTGCATTTTTTGAAAGGCATCACGACATCGGTGCAATCATTCACTTTGCCGCAAAAAAGGCAGTGGGTGAATCGGTTGAGAAGCCTTTGGTTTATTACCGCAACAACCTTGTCTCCCTGATGAATATCCTCCAGGGAATGAAAGATCACAAGATCGAACATCTTGTTTTTTCTTCATCCTGCACAGTTTACGGCCAGCCCGATGAACTCCCTGTAAAAGAGACCTCCCCGATAAAGTTTGCCATGTCGCCCTATGGTAATACAAAACAGATCTCCGAGGAAATAATTACCGACTTCAGCAAGGTAATGGATGAGTTCAGGGTGATTTTGCTGCGTTACTTCAACCCGATCGGTGCGCACGGCTCAGTCATGATCGGCGAGTTGCCGTTGGGGATCCCGCAAAACCTGATGCCGTACATTACCCAGACGGCTATCGGGATACGTGATTATCTGAGGGTATGGGGAAATGATTACAATACCCCGGACGGAACAGCCATCCGCGACTACATCCATGTGGTGGATATTGCCAAAGCACATGTGATAGCCGTTGAACGTATGCTGAATAAAACGGGGAAGAAAAAAATCGAGATCTTCAACCTTGGAACAGGGAACGGTTTTTCAGTTCTCCAGGTTATACAGTCATTTGAGAAAATGTCAGGAATTAAACTGAATTACCTGATCATGGAACGCCGCCCGGGTGATGTAGAGACCGTGTGGGCAGATACTTCCTTCGCAAATAATGAACTTGGCTGGAAAGCCGGACTTACGCTGGATGATATGACACTTTCTGCCTGGAAGTGGGAACTGGAACTTAAGAAGAAGTCAGGAGTCTGAATTCAGGAGTCGGGAGTCTGAAAACTCAATATCTCAACATCTCAATATCTCAATATCTCAATATCTCAATATCTGAACCTATGAAAACACTACTCATCACCGGTGGAGCCGGATTTATCGGATCCCATGTTGTAAGGTTGTTTGTGAATAAATATCCGGATTATAAAATCGTAAACCTCGACAAGCTGACCTATGCCGGGAACCTGGCAAACCTCAAGGATGTCGAAAAGGCCCCCAATTACGAGTTCGTTAAGGCAGATATTGTGGATGCGGAAGCAATCACGGCTATTTTTGAGAAATACCGGTTTGACGGGGTGATCCACCTGGCTGCCGAGTCACATGTCGACCGGTCCATCAGTAACCCGATGGAATTTATTTTCACGAATATTGTGGGTACTGTAAACCTGCTGAATGCAGCGCGGATTCTCTGGAAAGACCAGATGGAAGGCAAGAAATTCTATCATATTTCAACCGATGAGGTATACGGATCACTGGGCGAGACCGGCCTTTTCGTAGAAACGACGGCTTATGATCCCAGGAGCCCCTATTCCGCATCAAAGGCCAGTTCTGATCATCTTGTCAGGGCTTATCATCATACCTATAAACTTCCGGTTGTCATTTCAAATTGTTCAAATAATTACGGGAGTTACCAGTTCCCGGAGAAACTGATCCCGCTTTCAATTAACAACATCAAGCATAACAAACCTATTCCGATCTACGGAAAGGGCGAAAATATCCGGGACTGGCTGTATGTCGAGGACCATGCCAACGCCATCGACCTTATCTTTCACAAAGGGAAAGATGGGGATACGTACAATATCGGCGGTAACAACGAATGGACCAACATTGACCTTATCATGCTTTTGTGTAAAATCATGGACCAGAAGCTGAACCGTACGGAAGGTGATTCTGAAAAACTGATCACCTATGTCAAGGACCGGGCCGGCCATGACTTACGGTATGCCATCGATTCCTCGAAACTGCAGCGTGAACTGGGCTGGAAACCTTCACTGGTATTCGCACAGGGACTGGAGAAAACCGTGGACTGGTATCTTGCAAACGAGGCCTGGATGGAAAATATCACTTCCGGCGATTACCAGAAGTATTACGAAAAACAGTATGTAACGCGGTAGGTATTATGCCCCGCTTACCGTAACCCCCGGGCCGATTTTAGCGATCAGTCCCTGGAGTACATTTCCCGGACCGACTTCCACGAATTCAGTGGCTCCGTCGGCGATCATGTTCAGTGTCAGCTGTGTCCATAGAACCGGTTTTGTGAGCTGGGCGATCAGGTTTTCACGGATTTGCGCAGGGTTGGTTACGCGAAGTGCGGTGGCATTCTGGTAGATGGGACAAACGGGGTCGCTGAACGTGGTGTTGCCAATGGCGGCTGCCAGTTCAATACGGGCCGGTTCCATTAACGGTGAATGAAAAGCGCCCCCGACTTTCAAAGGCAAAGCTCTTCTTGCACCTGCAGCTTTCAATTGTTCACAGGCTATTTCGATGCCTTTCATGCTTCCGGAAATGACAAGCTGGCCGGGGCTGTTATAATTTGCAGCCACAACCACTTCTTCAATCCCATTGCAGATCTCTTCCACTTTTTTATCGTCAAGTCCAAGGATGGCCGCCATGGTGGAAGGCTCAGCTTCGCAGGCTTTCTGCATCGCCCTGGCACGGGCGGAGACCAGGCGGAGGCCGTCTTCGAATGAAAGCGCATTGTTTGCAACAAGGGCTGAGAATTCCCCAAGTGAATGGCCGGCAACCATATCCGGTTTAAATGCATCCCCAAGTGTTGCAGCGAGAATCACCGAATGCAGGAAAACTGCGGGTTGTGTTACACGCGTCTGCCTGAGGTCTTCATCGGTGCCGGAAAACATCAGGTCGGTAATCCTGAATCCCAGGATCTCATTTGCTTTCTCGAATAATTCCTTTGCCAGTGGTGACTGTTCGTACAGGTTTTTGCCCATACCCGTAAACTGCGCTCCCTGTCCGGGGAATACATATGCCTTCATGGTTCAGTTGTAAGTTGTAAATTGTAAATTGTAAGTTTTAGGTTGGTTGATGAGTTGTGGGTTGTGAGTTGCAGTTAATTTGCAACTTGCAACCCACAACTTACAACTCGCAACTATTATTTCCGGTCTCCCAGGAATCTCAGTAAAAAGAGAAACAGGTTGATGAAATCCAGGTATAGTGTTAAGGCTCCGAGGATACTCAGTTTTCTTATATTGGCGTCACCTGATTCCATGCCGGCACCACTGCCGATCCTTTTCAGTTTCTGAACATCATATGCCGTAAGTCCGGTGAAAATCAGCACGCCGGCAACACTGATGATGTATTCCATGGTGCTGCTGTGCATGAACATGTTTACTACCATCGCGATGATCATCCCGAAAAGACCCATCATCATAATCGAGCCGAATTTCGTCAGGTCAGTCTTGGTGGTATAACCCAGGGCTGCCATCACACCAAACATTCCTGCGGTAACGAGGAAGGTTTTGTAAACGGAAGCCATTGTGTATATCAATAGAATTGAGCTAAGGCTCATTCCCATAAGGATTGCAAATGCCAGAAACAATAATGTCATAATGGCAGGCGACAATCGTTGAAAGCCTAGTGACATAAGCAGTACGAATGCGAAGGGCGCAAATGTTATGATCCATCCCAATGAAGTCATTTTATGTGTCAAGGGATTTCCAAGACTGGAACTCAGATCAGGAGATATTGCGAAAAGATAAGCAGTGATGGCGGTTACAAACATTGCAACTGTCATCCAGATGAAAACACTGGCCATGAACGTCTTTGCAATTGCTGTTGTTGACGATGTCTGCTGGCCGGCGAAGAAATATCCGTTGTTTTGTGATTCCATAGGGTTGGATTTAATTGGTTTTAATGTAATCTCGTTGCGATCAGATGAAGAAACTCTGCACGGGTTGTTTCCCGTTCAAAGGCACCCACAAAATCGGATGTCGTTGTGACAGAGTTTTGTTTTTGAATGCCGCGCATTGACATACACAAATGTTGTGCCTCGATAACAACTGCCACCCCGAGTGGTTTTAATGTCGTATTAATGGCTTCCTTAATCTGGGATGTCAGCCGTTCCTGCACCTGGAGGCGGCGGGCGTAAATTTCGACGACCCTCGCGATCTTGCTCAGCCCTGTGATATATTTGTCCGGAATATAGGCAACATGGGCTTTGCCGATAAAAGGTATCATGTGATGTTCGCACATGGAATAGATCTCAATATCTTTGACGATGACCATTTCGCGGTAATCTTCCCTGAATTTTGCCGAATTCAGCACGGCAACCGGGTCAAGGTCATATCCCTGAGTCAGGAACTGGATGGCTTTGGCAACCCGAAGCGGTGTTTTCAACAGGCCTTCGCGATCGGGATTTTCACCGATCAGCCGCAGGATTTCGCGATAATGCATACTTAATGCATCAAGTACCTCAGGATCATATTCTTCAAATCGTTCGTAACTCAGTTTTTTATCAGACATTTCAGATTCTTTTTAGCGAAGTTAGCCGCCATAATATTCGGCATAATTATTTTCAGTTTCCTCCAGGCGAACACGATGAAGTTCAGCTCCAAGAGCGACAATTCCGGGTTCAAGCGCTTCCCAGATCCCGATTGCCAGGTTCTCGGTGGAAGCAAGCTTTCCCTGCATAAAGTCAACGTCAAGGTTAATATTCCTATGATCCAGTTTTTCAATCACTTCCTCCTGGATGATCCGGCTGACAATCTTAAGATCTGCTACAAATCCTGTTTCATCATTTAATGAACCTTTGATTGTAACAAAAAGTGTGTAATTGTGGCCATGCCAGTTCGGATTTGAACATTTTCCGAATACCTCGAGGTTTTTCTCTTGCGAGTAATCGGGTCTGAACAACCGGTGCGCAGCACTGAAACGTTCCTTTCTGGTGATATGAACTGTCTTCATCTGATCGCAAAATTACTACTTTTTTTATGAGTTTTTGTTATTGCCCGTCCGGTTGCCCGAAGCAGAGGAGGAACAACGTGTTAAACCGGTTTGATTTGTAACAGAGGGTACCTCTATTGCTGAATGGTTTTTGAGAATTTGGTCAGAGCAACCACTTCAAAAGCTGTATAGCACAAATAGAGGATAAAAAAACTGAGGCCAAAGGGCATGGCATCCTGTTTATGCATCAGGATATAGGTCACCATCACGGCGATAAACAGGAACAACTTGGCCAGCGTGATCAACAGGTAGGTGTTCAGGAATTTCATGAAACGCTTATCCGATGCTCTGATCAAAAGATAGTATCCAATGATGGTGACTGACAGGAAAAACAGAAAGAGGTAGGGGAGGGCAGGGGTAAGAAATGAGGGTGGCAGCAAAAATGACAGACCAAGTGCAAGAGCCACCAGAATGGAGGAATACCCGAGCAGTTTTTTAACAAATGGAAGAAAGCCTGATTTCATAACAGCAAATTATTAATGATGGGTAAAGCCATTTCTATTTCTTTTTCAGAAGATCGCGTGTTACATAATAGATGGCAACAACGACAGAACCAAGGGACAGAATGATCGTAAAAACCGGTTTTGTGTTCAGCCATTTATCCACTTTGAAACCGCCGAAAACACCGATGAGGATGATGGCCAGCATCTGGAATGCCATGCCCGAATAACGGGCGTAGGCATTAAGCTGTCGTTTCTTTTTGTCGAAACTCATTTGGCAGAACAGGGGAACCCTGATTGACTTTGTTGCCCGGATTTTCCATGACACAGTTTCCTGAGAATCTTGCTCCCGGCTCAATGGCAAGTTTGTTGGTGGTGATGTCGCCTGTGAATTTAGCCGATTCTTTCAGTGTGATCAGTTCCGCCACTTTAACGGTCGCCTTTATTTCCCCGGAGAAATCCGCGTTCTGGCAGTTGATTTCACCTTCGATGTTGCCTGTCGGGCCAACAACAACCTTTCCTTTGCAGTGGATGGATCCGATAAACGTACCGTCAATCCGGAAATCACCGTTTAACCGGATCTCTCCTTTAACGATGGTTCCAGCGCCCAGCAAGTTGATGGAAGGGACCTCTGCTTCTTTATTTTTAACCATGATCGCCTTGTATTAATGGGAATGGATAAGTGTTCCGGATTTTCAACCGGAAACCAATCCAAAATTAAAATAATTATCCTATTAAATCAAAGGAAAAAATAAACCGTGTGGAAGGTTCCGGAAAACAGGGAGAAATCTATTTTTTTATCGGGTATGTTTTTTCAAAGAACTGCCTGTATGCCTTTGCGTCCCGGCTCTTATAGAATACGGGGTAATTCTCCGATGAAATGATAAAATCATCATATCCCCCGCTGCTTTCAAGCTTTGTGAAGATGTACTTGCTGTCGTTGATAGAAAGGTAATATCCTAAGGCCTTATCTGCATTTCCGAAATTATTGACCGTGATCATTTCTTTTGATCCGTCCAGGAGTATACTGTTGATCATCAGGTTTTCAAGATCGAAATATTTGGTATTAAAATCCGCAATTTTAATTTTAAGCGCATTTACATCAACCAGTTTGTTGTCAACAATAAGAATAAAGAAATGAACAGAATTTGGACTGTAGGTATAGAGATTTTCAATTATGGGAGTTTGAGCAGCACCCGTTGAATCAGCGGCAGTCGGATTGGTTTTTCCCGGCTGGATCTGTTTTTTCCCAAGGAGATCCAGTACTCTCTGGGCCATGGGGCGGACATCACTTTTCGGGTATTTGGTTATGATATGCTGCATTGCTGACACGAGTGAATCCTCCACCTCTATTTTCCCCAGGGACAACGCTTTCAGGTATTCGAATTTCGGGAATAATGCGGAATCGGAGGGATATTTGGCCCTTGCAATGTCGGAGTTGTTTATGACCATATAGTATTGCTGGTTCATAAATGCCTCATAGGTGTCTTCATAGAGGACTGTTGCTTCTTTCTTCTTGCCCTGGATCTCCTTGTAATAATTGGGATTGATAAGCAGTTTTGCAAAATCAGTTTCAGGATAATTTGTCAGGATCAGATTTTTGCAGGAATCACTCAGCGGTTGGTTTCCAAGCTGCTTGTACAGATGGTACAATTCATAATCAGAAGCAACCGTGTATTTGGTATTCGGAAAACGATTCAGCAGGGCTGAAAAGGATTCGATGGACCGCTCGTAATCCTCAAGTCCTTCAATGTAAATGAACCCAAGGCTGTACAGCGACTGGATCAATTTATCATCTGAAGCCTTCATGGCTTCCGGAGTGGAAGGGATATCTTTCAGGTAAAAATCCCTTTTTTTCGGATCGGTGGCGGCTTTTGTCGCTCCTTTTCCACCCTTTTGTGTGGAATCGGCGATCTGGGTGGTATCCGGTTTGATTTCAGAATTGTCGAATGATTCGACTGTTTTGTTGCTCAGGAACCAGTCGTCTTCAAGTTTACGATGTCCCCATTTTTTTGCAAAGGTTGAGAATCCGTTTGCAAGCGTGGAGGGATTGTAAAAGTACCAGGATCCGACACCAACACCGCCGGTGGAAGGGAGTCCTCCTCCCGGCTGGTTTTGTCCGTTTTGCATGAGCAGGTACTGGTTTTCAAGGCGCTCCTGTTCCTCTTTGGCTTTTTTCTGTTCTTCAGCAATGAGGTTTGTGATGATTTTATCAATTACAACATTCCTTTGGCCTTCAGTCATTTTGGCAAGTTTCTGCAAACTGTCCTCCCGGTCAACAACGGTAAGGTTGGTAACCAGTTCCGTCAGGGTCTCCGTCTTTTTCTTAATCTCTTTGTAATTGCTGAAATCTTTTGGCAGAAACTGCATGGTGCTGTCATAGTATGCCTGGGCAGGTTTGTATTTTTTTGCAGCGAAATAAATGTCGGCAAGGTCAAGGGAGGAGATTGCCTTCTGGTAATTATTCACTTTGCTTGTAGCAACCGATTTCGTAAGAAGATCAATGGCGCCCGCCGTATCCCCGTCACGCAGGGATACACTTGAAAGTGCATAGTAGATCTGGTCCTTATAATCCTTGTTTTTCTCGTCCTTCAGCATTTTATTCAGTTTCCTGATAATGAATTCCCGATCGCCCGTTTTTCCCATATAACACTGGGCCAGGTTGATCTTTGAATTGAACTCCATATCAAACCCCGGATTACGTTTGATCACCGCTTCATAATTTTTTGTTGCAGGATCAAGTTCCCCGTTTTTCTGATGGATCTGGCCGATGATAAATAAAACACGGCTTTTCAGCGCTCTTTTCAGATGAAAATCCAGGGAATGGTTCAGATATTCCATGGTCGGTGCATAATTCTTCTGAAGGAGATAAAAATTCGCATACACCAGGGTCAGCATTTTCTTTGTTGGTCTTTCTGCCTTGTTAGCGATTTTGTATATAGCTCAGTACATTATTATTCCGGTAATTTTTTCTTTCATTATTGCCATTTTACTCAATCCGGTAGTTAGTTTCTTTGTTCGTATAAAAATAAACAGAGTTGTAGCAATTATCATTACCTTACTCCTAACTATTTTAATCCTAGCGGCTTTTGTCGCATTTATTTATACCCAAGCGGTAAACTTTAGCGACTCATGGCCCATATTTGTAAAGAAATTCACAGAGATACTCAATCAAACAATCAGTTCCGCTTCCGGCTATTTAAATATTCAACCTCAGATTATATATTCGTGGATTACCAAAACCCAGCATGAGCTCATTAATATCAATGGTACTTTAATAGGACAAACAATTGTAAATGTCGGTAGTATAGTTGCAGCACTGGTATTAGTTCCTGTTTATATCTTTGTGATTCTTTATTATAAACCACTTTTAAAAGAATTTATCCACCGGCTTTTCAATGAAGAACATCTTAGTCAGGTAGGGGTTATTGTGACTGAAACAAAATCAGTGATACAGCACTATCTGGTAGGATTGATCATTGAAGCAGTAATTGTCGGGACACTCAATGCATTAGGACTTTTATTGCTGGGAATTCAATATGCCATTTTGCTTGGTGTGCTGGGTGCTTTGCTCAATATGGTTCCATATATTGGTGGAATCATTGCAGTTGCATTATTTATGATGGTTGCTTTGGTTACTAAATCATCGCCCTGGTTTGCTTTATATGTATTTGGAGTTCATACTTTCATTCAACTGATTGACAATAATTTCATTGTACCAAAAATAGTTGCTTCGAAAGTAAAAATAAATGCGCTTTTCTCTATTATAGTAGTACTTGTCGGGAATATGTTATGGGGAATTCCCGGCATGTTTCTTTCGTTACCGCTTCTGGCCATTATTAAAGTCATTTTTGATCATTTAGAATCAATGAAACCGTGGGGATTTTTATTAGGAGATACCATGCCGCCTTTGATAAAACTGAAGAAGCCGCTGAAAAACAAGAATGCTGCCCCCGATACCTAAAAATAACAGATTACAATAAAAAATTCAAATTAAACACTAAGCATATCATGATAGAAGTAAAAAAAGAAGGTGTATTATTCACCAGTACCGATTTGGAATTTGAAAACGAAGGTGTATTAAACCCTGCAGTTATTCGTGTTGGCGACAGTGTTCATATTTTCTATCGCGCCGTCAGGCTTTGGAATCAATCGACGATTGGCTATTGCCGGTTGGATGGACCTTTGACAATTGTTGAGCGTTGGGACAAACCGATTATCGTACCTGAATTCGATTACGAATCACACGGAGTGGAAGATGCCCGCATAGTAAAAATTGATGATTTATATTATCTGACTTATACCGGTTATGATGGAATCAATGCCCGTGGTGCGGTGGCAACTTCGAAAGATTTAATTCATTTTAAAAAACATGGACTGATTGTTCCGCCAATAACCTACTCGAAATTCGTGTTTCTGGCAGAAACAAATGGCAACGTAAATGAAAATTACTACCACAATCATAAGTTTTATTATCAGGAATCTGACCCGGACAAAAAGATTATGTTATGGGATAAGAACTGTGTCTTTTTTCCACGACGTATTGATGGAAAGTTGGTTTTTCTGCATCGAATCCGACCTGGAATTCAAATTGTTTCGGTAAATGAAATAGCTGATTTGACCAAAGAATTCTGGAAAGAGTATTTTCGAAATTTGCAAAACAATATCGTTCTCGATCCTATCTTTCCGCACGAGTCAAGTTATATGGGCAGCGGTTGTCCACCCATTGAAACGGAAAAGGGATGGGTGCTTATTTATCACGGTGTGCAGCAAACCGAAAAAGGGCTTGTTTATTCGGCCTGTGCTGCCTTGCTTGACCTGAAAAACCCGTCCAAAGAACTAGCCAGGTTACCTTACCCATTGTTTTTCCCCGAATATGATTGGGAACTGATTGGCGAAGTGAACAATGTGGTTTTTCCAACCGGTACCGCCCTGTTTGGCAATACCTTGTTTATCTATTATGGTGCTGCTGATTCCCTTATTGCAACTGCTTCGTTGAGTTTACCGGCATTGCTGATAGAGTTATCAACTTATGTAAAAAACACATGAAAAAATGAAAAATGAAATAAATGATCCAAAAAGTGACAAAATAATTAGTTCTCAGGTCATTTATGGTTATGGTAATACAGCCTTTCCACGAATTACTTCTAGAAAGGTTAAGTATCCTGAGGTCAAAAACCTCCATCCGAACCTGGCCGAAATACTGGTGATAAGTTCGTATCCACCCCGTGAGTGTGGAATAGCGACTTACTCACAAGATTTGATAAAAGCGTTGAATAACAAGTTCAGCAACTCATTTTCAATCAAAGTGTGTGCGTTAGAAAGTGGTAAATCGGATTTCAACTATCCCGCTGAGGTGAAATATAGGCTGGATACTACCCAAATTTCCACCTTTATGACTCTGGCTGAGAAAATCAACAATGATAAGCACATTGAAATTGTGATGATTCAACATGAATTTGGTTTTTACCATGAGCAGGAGCAAGCGTTTTTGCAGATGTTATACGAGCTGTCAAAACCGATTGTGATTGTTTTTCACACTGTGCTTCCGAATCCCAACGAGCATTTGAAACATCAGGTTAAGAATATAGCAGCAGCTTGTAAATCAATTATCGTCATGACTAAAACATCAGCCGATATTTTGATGACTGATTACGGTGTGGCTAAATATAAAATAACGATTATTGCTCACGGAACACATCTGGTACAACATCTCAGCGAAAAATTTCTGAAAGATAAATATGGTTTAACCGGAAAGAAAGTACTTACTACTTTTGGGCTGTTGAGTTCGGGTAAAAGTATCGAAACAACACTGGATGCTATGCCGGCCATTGTGAAACAAATTCCAAATGTAATGTTTTTGATTATTGGTAAAACGCATCCCGAAGTTGTAAAAAATGAGCAAGAACAATACCGTGATAGTCTTGAACTTAAAGTAAAAGAATTCGGTCTGGAAAATAATGTCAGATTTATTAATAAATACCTTGACCTGCACGATTTATTGGAATACCTTCAATTGACGGATATTTATGTATTCTCGTCCAACGATCCGAATCAGGCGGTAAGTGGCACTTTTATGTATGCCATGAGTTGCGGTTGCCCTATTATTTCTACACCCATCCCTCACGCCAAAGAAGTGCTGACCGATGATACCGGAATTATTTTTGATTTTCGGAATTCAGAGAAACTGGCCGATGGTGTTCTTCGACTACTGAACGATCCTGATCTCCGAAAGAATGTAATTTCCAATACTTTGCAGAAGATAGTTTCTACATCGTGGGAAAACTCGGCTGTAGCACATGCTGTGTTGATTCAGAAAATAGCTCCCGATAAGATTAATATCCGTTTTAATTTGCCTCCGATGAAACTGAATCATGTGAAAGCAATGACTACCGAGGTAGGTATGATTCAGTTTTCAAAAATCAATCAGCCGGACATAAAGTCAGGTTATACGCTCGACGATAATGCTAGGGCGCTGATAGCAACCTGCATGTATTTGAAAAACACAGGCGATAAAACCTGCATTATCAACATTCGGAAATACCTCACATTTATTATTTTCTGCCAACAAACTGATGGCGATTTTTTGAACTATGTGGATAGAAACGAATTATTCACAGATCAGAATGCCGAGGTGAACTTAGATGATTCAAATGGTAGGGCTATCTGGGCTTTGGGTTATTTGGTGTCGCAAAGAAGTATTTTGCCTAAAGAGTTGGTATTAGAAGCCGAATCTACCCTTCAACGGGCATTGACTAGAATAAGTGTCGTTAAATCAACCCGAGCTATGGCATTTGCCATAAAAGGAATATTCTATTATCAAAAGGTGGCCGGGTCAGCACAAAATATTGAACTTGTAAAAACCTTTGCAAACCGTATGGTGCAAATGTACAAACACGAATCGAGCAAAAACTGGGAATGGTTCGAAGGATATCTGACTTATGCCAACAGTATTTTACCGGAAGCTATGCTATATGCCTGGTTAATGACGGATGATTCGACCTATAAAAATATTGCCAAAATATCGTTAAATTTTCTTCTGTCACACACATTCAATGCCAACGGAATTGAGGTTATTTCTAACCGAAAATGGTTTCAGAAAGGGCAAGAACATGGACATTTTGGCGAACAACCTATAGATGTAGCCTATACCATTATGACGTTGGGAATATTCTACGATATTTTTCAGGATGATGATTATCTGCAAAAACTGAAGATTGCATTTAACTGGTTTTTGGGAAATAACCGATTACAACAAATAGTATATAATCCTTGTACAGGAGGATGTTATGATGGCATGGAAGAAACACATGTGAATCTGAATCAGGGAGCTGAGTCGACACTAAGTTACCTAATGGCACGACTAACCGTTGAAAAATACGACCATGAACAGTAAAAATTCAAAACCGATAGCCACTATTGTAGCACATCCCGATAATGAAAACATTAAGGGCTGACGGAACAATACTCAGTCATCCCTATAATAAATGGTTTGTCGTATGTCTTTGCCGGGGAGGTGATTATTAGTTTGAAGTAATTAGTTTAAAAACATTTAAATCAAAAATATTATGTCACTCAAAAAAGGAAAATCAAAGAAAGTGATTTCTCATAATATTGAAGAAATAATCACAATTACCACGAAAAGGGAACGATAGGAACATCAACTCCTGAATCGAATGAAAAGGCATTGGTTTGGATGGAGTATCAAAGTCCGCCCGACCGGTATATGGTGGCACAACAACCCACCAGCTATTGGCGGGACGAACAATGGGTACTAGGCTATGAACTTTTTGTAAATACCATAGTTTATTGCTATCTACGTATGTTGGGGCGGCAGGAAAGAGCTAATAAAATACTTAAAGCAATGAGCCGTTTTACTATCACCAATGGAATGATTCATCGTCATATAGACAAAGGATTGGCGGTGAAATATAAACCGTATTATGCCTTGTGGTCGTACAAGTGCTAAGTAGCGAACGGTTCGATTTACCGGGTAATAGTTTGGCTATTTTATCGGGAATTGCGTCGTCTGCCAGAGCTAACAGAATGATTTCGTGGATTGAACAAGAGACAGCAGCTATGCGTTTAAAAGTAGATTTGGGGATTGATTTAACGCCAAATTTTTCCCCCTTTGTAAAACCCGGAAATCCGGAATGGAATGAAAGATATACTATATTTAACAACTCTGGTGATTATCACAATAGTGGTATCTGGTATTTTATCAGCGGTATTTATATTGCAGCTTGAGTGGCTGCCAAAAATTAAACGTTGGTGCAGGAAAAACTGAATGTGTTGACCCATTTTATAAAAATATCAAGAACGAAAAATCTCGAGTTTGGGTTCAACGAATGGATTAAATCACAAGATGGTAATGCTATGGGACAAGACTGGCAAACATAGAGTGTTGCTCTCTATCTGTATGTTGTTAAATGTGCAGAAGAAAAAAAACTCCGTTTATTGATGAAATACGAAGCATTGCATTTGATTCTAAATTGCTGAAGTTATATGATTTTGAATAATTGTTAAACAATAAATGGAAAATGGAAAAATTAAATGAAAACAAATACCCGCTTGTCAGACAAGAGGGTAACGGAAAGAAGATTATTTTACCCGGATACCCAACTTATCCCGATAGTGAAGACATTTATAATCAGGCAAAGGAAGAGAAAGAAATTAATCCCGAAGACATTCTTAATGTTAAATTTAATGACTGT
>Ga0118677_10009568_pt1 | contig 15107 bp, 8 predicted proteins | sample AliMusrvi5mmetaG_FD_86154 | JGI IMG/M metagenome (GOLD analysis project Ga0118677, IMG submission 86154)
TCCTTCGTGTTTTCCTTCGTGACCTTAGTGGTTAAATTTTAATAAATATCAAATGAAGTCAATTGCTATCTTTTTCTTATTTATTCCGATTTCGCTTTGGGCATGCAGTAAGGGCAACAGCCAGGGAGATCCTGCCCCGCAGACCATCCATGTAGAGTCGATGCTTCCTGCACACCTGAAAAGCACTTACCAGATGGTCTGGAACGACGAATTTGACGGAACAACCATCAACCTCTCCAAATGGAATTTCAGGGGCGAGGGAACCGTCCGCAACTATGGCATTGTTTCCAGAAATACCATTTCGCTTGACGGCAAAGGAAATGTTTCCATCAAGGTAACCAAGGATGCCGAGGGTAAATATTATATTGGAGAACTCGGCACCTCCGGAATCTATGAAACAACCTACGGCTATTTCGAATGCCGCGCCAAAATGAACAAACAGCTGGGTCCCCATGTAGCCTTCTGGCTGCAATCCAACGATCTGGGCAAGACAGGCGATCCTGCCAAAGACGGCACGGAGATCGATATTTTCGAATACCACCGCAAGACCCCCGACCTGGTATACCACAACCTGCACTGGGATGGTTATGGCGTCAACCACAAGCACATCGGCACACAGACTCCCTTTGCCAATGCCGACAATGTCTTCCATGTCTTCGGCCTCGAGTGGAACAAGGACACCTACATTTTCTATGTCGACGGCAAGGAAACCTGGAGGACTTCGACAGCAGTATCACAAAAAAGCGAATACCTGATACTTTCCACAGAGTTGACAGGCTGGGGTGGCGATCCGGCTTTGGGAAATTTCCCGGATGAAGTTATTTTTGATTATGTACGGGTATATCAGGCAAAACCCTAGCCATAATGTCTTATAAAACTAATTGTGCTATGAAAGAAATAATAAAAAAATTTGGAATCATTTGTCTCCTTTTTGTGCTTTTATTGCCAAATATACTTGTGGCACAAAATAGTATCCCGGAAAAAAAGATGGGGTGGTGGGAAGATGCCAGATTCGGTATGTTTTTACATTGGGGTATTTATTCAAAAATTGCCGGAGAATGGAAAGGAAGTAAAGACTATCACGAATTTGTGATGCTTCAGGCAAAAATCCCATTGCGAGAATACGCTGCCTATGCAGCGACATTTAACCCAATAAAATTTAATGCGGAGAAATGGGTGTTAGCCGCTAAAAATGCGGGAATGAAATACATGGTTTATACCTCAAAGCACAGTGATGGCTTTTCCATGTATCGTTCTGATGCGAGTTCCTATAATATTTACAATGTTACCCCTTTCAAAAGAGATCCTTTGATGGAACTGGCTGATGCTTGCAAAAAATACAAGATGAAGTTGGGGATTTATTATTCGCTCGGCCGCGATTGGGCGGATCCTGATGTGCCAACCAATTGGCCCACAAAAGGAGGCAGGAGCAATACCTGGGATTTCCCTAACGAGGATGCAAAGGATTTCTCCAAATACTTTGAGCGGAAGGTCAAGCCACAGATTAAAGAGTTGATGACAAAATACAAACCGGCCATTCTTTGGTTTGATGTACCGGAGATGGCAAATTCCGGGCAGAGTCAGGAGCTTCGTAACCTTATTCTGGGCATTGATCCTGATTGTATCATCAATGATCGCATTGGAAACCGAAAAGGGGATTATAAAACCCTGGAGCAAACCTCGAGTGGTAATATAATTCCGGGAGATTGGGAAACGTGCATCACCATGTCGAAAAAATGGGGTTATATGAAATATGATACCATTTTTAAATCCTCGGAGAAACTGATCGGTTTATTGGTTGATGCAGCGAGTAAAGGAGGAAATTTGTTGTTGAACGTTGGTCCCACTGCAGAAGGTGAGTTTCGTCCACAGAACCTCGAACGGTTGAATACAATCGGTAAATGGATTTCAATAAATAGAGAAGCAATTTATGGCACCAAACCATGGAAAATTTTCGGGGAAAACGCCGATTCTGCTGCCTACAAAGCTGCAGAGACTTTCAAGCCGGAAGAGATGGATGCCAACTTCGATGGAACGCCGAAGGATGTAGTGCAGGATGTACGGTTCACAACAAACGGAGAATATCTTTATGTCATAGCGCGAAGTTGGAGAGCAAAGGACATTGTTATAAACTCACTAACTTCAGCAAATAATCAAATAAAATTCTTAAATCTGTTGGGTTATAAAGGTAAACTTAACTGGAAGCAAACTGCTGCCGGAACAAAAATTGAGATCCCTGAAAAGGCGCAAAAGGGATTGCCCGTTTATGTTTTCAAGGTAAAGCTATAGACAAAAATTTAAGTATGAATAAAAAATTCGTGTTCATCGCATTGATGCTGGTACTTCAGCTTCAGGCTCATCCACAGAAAGACGGTCAAAAAATTGTGGTCCCTGTATTGCCAAAGGACCTAAAAATCAGTTATCCCAAAAGCAATCCACTGAAAAAGGCGCTGCAGCCGGTACCCGAAACCGCCATTTTCAAAATGGAAGGGTATTACCTGTGGGATCCATCAGTCATCAAGGTTGGTGATACCTACCACCTATTCTGTTCGCGCTGGCCAGCAAAAGATGGGATGATCGGCTGGAAGCAGAGCCATGTGATAAGGGCAACCTCCAAATCCCTTTTCGGTCCGTATCAGTTTCAGGAAGTTGTATTGCACCCTTCGAACCATCCATGGGCTACGCAAGCCATTCACAATCCCAAGGTCATCAAGGTGGAAAACAAATATCTCCTCTATCACCTGGGTATTCCGCAATGGAAAACAGGGTTCGCTTTCGCGGATTCCATTCAGGGTCCGTGGACTCCTGTTGATCATCCTGTGATAGCCACCAACAATCCTGCCCTGCTGGTACGGCCCGATGGCAGAGTCTATGCAGTTGGAAAGTTCAAACCAAAAGTATTCCGCGACGGCAAATGGGATGCCAACATGCAGGCCTTTGAAGCTGCCGGAATCCTGGGGCCATACACATTGGTCAAGGATACGCTGAACCGACTACCCAACAATTTCGAGCTGGAAGATCCGACCATCTGGTGGGCCAACAACCAGTACAATGTGATCTGTACCGACTGGGAAGCCAAGGTAACGGGTGTGCAGAAATCTGTCGTCTATTATACCTCGAAGGATGGGATCAATTACACTCTTTATTCCCAAATTCCGGCATGGTCGCAGACAGAACCCATCCCCATGAAAGGCGGAGCATCATTGCAGGTTAGAGGGATTGAGCGTCCCCAGGTATTTATCAACGAAAAGGGAGCGCTCACTGCTTTGCTTGTATCCGTTCATCCTGCAACGGATGTTCCCACCTTCATCGTTATCAGACCAGTCAAAAATTTTGTACCAAAGAATAAATAATCCCAATTCATCGCCATGAAAAAAATAGCTCTATTCATCCTGTTACTATCATCACTGTATGCAGCCAAGGCATACGATCAACGCGACCTGCTGCGACATAAATCGGATATTGCAACATTGAAGTCCTGCCTGATCCTCAACCAAAAATGGGTGACCTATCCCAAATACACTGATCGAAGCGGTTGGGATGCCCTTACTACCGGTGTGAAGGCTGACATCATCCAAAAAGGGGAGGCAGCCTTGAATTACGAATGGAAAGTAGTGAAGGCAACCGACTACCTCGAATTTGACAAGAGCGGATCGAGGACCATCATGGAAATTCCTTTCAATTCCAATAACTCCGCATTGGCAGATCTTGTCCTGGCCGAACTGGCAGAAGGCAAGGGTCGTTTCATGAACCAGATCGTCAACGGTGTCTGGCATACCTGTGAAATGACCAGTTGGGCGCTTTCCGCACACATCGGCAGGGAGCAGAAGGAGAAAACCGCATTGCCATCGTTCAAGGAGAATATCATCGACCTCACCTCCGGCGACATGGGAGCCTTTCTTTCCTGGACCTGGTTTTTCCTCAAGAATGAGATGGACAAGGTGCAGCCCCTCGTGGCGGAACGCCTGCGCAAAAATCTCCAGGACCGTATCCTGGATCCCTACATGAACAGGAGCAATTTCTGGTGGCAGGCTTTCAATGCGACCCCAAAAACGATGGTGAACAACTGGAATCCCTGGTGCAATTCGGATGTGCTGACCAGTTTTCTCCTGCTCGAGAATGATCCCGACAAACTGGCGGCAGCTGTTCAGCGCACCATGGTTTCGGTAGACAAGTTCATCAATTACTACCACAGCGACGGCGCCTGCGAGGAGGGCCCTTCCTATTGGGGACATGCACCTGGCAAGTTGTATGATTACCTGCAGTTACTAAATTACGCGACAGGAGGTAAGGTTACCATTTTCGAGCTGCCGATTATTAAGAACATGGGCGAATACATCGTCAGGTCCTATGTGGGCAATGGCTGGGTTGTCAATTTCGCCGATGCATCCGCGAAGGGTGGCGGTGAACCGGGAATGATCTTTCGTTTTGGGAAAGCCGTCGGAAGCCAGGATATGAAGCAGTTTGCCTCCTATCTGCTTCAACGCGACAAGAATCCCGGCTATTTCAATGAAGGCAGGGACCTGTTCCGGACTTTGGAGAATCTCAAATTCCACGGCGAACTAAAAGAGACCCAGCCGGAAGTTTCAAAGGCTGCCACCACCTGGTACCCCGAAACCGAATTCTGCTACATGCGCAACCAGAGCGGCTTTTTTGTGGCGGCCAAGGGGGGCTACAATGCCGAAAGCCATAACCACAACGACATGGGTTCGTTCACCCTCTACCTCAACGAAACACCGATGATCATCGATGCCGGAGTAGGCACCTATACCCGCCAGACCTTCAGCGACGAGCGCTATTCCATCTGGACCATGCAGAGCAATTACCACAATCTCCCGATGATAAATGGTGTGGCGGAGTCTCCCGGAGCAGAGTTTCGCTCCCGGAATGTTTCCTTTGATCCGAAAAAATCCTCGTTCTCATTGGATCTCGCCAAGGCATATCCTGCCGAAGCCGCCGTCGAAAAATGGCAAAGAAGCTACCAGCTTCAGGAGGGAGAATTGAACCTGGTAGACGAATTCCATCTGAGCGCAGCTAAAAGCCCGAATCAACTGAATTTCCTTACCTGGGGCAAACCAGATGTAAGTACTTCCGGCATTGTTCTGCTCGAAAAAGAAGGTGTCAGGATGAAACTGGAGTACAACAAAAATCAGTTTGAGGCCTTTTTGGAAACCATAACACTGACTGACAGAAGGCTTTCCGATGTGTGGGGCAAAGAAATCTACAGGCTTACGTTAAAAGCAAAGAAAACAGAACTTTCAGGAAAATACAAGGTACGGATCAGCAAGCTATAGGCCGATAAATTTGTATGTCTTCAAGATACTCTTCCCTGGATGTCAACTATTCCAAACAGTTATATCCAGGAAGACTTTTAAAACCCCGCATCAAAAATTGAGGATAAATCAGCAGAGACGTTGCATGCAACGTCTCTGCTGATTTATTTCACCAATTTTGCCTCATAACCTCTCATCTTCCCATCTTCGCCGTTTCCCCGTTTCATTGTACCGTTCCTCCTAGTCGTCCCCTTCGTCCTAGTCATCCTGGTCGTCCCCTTCGTCCTAGTCATCTCCATATCCCCGTTTCATTTCATCGACAGCCATTTAACGATACCCCACAGACGCATACCCCACCCAGTGCCTGATGCTGGCATTGGCCGTCTTTCCCATCCGCAGGTCATCCACTTTCAGGGGCTTGTGGTCAACACTTGTGGAATAACCTATGAATTTCCCGGATAACGGATCCGCATGCAGCTCTTTCTGCAGCTCCACGGCCACCATCAATCCAAAAGGAATGCTGTACCTGCCGCACCAGGTCCACTGGTACTCCCTGTAATCATCGGGCTTCACGGTAGTGGAGGCAAATTTTTGGATCTTCCCCAAGGATAAGCTTCCCGTCAGGCAACTGTCGAGGATCATGTGCTCCTTGGCTACGGCCTTTATGTATCCGGCACTGTCGGCGCCAAAGGGAGCCATGTTCTTTCCTCCCCACTCCTCATCGCCGTAATGAACCGCATCCGTGGTGATCAGCAGGGCCACATCCTTCCCCCACACAAGATTGTGCTTTTTCATGGTAGTGGATATGGCTGCGGCAAATGGTTCGGCTATTTCAGCCATCTTCCCAGTATTCATGGCAGGAACCAGGATGGACACGATTTCAACCTCCCGGTTGTAGTACTGCAGGAACGGCAGCATGCTTTCTACGGAATGCTCTACTTTCTGCAGGGTGTCGGAGATCAGGAAAAGATCCTTTGGCAGGTGTCCTGTCAGTTCCTCCCGGAAGGAGGATACCTTGATGTTTTTATAGGGTCCATGCCAGAATGGATAAGTGTCGAAAACTATCCTGTCGGAGATATTGAGCTGCCTGGCCTTGTGCGCCACCCCGAAGATGATGACGGTCTTTGCCTTCAGGTTACTGAGCACTGCCGGATAATGCCAGCTGGCGTAGGTATAGTCATCGTGCGGACAGATGGCCACCCGCCAGGATGTACTTGGATCAACTTTCGCGGCAGCCAATTCAGCGGAGTATGTATTTTGAATCCGGTTAACGACCGAATCCACCTGCCAACCGAGGTGGGCAAACCCAATGGTATCGACCAGTTGCCTTGTTCGTTGATCGGATTTTTGAACTTCCGTGCATGCCAGCAGGGAAAAAAGGACGACCGGAAATAAAATTAATGACTTCATAAGTTGGTTATGATAGAATGACAATTACCTCGTGTCCCTTTGTGTTTGCCTTCGTGTCCTTTGTGGTGAAAAAATTTAACCACAAAGGACACAAAGGATTGCACCAAGGTCACAAAGGCTGCTATTTTCTAATTTTACTGAATGCCTTCAGGTACTTATCAATGTACTCCATTTTTGACCTGGATTTGTATTGCATTATAAAACGCGGGTGTTCAAGGGCAATGAGCTCCCCGAAAAAACGATACTTCTCATTCAGGGCACGGATAAATTTCTCGTTCTTGCCTGTTCCGAAGCAATAGCAGATATCCGTTTCGAGTCCCAGGGCAAGTTGTTTCCTAAGGTTTTCGACGCCGAAAACGTACACGGCTGCAGTCAGTTCCTTGCTGTCGTAATAGTTGTAATTCTTTTCCTTGCCAGCTTCGTCGCTGATCGTAAATCCAAGCGGAAAAACGGAATTGATGTAAAAATCATTGTAGAATGCCTCCGGTCCGCCGTAAGCTTCGATAACCTCATACACAAATACGGAGGATGGTTCATGGGTTGACTTCCCGGTATATCCAATTCCGCAGGGGTCTTTCAAGCGTTTGGTATCCGTAAAAGGGATGCCCGTCACACCTGCGCCAAACCTCCCGGGATTGATGCCCAGTATCAGGTGGCGGGTATGGTTGTCGCTGTAATACTTCCTGTAAAAGGCAGAGGAGATGGGCAGAATCAGATCATTCTGCCTGAAGGGGTTCATGATGCTGATTCCATTGGGCAGGGGGTCGTTGAATTCCAGGGAGGTGTTAAAGGCGATCACTTTGTCGGCAAAAGTTGGTGGCATACAGTGTCTATTTTGAAAATGGTCTGATGGCAACAGATTGCTTCACTACGTTCGCAATGACGGTGCCTCATTGCGAACGTAGTGAAGCAATCTCAAGGGAGTTACACAACTGATCAAAAACGTACAACCCTACTTCGCGATCCCTTCCAGCGTAAACAGAAACGCCCAGTTCAGCGCCATGTCTTTCAGGTAATCGAAACGCCCGGAGGCGCCTCCATGACCGAATTCCATATTAACATGAAGCAACAGCATGTTTTGGTCTGTTTTCATGTCCCTGAGTTTGGCCACCCACTTGGCAGGCTCGAAATATTGTACCTGACTGTCGTGCAGGCCTGTCGTGACCAAAATATTGGGATAATTTTTCTTCTGTACGTTTTCGTATGGAGAATAGCTTTTCATGTAGAAATAGGCATCCTTGTTTTTTGGATTCCCCCATTCGTCGAACTCGTTGGTGGTAAGCGGGATACTTTCGTCCAGCATGGTATTGACCACGTCGACGAACGGAACCTGCGCAATCACACCATGCCATAAATCCGGAGCCATGTTGACCACCGCACCCATCAGCAATCCACCGGCGCTGCCGCCATGGGCATAAAGGTGCTGTTTACTGGTATATTTCTCCCTTACCAGGAATTCACCGCAATCGATGAAGTCGGTAAATGTGTTGATCTTTTTCATCAGCTTGCCATTCTCGTACCAGAGTCGACCCATCTCCTGTCCGCCGCGGATATGCGCGATGGCAAAGGCGAAGCCCCTGTTCAGCAGCGTAAGCCGGGTACTTCCAAAGGTTGCATCCATGCTGGCGCCGTAACTTCCGTATCCGTAAAGCAGCAAGGGTGCATTGCCATCTTTTTTGAAGCCTTTCTTGTAGACAATCGAGATAGGAACCTTCGTCCCGTCCTTGGCTGTGGCATATAGTCTTTCCGTCACATAATCCTTCGGATCATAACCACCCAGCACCTCCTGCTGTTTCTTAAGTGTCTTCACCTTGGTTGACATGTCGTAATCGTAGGTAGAAGAGGGGGTCGTCAGCGAAGTATAATTGTACCTCAGGCTCACGCTGTTGTACTCCGGATTGGCTCCGAAATTCGCCGAATAGGCAGGTTCACCGAAATCGATGTAATGCTCGCTTTTGTCCTTCAGGCTCCTGACCCTCAACTTGACAAGACCATCCTTGCGTTCGTTCAGCACGATGAAATCCCTGAACTCTTCGACACTCTGCAGCAGAACATCCTTGCGCACAGGAATCACCTCTTTCCAGGCAGTAGCCGAAGTCGTACCGAGCGGACATTCCATCAGCTTGAAGTTTTTGGCGTCATCCTTGTTGGTAAGGATCAGGAAGCGATCTGCAAGGGGTACCACCGTGTAAAGCACATCTTTCATGCGGGGTGAGAAAACGGTAAATGCAGAATTGGCTTTGGAAGCGTCAATCATCCTCCATTCGGATGACATTGTTGCCTGTGAAACAATGAAGATGAACTTGTCGTTCTTGCTCTTATCAATTCCAATGTAATTGCTCTTGTCTTTTTCTTCGTAGACAAGTGCATCCTTTTTTGGATCTGTTCCCATTGCGTGGCGCATGATCTTCTCCGACAAAAGTGTGACCGGATTCTTGGCGGTATAAAAAATAGTTTTGTTGTCGTTGGCCCAAACTGCTGAACCCTCGGTATTTTCAATGGCATCAGGCAACATCTGACCCGTTTGCAGGTCCTTGATGTGGATGGTGTATTGCCTGCGACTCACCAGGTCCTGCCCGAATGCGAGGTAGCGGTTGTCTTCGCTCACACTGAATCCGGTGGCTGCGAAATAAGCATGTCCTTCGGCCATCTTGTCAGCATCCAGCAAGATTTCCTCAGGTGCATTCAGATTCCCTTTTTTCCTGCAATATTTGTAGTACTGCTTGCCATCTTCGGTCCGGGAATAATAGAAATAACCGTTTTTGAATACAGGAACGCTTTCGTCCTTCTCCTTGATCCTGCTCTTCATCTCCGTAAACAGATCGGCCTGGAACTGCTTCGTTCCGGCCATCACCTGATCCAGGTAACTGTTCTCGGCTTTCAAATAATCCACCACTTTGGTACTGTCCGGACCTTTGCCGAAAAAGTCGTACATCCAGTAATAATTATCAATGACCTTGTCGCCGTGGATGTTGCGTACATGTTCTTTCTTCGCTGCTACAGGAGCTGTTGCTTTCATAAACTGGGCATTTACTGATATGACGTAAATTAGTAGGGGAACCAAAATAACTGATTTTTTCATAATGGTATGGTTGTGTTTGAATTAGAATCAGAAATACAATTTGTCTTTTAATTGGAGATGTTGATTAGACAGACCTTCGTGTCCTTCGAGTGATCCTTTGTGTCCTTTGTGGTCAAGTTTAAATTTAACCACAAAGGACACAAAGGAATGCACAAAGGGTACACAAAGTAAACGATATTACACCCAATTTGTTACAGCCAACGACTATTCAGCCTTCACAATCTTCGCATCTTTTGTCAGTCCACCCGAAGAAGCAGTAACCTGGATTTCGCCCTTTTGAAGACCTGAACCCACGATAATCATCGCTTTGCCGTAAAACAGATTGACAAAGTTGGCCTGGAACGGATCGGCAGACTGCGGATTGCCGTTTCCAACCCCTGCGATATGGCCCTGACCACTAATGGTGATATCAATCTTATTGTTGGCCAGCGGACAAACATTACCATCCATGTCGATGGCTTCGACCAGCAGATAGGACAGGTCCATTCCGTCGGCATGAATGGCAGAACGATCGGGAGTTAAGCGTATCCCGACAGGGGCTCCGGCCGTTTTCAGCACCTCTTCCCCGATTTTTTCACCTTCCCGGTAGGCAACGGCTTTGAGTTCGCCGGCTTTCCAGGTTACTTCCTGCCACATCAGCCTGAAACGTTCGACTGCTTTCGCGGAAGCCGGACTTTTGCATTTTTTCCCCAGCGACTGACCATTCAGGAAAAGCTCGGCGCAATCGCCGTTGGTATAGACAAATACAGGAATTTTATCCGTTTTGGCTCCCTCCCAGTTCCAGTGAGGCAGAATATGGATGGTGTTCACTTCAGGCTTCCAGTAACTTTTGTAGAGGAAATACCTGTCTTTCGGGATACCGCACAAGTCAACAATTCCGAAATAGGAACTGCGCGAAGATTCCTTATCGGTCATGCCATGCGCCCTGGTCCACATATTGTTGTAGGGCGTCGGTTCTCCCAGGTAATCGAAGCCCGTCCATACAAATTCTCCGGCCACATATTCTTCGTCTTGCTGCCACATGAAATCCTCGTCGGGCAGATCGGCCCATTCGGGTACATTCAGATCGTAAGAGCTCACCTGGAGCGAATTGGTAAACTCAGACCGCTTCACAGGAAGCGGCAATTCGTAAAATCCGCGCGTACTCACCGTGGATCCAGATTCGCTGACGATGACCGCCTTGTTCGGTTCCATCTGGCGTGCAAGGCTGTAGCGGCGCATGTAATTCCAGCTGTGCACATCGTAATAGTCGAAATGGCGCAATACTGCGCTTCCTGTATTGTCGCAAGCCATAGTTACCGGCCGGGTCGGATCGTATTTCCGCACAAAGCTGACCATGGTTTGCAACTTGCGGAAGCCGTTGTTCTTGTTGTACTGCACGTCGCCCATCTCATTTCCAACGCTCCAGATAAAGATGGAAGGGTGGTTTCTGTCGCGAAGCACGAAATTTTTGATGTTCCTTGCAGCAAATTCGTCGAAATCGGTCTCTTCGCCTATATCCGCCTTTTTGTCGTATTTATCGAAAGCCTCATCGAATACCAGCATGCCCATTTTGTCGCAAAGCTCATACAGTTCGGGCGCAGCCATGTTGTGGCTGGTGCGGATGGCGTTGCAACCCATCGATTTCATGATCTCTATCTGACGTTCCATGGCCCTGGGATAAAAAGCTGCACCGAGCGGTCCCTGGTCGTGGTGAAGATCCACTCCTTTCAATTGAACTCGTTTGTCGTTCAGGTAAAGGCCATTGTTGGCAGTAATACGGATGGTTCTGATTCCAAAGGGTGTGAAATAGGTATCCACCAATTGGTCACCCTTAAAAATATTGGTCTGAACTTTATACAAAACCGGATTGGCAACATCCCAACGTTGCGGATCGGTCAGTCCGATGGTGATTTCGACCTCCCTCACACCTCCAACACGGAGGGCGACAACGGCATCCTTTCTTCCGACTTCATTGCCCTTGGGGTTCAGGATGATGTTCTCCACCCGAATCTTTTCTTCCTTGACGGAAGACTGGTTAAGCACAGTGGTCATGATCCTGGTCTCGGCATAATTGGATTTGACCACGGGGTTGGTGACCTGGGTCCCCCAGACGCCAACATGGACCGGATCGACCACTACCATCTGAACTTTCCTGTAGATACCTGCTCCGGGGTACCACCTGCTGTCGTGATTACGGGTATCAGCGTGGATGGCCAGCAAATTCTTCCCATTCACTTTCAGGAATTTCGTCACATCCAGCGAAAATGAATTATAGCCATAATCCCATTTGCCGGCCAGTTGTCCGTTGATGTAAATTTCTGGACTCGACATAATTCCGTCAAAAATGAGGTATACTGTTTTTCCTGCATACGATGCCGGAATTTCGAGGCTTCTGCGGTACCAGCCCTCTCCCTTCCAGGGCAACTTGCCGGTATTGGAATCACCATCCAGGATAGTCGGACCTGAGATGGCCCAGTCGTGGGGGACAGTTACATCCTGCCATTTTGAATCATCAAATTTCAGCTGGGAGGCATTGGCGAAATTCCCTTTCGAAAATTTCCAGCCTGACTGAAGGGTTATAACATCGCGTGCCTGTGATGCGCAAAAAGCTGCTATCAAAAGCATTACAACAAACAATCTCTTTCTAATCATATCGTTGCATTTTTAATGAAATATACGAATTTTGAATTGTTAATTACTTAGTATCCTTCGTGTTTCCTTTGTGCACTTCGTGGTAAAAAAGTGAAGAACTTAACCGCAAAGGATGCGAAGGGCTATTTTATCTGTTTTTTTCTGAAACAAGAAATTTGAAAACGTTGGTTCCACTTCCAATTTTGATTTTCACTTTTCCGTTGGTATCTGATACTTTCATTGATTCCTGGTTTGAAAGCGATTGATTGTTCATTAAAATATTTTTGGGTTCAACCAGGTCGAAACAGACTGTGGCAGAAGTGTTTTCAGGAACTTCACATGTGTAGTTCATCTCTCCATTTTCTATTTTCCAGGCCGACCGGATGACTCCATACATGGTTTTCAATTCTGCGGAAGCATGCGTTAGTCCTCCTCCAGCATGTGGTTGAAGAAAGAAATGCTTGTATCCGGGTTGCGAAGGATCAATCCTTATTCCTGCGACATAATTGTAAAGCCAGTTGCCAATCGCCCCGTAGGCATAATGGTTGAAGCTGTTCATGCTCTTATCCTGAAAGGTTCCGTCGGGTTTCTGTCCATCCCACCGCTCCCAGATGGTGGTTGCTCTCTGCGTAACCGGATAAAGCCACGAAGGATACTCCTTGTTCATCAGCAGCATAAATGCCTGATCTGCGTAACCAAAATCGGAAAGCGCCTGGCAAAGCAAAGGAGTTCCCACGAAACCCGTAGTCAGGTGCTCCATTTTCTGCACATCGGCTGCGAGGTAAGAAGCAGCCTTTGTATTCATGGAATCCGGCAGTAATCGAAAAGAAAGGGCAAGCGCATAGGCTGTCTGCGTGCTGGAAACAAGCCTTCCGGAAGGGGCAACAAATTCATCACAAAAGGCAGCCTTTATTTTGAGAGCCAATTCGCCGTAAATATGCGCATCATCCGTTTTGCCGAGGATGGTTGCAATCTGAGCCAGCCTGCCTGAAGAAAATGCATAATAGGCCGTCGCAATCAAATCTGTTTCTGTCGTAGCACCGGGATAATCAGAATCAGTACTGGCAAATGCAAGCCAGTCACCATAATGCTTACCGTTGGTCCAGAGATAACCATCCCCCGCCATTTTTCGCATGTATTCGACCCATGCCTTCATGGTGGCATACTGCTCTTCAAGAATCCTGGTATCTCCATAAGCCTGGTAGACAGTCCATGGCACCACAATGGCGGCATCACCCCAGGCGGCAGAACTGCCACGACCTGATCTGACATCCGGTACAACATCCGTGACTCCCCCATCGGGTAGCTGGTCTGCAGCCAGGTCTGCCATCCACTTGGAAAAAAATGGCGCCACATCGAAATTGAAGGCGGCTGTGGGGGCAAAAACCTGAGCATCACCGGTCCAGCCAAGACGCTCATCGCGCTGCGGGCAATCTGTCGGGACATCCAGAAAATTGCCTTTTTGGCCCCACTGAATATTGTGTTGCAGCTTGTTAATCAAGGTATCCGAACATACAAAGGAACCCGTTGGCTCCATATCTGTATGAATGACAACCCCTGTCACCGTGTTCAGGTCAGCCGTACCCGGAAACTGTTCCATTTTCACATACCTGAACCCGTGAAAAGTAAAATGAGGCTCAAAAGTCTCCGGCGCTCCACCCTTCAGGATGTATTCATCCGTGGCTTTGGCCTTCCGCAGGTTCTCGGTATAGAAATTACCCGAATGGTCGAGCACTTCCGCAAATTTCAGAACAACCCGGTCGCCCTTTTGCCCCTGCACTTTTAGCCTGACCCATCCCACCATATTCTGACCCATGTCGAATACCGTTTCTCCGGCAGGTGTCAAAATTAATTTTAGAGGTTTCAGTTCGGCAATTGCCCGTACAGGATTGCTACGCTGGGCTAGGAGGATATTTTTGGGATGGTTCAGGATTTCTGCAGCTTTAAAATCGGAAGATTTGAAGCCATATCTGTCCCAACCCGCCTTTTCCCAACCCGCATCAAGCGACTCCCCGTTGTAGATATCCGATGCAAGGATTGCCGAGTTTCCTGCTTGCCAGGAAGTGTCAGTATAAACCTGTTGGGAGGTTCCATCTGTGTAGGAAATCTCCAGTTGGGCGATCAGTGCCAGTCTGTCGCCGTAATAATTTCGCTGTACTTTTCCCCCGATATTTCCCCTGTACCAGCCATCACCTACCAGGGCTGTAATGGCATTTTTAGACTGCACCATGGCTGTCACATCATAGGTCTGGTACTGAATCCGCTTGTTGAAACTTGTCCAGCCCGGGGTAAAAAGGTCGGGACTAACTTTGCTTCCGTTGATAAAAATCTGGTAAAGACCTAAAGAAGAACAATACAATCTAGCTGATCTGATAGTTTTGCCGCAGTTGAAATCTTTCCTGAAACTGACCGGACTGTGATCATCAGGACCTTTCCCCTGCGCAGCAATCCATTCTGCCTTCCACAAAGCAGAATCTGTCAGTCCGGTTTCCCACCACCCAGTCTCGCTCCAATCAGATGCTTTCTTGCGGCTGTCCCAGATCCGAACCTGCCAGAAATATCGTTTTTTTGGCTCTGGCTTTGAGCCCTTGTACTCCACATTGACAGACTGATCTGATGCGACAATCCCGGATGACCAGATCAGTTTCTTCGTCTTTCCCAAACCCGATGGCGATTCTGCCACACGTATTTCATAGGCTGCCTGTTTGAAATTCGCTTCGTCAGAATGA
>Ga0118677_10009569_pt1 | contig 15105 bp, 14 predicted proteins | sample AliMusrvi5mmetaG_FD_86154 | JGI IMG/M metagenome (GOLD analysis project Ga0118677, IMG submission 86154)
TCATTGGCGTGGTGCGCAACGGCGAGATTTCAATCCGTGGCTTTGGGGAACGGGCCGGCAAGGGCAGTCCAGCGCCTGACGCCGACACAATACTGCGGATTGGCTCCATCACCAAGGCATTTACCGGCGAATTGCTTGCTCATCTCGTTGCCGCGAATTCCGTTGATCTCACACAGCCAATCACCCAGATCTGGCCTGAGCTTGCCGCCAGTGCGAAAGCCGATGTCGGGCATATGCGCCTGATTGATCTAGTTACACATGCCGGCGGCCTGCCGCGGGAGTTGCCTCGCAAGGAGGTGCCGGAAAAGGGCACCAATCCTCCGACTACAGCTCAAGACCTGGCCGACTGGCTGGCAAACAATTCCTTGATCTTCAAGCCGGGGAAGTCCGTGCATTACTCGAATTACGGTTTCGACTTGCTTGCTCTGAGCTTGTCCAGCGCGGCAAAAAAGCCTTTTCCCGCGCTTATTCATCAACACATTACCAGCCCGCTCAACATGAAGGATACAATGTTTGCATTGTCCGGAGAGCAAAGGAAGCGGTTTATGCAGGGCTATGGTTTTGACGGGGAAGTGATGTCAGATGTTGTCATTGGTCATGTCACGGGCGGTGCAGGAGGTCTCTACTCTACGCCGAACGACTTGATGAAATGGATGCAATGGCATCTCGATCGCTTCAGTCAAAACGGCGCGGAAGTGCGAATGATCGATCATGCAGTATATTTGATGCGCGACGGACTGGAGACCGTGTCGGGGATGGATGAGTCCGGCCACATGGACGCGATGGGGCTTGGCTGGGTGGCTATGATGCCGAAGGGCGACCGCCCGTTCATCCTGCAAAAAGCCGGGGGATTACAAGGTACCTTCAGCTATATCGCTTTTGCGCCGACACGTGGAGTGGCAGTTTTCATCGCCATCAACAAATTTGACTTCGCTGCCGCTGCGGCTATGGCCAATGTCGCCAATGACCTGATTACGACACTTGTGCCACGCTGAGCAAATTGTAAATGAATAAACTGGATACAGTAAGCCATGATCCATAGGTAAGTGCATCGCACTGTTGTGTTTACACAACAGATACTCGACTCAAACTTTTTAGAGTGAACTATAACAATGAAAAAAGAATTGATTGAACGGCACAATCTGTTGCCTGTTATTGCCTTTGTCATATCCTTAGTTGCCGCTTGTTCCTCTACTCACACCGACGTCGTCCAGCCGCGTATCGACGCTGTAGAGAAGAGCCTCATCGCTGCGGTCGTCAACGACGCAAGTCAACCTGCATACATGACATTGCGGGATCGCATGCAGCATTATCAGGTGCCGGGTATCAGTATTGCGGTCATCAACAACGGCGAAATCGAGTGGGCAAAGGGCTATGGTGTTACTGAGTCCGGCAGTACGCATGCTGTAACAAAGGACACCGTATTCCAGGCATGTTCCGTGAGCAAACCAGTTTCGGTGATGGGCATCATGCTGCTCGCGCAATCGGGCATGCTCGATATTTCCCGAAACGTGAATGACTATCTGACGTCGTGGCATCTTGCGGATAACGATTTAACTAAGACGGATAAGGCAACTATACAGCGACTCATGTCTCACACCGGCGGGATCAATGTATCAGGCTTTGGAGGATACGCCTCAGGTAGCGCCATACCGACTTTGCTTCAGGTTCTCAACGGTGCACCGCCGGCAGATACTGATCCTATTTGCGTTATATACAAACCGGGGTCCCGATACAGCTACTCGGGTGGCGGGATGGAGGTGCTGCAGCAGATGACTGAAGATGTAACTGGGATGCCGTTTCAGAACTATATGAAGAACAACCTCTTCAGCTCACTGGGCATGAATTCCAGTGATTTTGTGCAACCGATGACCGGTCCAATGGTAGCGCGGGCAGCGAAAGCACACGATATGGACAGCATTATGATATCCGGTGGCTGGAGAACATATCCGGAGTTGATTGCCGCGGGTCTGTGGACGACGCCCTCCGATCTTGCTATGCTGCTGATTGAGGTGCAGAAGGCAGCAACGGCCAATGAAGGTGTCCTGCTCACCCAGCAGACGGCAATGAGCATCCTGACGTTGCAACCGAATTCATCGATGGGTCTTGGCTTTGCCCTGGAAAACGGCAAGGGTGGGTTGATGTTCAACCACAGCGGGTCGACCTATGGATACAAGTCTTATGTGACGGCGTATCGCGACCGGGGGCAAGGTATTGTTGTCATGACGAATGGTGACAACGGATTAGCCCTGATCATGGAAGTTGTTCGATCTGTAGCGAAAGTATATGGCTGGCCCGATACCTTTGTACAAAAGACCGGCCTTGTTGTTGTACCGCTGTACATCCTTCAGTCTTACGTCGGAATTTACACTGCCACGTTTGAAGGACACCCGTTGCAACTCGAGATTTATCTCGACGGGAACATACTGATGATAAAAACCGCCTTAATGGGGACAGGTAATCGCTCCGATCTGTATCCAACATCCACCGATACTTTTCTGTTAAAGGAAGACACGATTGTTCCTGGAACAATCAATTTTTTGAAAGACGGTTCAGGCAAAGTAACGAGTTTGACGATCACCTTGCAGGAGGGCGGAACTATCGTGGCAACGAGAATGTTATAAAACCTGGACAGAAAGAGCAGAGAGTTTCGGTTTACAAGATAAGGGCTTATGAAGGAGACGGCGAGCACAGCGGCAGAGGCCTTATTATCAAACCACATCCTGAACCAACAGATTGTCAGATAATATTCTTGACGAACGTGACTCGTTTCTGTAATTTATGCCATCCCAATAGTGGGGTTGCTCTCTTAATTGTCAGTTCCAGCCGTCAGCGACAATGTCCTGATCAAAATCATGAAACTGACCTCGTGTCCAAGAAAGGATTCCTGATGAACATAACGCGCACCCGTATTTTTTCTTCAATTAGCACAATCATCCTGGCCGGAATTTTAGCGCTCGCCATAGGTTGTAGTAGTTCCAGTGTGAATAAGAGTCCCAACTCCGCCCAGCAAATCTATTATGCTGCGCAGGCAAACGACAACCAGTGGTCATTTTCCGCAGCTCGGTCGCTCTATGGGCAAGCGAAGACGGCCTTCATAACGGAAGGAAATCAGCCGATGGCCGACCAGTGCCGTAACGCAATTCAACGCATCGCTCTTTACGAACAGACTTATCCTTATACGGAAGCCCAACTCAGGCCGATCCTAACGGCGAAATTTCCCACTGTTCCAGTATCGCGGATCGATGGGTGGTTTGCTGATGGATCATCCCTTTAACTGGTATGCTGTTTATACAAAGCCGAGGAATGAAAAAAAGCTGGTGAGCCGGCTCCTGGAAAAAGGCATAGAAGCCTATGTTCCACTGAGAAAGACACTGAAACAGTGGTCGGACCGGAAGAAATTCGTCGAAGAGACACTCATAACCTCTTATGCATTTGTGAAAATCCGGAAGGAACAATACCAGGACGTGCTCAATACCCCGGGTGCGGTACGATACATCTGGTTCAGCGGCAAGCCGGCTGTAATTCCCGATAAACAGATCGAAGCACTGAAACTAATCACGGGCGCCAGCGTAGAAATTGAATGTGTGCCTGACACCATCCCGAAAGGAAGCCTTGTCAGGATCAGCTCAGGCATTCTGAAAGGATTTACAGGCGAGCTGGTCAATTTTGCCGGAAAACACAAAGTGGTTCTCCGCGTCGACCATCTCGACAAAATATTTTTACTTACAATATCACAAAGCCTGCTGGAACCGGTCGTCCTGGCCTAGGTTTCATTTTTTATTCACTATTCCTGTAGGTCACGGTTCTGTGACTGACCGGACGGAGTCATATCCATGCTCGACACATTAATCACATCCAAAACAAGGATCAAGCTGCTCGTCAGGTTTTTCCTGAACAGCAATTCCACCTCCTACCTGCGGAACCTGGAAAGCGAGTTCAATGAATCCACCAACGCCATCCGGCTGGAGCTGAACCGGTTTGAAAAGGCCGGTTTGCTTGTTTCGGGGATGGAAGGCAACCGGAAAATATTCCAGGCAAACACCCATCATCCGCTCTTCCCGGATATTTCGAACATCATCCGTAAGTACGTTGGTTTCGACCAGATCATCGACAACATCACCACCAAGCTCGGATCCCTGGAACGCGCTTATATCGCCGGTGAACTCGCGCTGGGGAAAGACACCAAGAACATCGACCTGATTCTTATCGGACGCAATATCGATACGGAGTTTCTGAACAAACTGATTACAAAAACGGAAAGCCTGATCAACCGTAAAATCCGCTATACCATCATGTCGGACCTGCAGGAATTGGAATCCCTGAAAAAGGTCAAGGAAATTTTTATCATCTGGCAGTCAAACAATAATTCCACTGTCCCATCCAATGAACAGATCATAACAAACAGCATATGAACATTTACGAAAAACTCATCAACAAGCAAACCAAGATGTCCGTGATCGGACTGGGTTATGTCGGACTTCCCATTGCACTTGAATTCGGCCGCACCATCCCCGTTGTGGGATTTGATATCAAGCCGGAACGGGTAAAAATGATGCAAAACAAGATCGACCCAAGTGAGGAACTTGAATCTTCCGCATTCGAAGGCTGTGATGTAACCTATACATCCATGCCCGATGACCTGCGGGAATGCACCTTCCATATCGTGGCCGTTCCAACCCCTGTGGACAAGCACAACCTCCCCGACCTGACCCCCCTGCTGGCAGCCACCCGCACAGTGGGCAAGGTGCTGAAAAAAGGCGATTATGTTGTTTATGAATCTACGGTTTATCCCGGTGCCACCGAGGAAGATTGTGTGCCTATCCTTGAAGAGCTTTCGGGACTGAAATTTGTAACCGACTTTAAGGTCGGGTTCTCCCCGGAGCGGATCAACCCCGGCGACAAGGAACACAACCTGACCAACATCCTGAAGATCGTTTCCGGCTGTGATGACGAATCCCTGGAAATGATCGCAAAGACTTACGAACTGATCATCAAACCGGGTGTTCACCGCGCTCCTTCCATCAAGGTGGCGGAAGCAGCCAAGATCATTGAAAATTCGCAGCGCGACATCAACATCGCCTTTATGAATGAACTCTCGATCATCTTCAACCGCATGGGTATTAACACCTACGATGTCATCGAAGCAGCCTCCACCAAATGGAATTTCCTGAAGTTCTACCCGGGTCTTGTTGGTGGTCACTGCATCGGCGTCGACCCCTATTACCTCACCTACAAAGCCCAGGAGTATGGGTTTCATGCAAAAGTTATCAATGCCGGCCGTTTTACCAACGACAGCATGGGGTTTTACATTGCCAAACAGACCGTGAAGAAACTGATCCACGCAGGGAAAAATGTACTGAATGCCAAGGTACTCGTGATGGGGGCCACCTTCAAGGAGAATGTCAGCGACATCCGGAATTCGCGGGTGGCAGATGTGATCAGCGAACTGAAACAATTCGGTGTGTCCGTGGAAGTCACCGACCCCTTTGCCAGCAGCAAAGACCTATTGCATGAGTACGGATTCGGCCTGACTGAGAATACAGGCAATGACTACGATGCTGTAATAGTCGCCGTCAGTCACAAGGTGTATGAAGCACTGGATGAAGCCTACTTCAAAAAACTGATGACGGAAAAGGGAATTCTTGTTGATGTCAAAGGGATATACCGCCGGAAGATTAAATCGATTTCTTACTGGAGTTTATAAAACAAAACCCATCATTCACATGCCCTATGGCGCGCGTCTCTGACGCGTGACCCTCAGAAATAAAAATTAACACCATGTCAAAAATCGCATTAATATCAGGGATCACAGGTCAGGACGGCTCCTACTTAACAGAGTTGCTGCTTGCAAAGGGTTATATTGTTCACGGGATCATCCGCCGGTCGAGTTCATTCAACACCTTCCGGATCGACCATCTTTACAAGGACAGCAACATCCTGAACAAGACGCTCTTCCTCCATTACGGTGATCTCACTGATTCAAGTAACCTGAACCGCCTGGTCGAAAAGATCCAGCCCCAGGAGATCTACAACCTTGGCGCCCAGTCGCATGTGCAGGTCTCCTTCGAGGTGCCGGAATACACGGCGGAAGTGGACGGGATCGGAACCCTTCGTTTCCTGGATGCCATCAAGGAGAACGGCCTTAAAACCAGGTTCTACCAGGCCAGCACTTCCGAACTTTACGGACTGGTGCAGGAGGTTCCGCAGACGGAAAAAACACCCTTTTACCCCAGGAGCCCCTATGCCGCTGCGAAGCTTTATGCATACTGGGTCACGGTAAATTACCGGGAGGCCTACGGATTGTTTGCATGCAACGGCATCCTGTTCAACCACGAATCAGAAAGGCGTGGAAAAACTTTCGTCACACGCAAGATCACTGTGGCCATCTCCAAGATCATGCTGGGACTGCAGGATGTGCTTTACCTCGGAAACATAGATGCCAAGCGCGACTGGGGCTATGCCCCGGAGTATGTTGAGGGCATGTGGCGGATGCTGCAGGTGGACGAACCGGGAGATTATGTGCTCGCCACAAACGAAACGCATACTGTTCGTGAATTCATCGAAGAATCCTTCCGGGTGCTGGGCGAAGAGATAAGCTGGGAGGGTGAAGGCGTCAATGAGACCGGCGTCCTGAAATCAACAGGCAAGACCGTCATGCGGATCGATCCTCGCTATTTCCGCCCTACCGAAGTGGAACTGCTGATCGGGAACCCCGCAAAGGCAAAGGAAAAGCTGGGCTGGGTACCGCAAACGACCTTTAAGGATCTGGTGAAGATCATGATCAGGGCGGATTATGAAAAGATAAAGAACCGGATCGAATAATACCGAACTATGAACAAAGAGGCAAAGATATACATCGCGGGGCACTTGGGAATGGTGGGTTCCGCATTACACCGCTGCCTGCTGGGCAACGGTTATACGAACTTTATCTTCAGGTCGATCGATGAACTCAACCTGATGCGGCAGGAAGATGTGGAAGTCTTTTTCGAAAAGGAAAAGCCGGTTTATGTGATCGATGCGGCAGCCAAAGTAGGCGGCATCATCGCCAACGATACCTACCGCGCTCAGTTCATCTATGAGAACCTGATGATCCAGAATAACCTCATCCATGCGGCACACATGACCGGTGTTAAGAAGCTGCTCTTCCTCGGAAGCTCCTGCATCTACCCGAAAAATGCCCCCCAGCCGCTGAAAGAGGAGTACCTGCTCACAGGCGACCTGGAGCAGACCAACGAACCCTATGCCATTGCGAAGATCGCGGGGATCAAGATGTGCGAAAGCTATTTCCGGCAGTATGGCGATAATTTTATCTCCGTGATGCCGACTAACCTTTACGGGCTCTTCGACAACTACAACCTGGAGACCTCACATGTGCTGCCCGCCCTCATCCGCAAAATGCATATCGGCAAGTGCCTTGAGAGCCATGACTGGGTTGCCCTGCGGGCCGATCTCGACAAACGCCCGATCGAAGGAGTGGGCGGGAAAGCCACCGAAGCAGAGATTCTTGAAAAACTGGCAAAATACGGCATTACCATCAACGGCGATCAGGCCGCAATCACCCTCTGGGGCAGCGGTCAGGTCCTCCGCGAATTCATGCATGCCGAGGATATGGCAGCAGCCTGTGTCATGGTGATGGAAAAACTGGATGCTGCCGAGCTCTATGCTCCGGATGCCGCCGGAAGGCGTGATGGTTTCATCAATATCGGCACCGGCACTGACCTCTCCATTGCTGACCTGAGCAGCATCGTGAAGACGATCGTCGGCTACCGGGGCGCAATCATCTGGGATAAGACAAAACCAGACGGCACCCTTAAAAAACTGCTGGATGTCTCAAAGCTGCAAAAGCTTGGTTTTAAACCAGCATTCACAATGGAATCAGGAATACGGACCGTCTATGGAAACTATTCTGCAAAGAGCTGAAACTGACAACAAACGTTCTATATACAGACAAACCTGAGGACTATTTTTCCTCCGACCGTTCAGAGATTCTGGAGTTTGTTCCCGCAGGCAGTAAGCGGATCCTCGACATCGGCTGCGGTGACGGGAATTTCGGCTCACTGTGCCGGCAAAAGAACCGGGCCCATGTCACCGGGCTTGAGTTCAATGAGGGCTGCCGTGAATCAGCCTCCTCCTTGCTCGATGCCGTCATCATCGGTGATGCCAATGAGACATTACTCTCATTACCTGATGGCCATTTCGACCTCCTCGTCTGCAATGACTTTCTCGAGCACATCGTCGACCCGGTTGGATTTCTTTCAAAGGCTTGTACAAAACTGATACCCGGTGGTCATTTCCTCTGTTCGCTGCCCAATTTCCGGTACCTGGAGAACCTCTTCGGCATTCTGGTCCGGAAGGATTTCCGGTACATGGATAGCGGGATACTCGACTACAGCCACCTGCGGTTCTTCACCGCCAGAAGCATGAAACGTCTTTTTCGGGAACAGGGCATGGAAGTGGAGGTTTTCAGAGGAATCAATACCGTGAAAGGGGTCATGGGATTTTTTCTGAAACTGTTGTTATGGCCGTTGAATTCGAGTGATATGCTGCATCCGCAGTTTGTGGTGCTGGCAAGAAGGCGTGACGCGTAACGCGTGACGGGTGACAAGGTGACAAAGTGACAAGTGACAATGTAATTTGATGAAAAAGATTTCTGTTATTTTCGGGACGCGGCCGGAGGCTATCAAACTGGCGCCGGTGATTCTTGAGCTGAAGCGGTTTCCGGAGTTGTTTCAATGCACAGTATGCATTACCGCTCAGCACCGGCAGATGCTGGACCAGGTCCTTGCCACTTTTGCGATCGTCCCCGATGTCGACCTTGACCTGATGGTGAAGGATCAGACCCTGGCTGGGTTCACTTCCCGGGCACTGACTGCACTTGACGGCTTTCTGCAGGAGGAGAACCCCGATCTAATCATCGTGCAGGGCGACACCACCACGGTTTTCTGTGCTGCCCTTGCAGCCTTTTACAATCATGTTCCGGTTGCCCATGTGGAAGCCGGGCTTCGTACAGGAAATATTTATGCCCCCTGGCCCGAAGAGATCAACCGGGTTCTGGCAAGCCGGCTCACCCGGCTTCATTTCGCACCGACACAGGGTAGCTGCGATAATCTCCTGAAAGAGGGTGTTTCCCCTGATTCAGTATTTGTCACAGGCAACACCGTGATCGACGCTCTCCTCCTTGCCATTGAGAAAACACGTTCATCAGCGCCCCCGATCCCCGGTCTGCCGGATAACAATACAGCCTCTTTCGAAGGAAAGAAGATCGTGCTGATCACAGGCCACCGCCGGGAGAATTTCGGGGAGGGCTTTGATTCGATCTGCAGGGCAGTAGCAGCACTGGCCGACGAAAATCCCGATGCCGTATTCATCTACCCGGTTCACCTGAACCCCAATGTACAGGAACCCGTGCACCGGATCCTTGGCAACGGTACCCGGAAGAACCTGTTCCTTATCCAGCCACTTGATTACCTACCGTTTGTATCGCTGATGCAGCAGTCGTACCTGATCCTCACCGATTCCGGCGGAATACAGGAAGAAGCGCCCGCCATCGGGAAACCGGTACTGGTAATGCGCGACAAGACAGAAAGGCCCGAGGCCCTGGGAACCGGAACAGTTCAATTGGTCGGAACCAATGAAAAATCGATCATCACTGCCGTTTCAGCCCTGCTGAACGACCCGGAACTTTACAAGCAGACGGCAGTGAAATCCTTCCTTTACGGGAGCGGGACGGCCGCAAAACAGATTGTGGAAATTCTAAGGCATTTTTTTAGCAATCTATGAAAACAGGCAGTGTATTGTCCAAAACACAAAACATCCTGATTTTAAGGTTTAAAATTCAAGCTTGTAATTATCAATCCTATGATAAAAAAATTCGATAGTCCAATCTTTGTGACTAAACCAGCCTTACCTCCGCTGGAAGAGTATACAGAACTACTGAAACAAATATGGGATACGAAGGTTTTAACGAATAACGGACCGTTTCATCAGCAGTTTGAAAAGGCACTTTCTGAGTATTTAGGGATCAGGTACATTTCGCTGTTCTCAAATGGCACTCTTGCTCTTATCACAGCATTGCAGGCATTGCGAATTACCGGCGAAGTGATAACGACCCCTTTCAGCTTTGTTGCGACCACGCATTCTTTATGGTGGAATAATATCAAGCCCGTTTTTGCTGATATCGAGCCAGTAACGTTTAATCTTGATCCCGAGAAGGTAGAAGCAGCAATTACGCCGCAAACAACTGCTATTATGCCGGTCCATGTCTATGGCAATCCATGCAATATTGAACAGTTTCAACATCTGGCAGACACCTATGGATTAAAGTTGATCTATGATGCGGCCCATGCTTTTGGTGTTAAGATCAATGACGAATCTGTCCTTAATTTTGGTGATCTCTCCGTTCTGAGTTTTCATGCAACGAAAGTTTTTAATACTATCGAAGGAGGAGCTATAATCTGTCATGATGAAAAAACAAAACACCGGATCGACTATCTGAAAAATTTCGGCTTTGCAGATGAAACTACCGTCATCGCGCCAGGAATAAATGCAAAAATGAATGAATTACAATGCGCATACGGACTACTACAGCTTAAGTATGTTGATGATTATATTGAAAAAAGGAAGTCTCTGTCAGCCCTTTACCAAAAACTTCTTAAAGAAACTGAAGGGATTCGCTGTTTATCTGAGATGAATGGTGTGAGGCATGCTTATTCTTATTTTCCGATATTGGTTGATAAAGACAAGTTTGGTATCAGTCGTGACGATCTCTATGAAAAACTTAAGGCTCACAATATTTATGGACGCCGGTATTTTTATCCGCTAATCAGCCAGTTCCCCTCTTACCGTGGTTTACCTTCTGCCAGGAAGGATAATTTACCCATCGCAGAAAAAGTTGCTGACCAGGTAATTTGTTTACCGATATTCCCGGAATTAACCCACGAAAATGTCAATGACATCTGTGATATTATAAAAGACAAATAAATCATGCTCACCTCTTTTTATTCGCATGAAGAACTTTCCGCAATTGGGTTTAAGTCCGTTGGATCGGAGGTTTTTATAAGCCGGCATGCGCAATTCTACAGCCCGGAAGAAATGCAAATCGGCTCAAATGTCCGGATTGATGATTTTTGCCTCCTTTCAGGGAATATTATCCTGGGCAATCACATTCATATTTCTGCCTACACGGCTCTTTATGGAAGATTCGGAATAGAAATAGAGGATTTTTCGGGATTATCCCCACGATGCACTGTATTCAGTGCCACAGATGATTTCTCAGGAGATTTCCTGATCGGCCCGATGGTTAACCAAGAGTTTACAAATGTTACCGGAGGGAAAGTTCTCATTAAGAAATATTGCCAGGTCGGCAGCAATTGTGTTATTCTTCCAAACCTGACCATCAATGAGGGTGTTGCAGTGGGAGCCATGTCATTAATCATAAAAACACTCGATGCATGGTCCGTTTACACAGGTATTCCGGCAAAATTTATTAAACACAGGAACAAAGAACTTTTAAGGTTTCTTTAGAGAAATGAGTACAAATGCCCCAATTCTGATCCCTACACTTAACCGGTTCGAGCACTTTCAAAACTGCGTTGAATCACTTTCAATATGCACGGAAGCAACATCGACAGATCTGTTTATTGCCCTTGATTATCCAAAAACAGAAAATCATTGTGCAGGTTACCGGAAAATCAGAGATTACATTAAAGTAATCAGAGGGTTTAAAACAGTTACAATAATTGAAAGAAATATAAATTACGGACCGGAAAGGAATCTTTTTGAAGCTATTACCGAAATATTCAACAATTACGACCGCCTGATTCTGTCGGAAGATGACAACATTTTTTCACCTGATTTCCTTCATTTTATTAATTACGGGCTTGATGTTTATAAGGACAGGCAGGATATTTTTTCCGTTTCCGGCTATAACTATCCGATTGAACCTGTCAGTTCAGGCATTGAACCCGCCTATCTTTGGACCGGATTCTCAGCCTGGGGTGTAGGTATCTGGAAAAACAAATGGAATCAATTGGATTTTTCCAGGGAAAATGTAATGAATAAAGTCGGACAGTTTTTAGCCAACCTGAACAAAGTCAGGAAGCTGAATAAAGTCGCAAATCACTATATCCCCGGCCTGGTTAACATGCTGAAAAAAGGCAAGGTACATGCCGACGGATTCATTTGCATGCATTTGTTTCTTAAGAACATGTATTCTGTCTTCCCTTATGAAAGCCGGGTAAGGAACATGGGTAATGATGGCAGTGGAATAAACTGCGGAAATATAGAAAATGACAGATACAAATTACAGCCACTTTACACTGGCAGCAAACGATATGAACTATTCATTGATCTGAGGCCCGATTCCAATACTAATACCGCTTTAAGCCGACACTTCAGACAAAAACTCAGATCCAGAATCAAATTAATTATTCAGTTGCTTTTAATAAAAGTACAGGATCCGGTAAAGGTTAAAACAACCAATTGATACTGCAAATAATGCCCCCTAAAGACCAGGAATAATGGACTATAATGATGATTATTATAATTTTGAAAAATACACGAGTCTCAAAGGTCAGATTCAGTTTGAGATTCTTAGTTGGTATGGAAGAAACTTAAAATTCAGAAGAACAAAATTAGTTCCCGGTAAATTTTCAGAGCCCTTGTTGCTGGATATCGGAGCGGGGACGAATTATAAAAAAGGCTGGATCCACGCTGATTTCTTCTCCTATCCGCGTGTGAAATTCTGGAAAAAGTATGCACCCAAATTAATACCGGAACTTGAACTGGACTTAAGGTATCCTATACGATGCCCGGACAATGTTATTGACGGTGTTTATTCCGGGCACACGTTAGAACACCTGTATCCAAAAGATGCAATCTCTTTGTTAAAAGAAATCCACAGAATTTTAAAACCCGGGTGTTTTCTTCGGATCAACATACCCGATCTTGAATATTTTGTTGCGTTTTATAATGGAGAGCACAATGACCTTCCCAATAGTACAGGATGTGAAGCAATAAGTGATATTTGCCAGAATTGGGGCCACCGGTCCTTATGGGATGAAAAACTACTGGTAAAAACATTACTGGCCGTTGGATTTATAAATGTCCGTAAAGTACCATTCGGGAAAGACGGGGATGATAAGCGGCTCATTAAGGAAGAAGAGGTTAGGGAAACAGGAACACTGGTGATTGAAGCGCAAAAGGCAGCATTGTGAGCGATAAAACGAGGCTGGTTAAAAACAGCCTGATCCTGTATTTTCGATTAATTGTTGTTTCTGCAGTTGGTCTCCTTTCAGCCAGGTTTATACTGCATGGGTTAGGGGTCTCTGATTTTGGGCTCTATAATGTAGTTGGTGGTATTGTTGTAATGATGGCATTCCTTAACAACGTTATGGTTGCCACCAGTTTCCGCTATATTGCCTATGAACTGGGAACAGGGAAAGAAGAAGGCGTAAACAGGGTATATAACATAAGTCTCGTCATCCAGATCCTGCTTGCCCTTCTCGTAATTTTCCTTGGAGAAACAGCAGGTGTTTTCTATATCCGGCACTATCTCAATTTTGCTGTCGGGAAACTGGACGATGCACTTTTCGTCTTTCGCCTTTCTATCCTTAGTACGGTCATTTCAATTATCAGTGTACCAAACCAGGGATTAATCACCGCAAAAGAAAAATTTTCAGTTATTGCATTTGTCGAAATACTCAGGAGCTGCTTTAACCTTGGAATTGTCCTCCTGGTATTGGAATACACAGGTAACCGCCTGAGGTTCTATGCTGTTTTAATAACACTTGTTGCGAGCATACCTCCTTTACTGTACTTTCTTTATGTACGTATAAAATATACAGGTCTGGTAAAATGGAATTTTCAGAGAAAAAAAGACCGGTATTCTGAAATTCTTGGTTTTTCCGGCTGGACAATGCTGGGAGGAATCGCAAGCATTGGTGAAGTTCAGGGATCAGCCTTGTTAATTAATCTTTTTTTCGGTACAATATTAAATGCAAGTTTTGGGATTGCAAACCAGGTTAATAGTGTGGTAAAAATGTTCTCTCAAAGTTTAAACCAGGCGGCGGTCCCACAGATCACGAAAAACTACAGCGGCAGTAATCTGGAGAAAACACTTCAACTTGTAATCTTTTCATCTAAATACTCTTTCTTTTTATTGTTGATTCCGGCATTACCAATTCTTCTTGAAACCGATTTCATACTTGGGTTATGGTTGAAAGAAGTGCCGGTCTATACAAGGATATTTATTCAACTTATGGTTATTAATGCCCTGATCACAACAATGACAGCAGGGATTCCTGCGGCAGTTGCTGCCACCGGAAATATAAAGTATTTTCAAATCGCTTTAAGCATCTTATCATTATTGGGCTTACCGGCTGCATTTGTTCTTTTTAAAATCGGGTCGCCTGCCTATGTCCTGCTTTTCGTTTACACAGTAATTTCAGTTCTTAATTTCTTTGTAATGCAGATTTTGTTAAAACGGATTATTCATTTCGATATCAAACTATTCATTAAAGAGGCTTACCTGAAAATGGTAACTGTTGCACTTGCGGTGTCGCCATTATTTTTCATAATTCATTTATTTAAAACCACCATTTTCAGTTTCATTGCTATGACGCTCCTTTCTGTTATCTGGTTATTAACAGCTATTTACATTTTCGGAATGGATATGAAAGAAAAAGAAGTGGCCGGCAGGTCAATTAAGAGACTGGTCCGGCGGGTAATAACTGATTAATTACCAATAACTAATAAAAGAATTTTTATGAACTCAACTAACAAAGAATTACAGGCCTTTGCAAATTACACAATATTTTCTGTATTTATCATGCTCTTTCTTACTATTTTCTATGCTTTCAGTGGCATGGCAGCAGGAGATGAAATACCTGTTCTTGCAGTAATACGTACCTTCTTTGTAATCTCATTTCTGTTTCTTTTCCTGATGAATATTTCTATTTTCCAAGTTGCAGATACAAATGAATCTCTGACGCTAAAATTAATTTTCATATTCTTTCTGTATCAAATCGGAGAAATCCTTTTTACTAGTTCTCCTTTTTCTGCAATTACAAAATATTTCTTTTTCTTCCTGGCAATATTAATTAT
>Ga0118677_10009570_pt1 | contig 15104 bp, 2 predicted proteins | sample AliMusrvi5mmetaG_FD_86154 | JGI IMG/M metagenome (GOLD analysis project Ga0118677, IMG submission 86154)
GAGATAATTTAAGTAATTCAATTTGCATAAACCTCTAACGACCAACTTTTTGAATTAGTCCGCTCTGTATGCGAAGTTATTCGTAATAAAATTTTTAATGCCCTTCGCCGTGTGTAAGTGAGAGATAGTTATCAACTTTGTTTAGTTGATAAACGTGAGGAAAAATGGGTATTGAAACATGGAAAATGGATTGGGAGTTGTAGCCTCAGATGACATAAGGATTCAAAGCAAAGAATCATCCGGGAATTTTCCGCAAATAGCATTTTGCGATCAATTTCAAATTGGAATACACGTGGAAGTGAACGTGATTTTATTGTAGGGAATTGTTTGAAAACGTGATTTATAAGGGATATCAAATAGTGAATTTATAATTAAGAAATTTGAAAGTGAATTAAATAGGAGTCTATGACCAATGAATAAATGTATTTTGAAGGTGTAACTAGGGATCTATTGCTGGATAAAGGTTACATTAAAGGTTCCGCTGTAATATCCCGGTGGATTGGCGCCTGCATTTCCAACAATCAGGGTCCCTCCAATCATGACATTCATTCGGAGAGGAGTTGTCGTATTGAGAATGAAAGGCGAACCGGAAGATGACGCAATCTGTGGAAGATCAAAATTAAGGGTTAAGGTTCCTCCGCCACTACCAGCAAGAGTTGCCGAAGGAATATTTGCTATTGTAATCAGAGTTCCCTTATTTCCCTCAATCTGAAAAACAGCAGGCGAAAAAGGCAAGGCTAGACTAAGTAGTACAACGCTGCTGGTGGCACTTCGCAATCCCTGGGGAGAAACTGTTATAGTCCCACCGGCAGGTCCATGCATGAATGCGCCAAACAGAAGACCTTGTGCCAGGCTAATATGGATAGCAATAGGCCTTGGTGGGTTTTCCTGCGCTTTCAGGGTGCTCATTGAACACAATATAAAGCTGGAAATACAAAAAAATATCAGAAACCTTTTTAATATCTGGAAATGCATTGGGCTATTCATAGTCTTTCCGTATTATTATTTTTTCAGAGTCCCTGTCTTTACCTGAAACGACGGAGATAATATATACCCCGCTGCTAATGTTGGTATTGAGTTCCACTGTTTCAATTCCGTAGACTGATTTGCGCAACATGATCTGACCCTGCATATTTGTAACAATTAAATCTCCGTCTGTATTAAACGGCAGATTCACATTGATCATGATCTTATTGGAAGATTTTGATAACTTGAAGAACCTTCCTTTTGGTGGTGGCGATTGAGTCAGATCTTTTGTGGAAAAAATCAGATAGAATCGTTTTAGGTTCTCACCGGCAGTTATATAAAACCTGTAGGATGAAACTGTTTTCAAATCCTGAATGGTCTTTTTTTCCGAATCGACCAGATAAATATTCAAAGCATCGGGTAGGAGGGAAATATCCAGGGCATCGAAAATGATCCACCCGTCCTTGAGTGTTTTAATTCCAATGGGTATCTGTGTAATGCTATCGTTTGGAGCCGGAATTCCGCTGATAGAAACTTTTCTGGCATCTGAGGTTAGGAGGTACAGGTTTGGAACCGTTGCATCCGTGTTCATAAGCTTCAATGCATCCTTTTCCTTGTCGAACAGAGGGGTAGACAAAGGATCAAAATAGATTACAAATTGATCGGATATACTCCCTTTGGCATCAAAACCGGCAGTAAAGCGAAGAATTGTTCTGGGATCAAACGATGCAACCTTAAATGGTTGGGTAAAGTCGTTTTTCCTGACACTGTTTGTCATCCCAAGTGTACCTGTAACCGGATAACTGCCATCCGTTACATGAACAAAAAAGCCTTGTAGAGATGGTATGATGTTGGTAGATCCTCCTATCGAGACGCCATTCACAAAACTGCAATAGACTCCAGAGTATTCATCAATTGCACCACTGGAATCAAAGAAATAGATAGCATTGTCAATGTTTGTTTTGGTCCACCCTGAAGCGGCATACCAGTCAATCGGGGAAGGATAAGGATTGCCTACAAGATTGAAGCCGGTTGTATAAATCCTGTTATTATTGAACAAGGTGGAGGTTACCGTTCCATTGCTGACGACTCCCGTCACCTCGACTGTTTTGGGAGCTAGCAGATTGCCGAAATTGACTGCATAACCGGCCATCGGATTCAGAGAATTTGCAATATTTACCCAATTTACCCAACCAGAGATAAAGTCAACGCCCAATCCGCCAATGCTGTTGTTTTCGTTGTATTTGTAGAATGTCGGAAAGGTTGCACCAAGATTCACAAAAGGTAAAAAAGCATTTACCGTTAATGAGGTAAAAGGTGAACTAAAATATTTGTACCCATATCCAACTGCAAGATAGCGCTGCATGGTAACATTTCCTGTTACCTGAGCATTTCCTGACCCATCTATCAAGGCAGTTTGTACAGCTGATGAAATAAGTTTCAGGTTTCCGTTGGATGCCAAATCTCCCGTTGCGGCCTTTAGATATCCTGTAATATTGAGTGCCCCACCTAAAGTTACGCCTAATGTATTGCTAATGACCAGATTCATGAGGTTATTACCGGCAAAGGATCCAGAAGGAATAACCTGGGCAGCAGTTCCCTTCATTTCGATGGTTCCATTGTCAGCGGTGAAAGTGCCGTTATTGGTGATAGTTCCTGCTATCTGAAGCGTATTGCCGACCACGGTCAATGATGAACTGCTATTGATTTGTATATTTTTGGCGGAACCGGTTGCACCTACGTTGAGAATCGGTTTGTTCGCTACGTTGGGTATCAAAACGTTCGTTGTCAGGTCAGGAATGATATTACACGACCAGTTTCCTGCGGTGTTCCAGTCTGTTCCCACGCTTCCGGTCCAAGTCCGGTCGCTGACGATTGTTACCGGAGTGGTGGTTGTAAACAAGCCGCATCCACCGGCAGCAGGTACAGAATAAGTGACTGTGTATGTATTTGGAAAGCTAGTGGCCGAATTAATTAGACCTGAAAAGGCATTTATCGTTAATCCTGCAGGTGCAGAAGAGAAGGAGCCACCAGCGGTTCCAGTCAAGGTAACTGGCATCGAACAATTCTGTGCTCCATAGGATATGGTTGCGGCTGGCATGGGAGTGATTGTGACCGTGTGGGTAGCTGTTTTTGGCCCACTACATCCCGTTGCGCTTACTGTTATGATAGAGGCGCCACTCCATCCTGCAACATAGGTAACATCTCCGGTTCCTGCGATGATCGAATTACCTCCGGTTATGCTCGAAGCATCCAGCGAATAGGTTAATCCTGTGTTGTTTGTGGATGTTGCAGTGTAGGTCACCAATCCTGCACCCTGACATCGGATAGAAGTGGTACCAAGAGCGAACACAGGAGTTCCTACTGTTGGGGTGATTGTGATCGTGTGAATTGCAGTTAATGGGCCGTTGCATCCGGAAGCGCTAACTGTAACAATCGAAGTACCACTCCAACCTGCAGCCCAGTTAACGGCACCGGTTCCGGCAACAATTGTATTTCCGCCGGTAATGCTGGCAGCATCCAGAGTGTATATTAATCCGGTGTTGTTGGTTGCTGTGGCTGTGTAGGTCAAGGATCCAGCTCCCTGACAGCGGGTTGTTGTGGCACCCAGAGCAAAAACGGGTGTCACCACGGAAGGATTTACAATTAACAACTTATTGGCTGATGTCGTTGCACAGGAACCACCGCCGGTTGTTAATGTTAAAGTGACTGGAGTGATGAATGTCGCAGATGCAGTATAAGTTGTCGTACCAGGTGTACTACCTACATTGTTGGTAAAAGTACCTCCGGCTCCTCCATCAGTCCATAAAGCAGAAGTAGCTCCTCCGCCATAGGAACCTCCCAGTGCAACTGTCGTGCCGGTCTGACAAATTGCTGCCAGTGCGCCTCCAACATTCACTGTGGGCAGTGGATTGACAGTAATCGCCAGACTCTGCGGAGCACTGGTATTACAACCATTGGTGGCAGTAACACTCAATGTTCCACTTATGGCACTGGTGTTGTAACTGATTGTTACGCTGTTTGTAGTACCGAATATTGTGGCTCCGGTTCCGCTGTAATTCCAGTTATAAGTTACAGATAGGTCGTTTGGAACAGTATAGACAACTCCTGATGTTCCCTGACAAAGGGTGGGTGTACTTGCAGTAAATGCCGCGGGTTGGGCCGCTAAAAGGGGGAAGGAGATTACCACATCATCGAAGGATAAACATGATCCACTTGAAATAGTCCATCTCAAAGTATAAGTCGAACCGTTTGTTCCATTGAAAACACTGTTTTGCAGGGTAGGGGTCACTACAGTTCCCCCTGCACCGCTAATAATAGACCAAACCCCTGTTCCAACAATGGGTGCGTTGCCGGCAAGAGTTGCACTAGTTGCCCCGCAGAGAGACTGGTCGGGGCCGGCATTGGCGGTTGTTGGTACTGCATTGGTGGTTACAGGATTGAGATCCACAACACCTGTAAGTAGCGTTCCTGATGGATAATTATAGGTAAATGAAGTAAGTACATAGGTTGCTCCGCCAGCACTTGTAGGAATAGTGGCCGGGAATGAAGCAGGTGTAATGCTTTTTGGTGTACCGTTTTCAGTGTAATTTATAGTAAAAGGCGCAACAATTGAAAGTGAAGACGTCAATGAAACGGGAATACCTCCGACACCGCAAATAGGACCTGTCGGCGACATACTGACTTTAGGTCTGACCGCATTGATGGCACCAAGTGAATAGTTTCTTGTACCCGTAACCAAGGTTGTCACTGATGTTGTCTCAACACTCCCGTTGTAGTTGTCGCTTCCGGCATTGGGTGTCGAAGCAATCTGAACCCAGTCTGTTCCGTTGTGTTCTACTACTCTCAGATCGGAAACTCCATTTTGTGTCACTAGTGGCGTTAAGTTGCTCAGCGGATCCCATGCGACATTGATAAATGCCTGACTACCTGAAATAGAGCAATTTACAGTCCAGTACTCTTTTGTATTGATTGCCGCTAACGGCGCCGCATAAGTCGGATAAGTATTAGGATTGAAATACTCAGCAGTCCAGTACATAGTGCTTGTTTCAGTGGCCCTAAGCCATAATTTATTTCCGAATCCCGAAGATTTTTTGCCAATAGGAAATTTAAACACAGGATCTCCGCGATTCAGGTTCTTGCTGAGAGGACCATCAACATAGGATGTACTACTTCCACCGTTGGGGTAAACGCAGGATGTTGAAAAATTTGTTATTTTCAAAAGATTTACGGCAGTGGTGGTAATGAGGCCATTGGTTAGAAACAATTTATTGGCCACATCAACAGACCCTGTCAGTGTAAGTCCGGCGTTGTTGTTAATCTCAAGGTTGTTTATGGCGTTGGTTCCGCTAAATCCTTGTATGGATTGGGCAGATGTGCCTGAAAAAGAAACGGTCGCATTATCGCCTGTGCCGCTGGCAAATGCTCCGGACGAAAGGAGCATCGTTCCCTGAATAAACAGTTCACGATTATAAGTACTGTTATCGAGCAAAGGTCCATTGATCAGTAACTGGTGACAAATCGTCAGATCTTTATTAGGCAGAACCCTGATACCAGTACCTGAGAAAGTCAGATTGGGCACACTCGAATAGAGATCCGCAGTGATCAAATAGTTACCAGATCCCCCATACTCAATAGTTGAAGTACCTGAACAATCAAGAAAAGCACCAAAACGTCCAGCCGGGAACATGGGGCTTTCCAGATATAATGTGCCATTGCCATAAACAGTACCCAGATAATGACCGAATAATGGATTTACAATTCTCAGTTTGTTGTTGATATAAGTTTTGTATGCAGTACAATTATTCGCATTAGCTGTTACCACATTGTTGATGGTAACCACAAAACCGTTCGGACCACCAGCCGGGCAGGGATACGTTGAACCACCCGAGGGTACCCAAATACTTTGGTCGGTCCAGTTTCCATCGGCAATACTGGTATATTGCGGCACGGTATTGGGAATGGCAGCATCCAAACCGGCAGTGTATTCGCCAGTAATCGAAGCATCGTCAACAGTTGTATAGTTAAAGCTCAGGCTATGAGTGACACAATTCACACCACTGGCTGATTTAGACCATAAAATGCCAGGTGTAATTAATTTAGCCGAATAATATCCATAACCACATTCAGGTCCTCCTATAACATCGCCAACCAGATAATTAAAGAGGAAACTACCTGAAAATCCTGTTATTCCGCTACTTTCAACCTCGTAATAGTAGTTGAGAACATTATTTGGATCAACAACTGCCGGATGGTGATGGTTGATATTGTTTATCCGGATCGAACCTGTTGAACCATTGGCTGTGATCAACACAACCGTTGGCGTATATTTCCCCGGTATGCCCAGCGGATAGGTAAATGAAGCAGGTGGAGATGTGTTAAAAATCTTCTTGATACCAACATTACTCCAGACGCCATCTGATGTAACCATTTTAGAAGCGCTGAATCCGGTGCCATTTGCTGTTATGATGCTATTAATACCAAGGGTAAGCAAGTATTGGCTGATGTCTAAAATTCCACTTGTAAGAATTAAATTCTCAGTCATGGTGATATCGTTATTCAAGGCCGCACCTGAACTATTATTCAGATTTAATTGTCCAAAAGTTCCTGTTCCCGAAATTAGTTGTAGCAAAGTGCCATTGAGGATAATTCCAGAAGTGCCACCATTATCCGAATAGCTTGCATTGTTGTCAAGATTCGCTTTTACATTTACATTGTAAATGCCACAAAATAGAGTACCATTTCTCAGCGACAGGTTGTTATTTACGGTACAATTGTTGCTGTTTAGGGTAAGACTTGTAACAGGATTGACAATCAAATTGTAGAAGTTGGTGATCGTTGTTCCGGTGAGTAATTGAACCCCACCACTAAATGTCGTAAGGTTATTGTAGAAGTTATAAGTTCCGTTATTGGTAAAATTTCCCTTAATGGTCAAATTGATACTGTTTGTAGTATTGGCATCAAAAATACTCTGCGCATTGGAAAGCAGAAGGTTTCCGTTTAATGTCAATGGATTTACCATCAGGGTTACCGTGGCATTGGTGCCTGCAATTGCCGCTCCTGTGATCGTGAGATTATTCAGCGGTACGGTTGCATCCAATAGATAATTTTGTACAGTATTGGGAATTACATTGCTGAACACAATGCTACCGCCTGTAACGATGGAACTATTTGGTCTTATGTATAAATCGCCATACAATGCACCTCCTCCTCCCCTGATCAAGTTGAGCGTTCCGCCAGACATGTTAAAGGTGCTTCCGGTATTCAGAATTTCGAACTTTGCATTGGTCGCATTTGCGGCATTCCCGTTAATTGTAACAGTTCCTGCTGTTTGGTTATAAGACAATGCACCGGTGGTTATGGAAGGATTACGGCGTATCTGGCCATTTACCACCAATATGCCACCATCCACTTGTATTGTAGGAGTACCAGCACTTGCATATTCAATATCATTGTTATTCGCGGGCGCTGCAATCGGTCCAACATAGACGTTGCCATTAGCAACAGTCAGTTTTCCACCTAAAAAGAGATCGTTAGTATTTGTGGCATTGTTGGCGATTAAAACATTGTGATTATTCACATTGGAGTAATTAACATATAACCCAGCAGTTGACGGAATTGTAAAAGGAGTAGTTGTAGAAATTGTAAAATCTGTATTTGGATTAGTGCGAGTGTATTGAAAGGTTCCATTTTGTAAGGTCAACCAATTATCGACAGGAGTTGTTAGCGTCCCGGCAATATTACAGTTAAGGGAAGTTGCCTGGGAATTGCCTTTGTTGATGATGAGGTTATTTATAATTGTTGAAGCACTTGTTCCTGAGAATACGGCAGGGGTGGAACCCTGAAAAGTCAGATCACAATAATAGCCTGCATTTTGAAGTCTTACATAAGGAGCTCCTGTTGAATTATTTGTTAAGCTGCCACCTATTGACATTGTATTGGCTAAAGGAGCACCTGTTGGAACCCCATAAATTGCTGGTTGCACATCAATATAACCATTTGCACCTACCGTAACATTTCCATCAATAATCAAGTGCTGGGGAACAATTTCGGGCATAAATATCAGAGTTCCGGTATTGACATTCAAATTACCTGTTATATGGATTGTTTTTTCAACCGTTGGATTGTATAAGGCAGAATTGTATGGAGTCTCTGTTGTATTCCAACTAACAGCTATCCAGGCGTTTGCATTGTCTCCTCCACAAGTTAAATCCCCCTGAATGGTTGTCAAGCCATTATTAGGTAAAACCAGATTGTCGCCTCCTCTTGCCGTTACCATGAGATTCCCGTATGAAGTTACATTTGCCGGCAAAATGTACAATGCACCTGTAGTACCATCAATGTCATAGAATTCGGTAGTACCATGATTGTTGTTAAAATCAGAAAAATCGCTGTTTGCCGGAAAAGAAAACACTTTTGGAACATTCCCACCTGTCACGGTTGTTGTGAGTCGGAATAAGCCATTTAAGCCTGTTGGATAACTTAATACTGAACTGAATACACTACCAGTCCAGGTATAAATATCAAGTATTGAACCTGCCTGTATCTGTAGACTTGCACAATTGGCAGTGGCCGTAAGGTTTACCGTGTTATTATTTTCGATAATTACTATACTGTTTGCTCCTGGGAAGTTTACACCTGCAACTGCACCTGCCGGAACTGCAGGACCTCCAGATGAGTAAGACCATGTTGTATTTAAATTCCATGCTGAACTGGCTATACTATAAAACTTTTTGGGCGATCCAAATGCGCCTAAACCAGTTGTGTTATCACCGGCAGTAAAATCCCCATCCAAAAAACTTGAGCTGTTTGTTGGTAATGACCAGTCTGAAATGGTATTGGAACCAATATTGATATTTGCGGCCAATCCGTTATTCCAATTATATAAAGTCCGGTTATATACCGATGGAATATAAATTGCTTCAGTTCCTGTAACATCGGTTTGGTCGTAAATAAAAGTATGCGATATTGAATTGGCAGGAATACCTACGAACCCTGACGATTTCACACTCCAAAAATAGGATAAACTTTGCCCGTTTTGGGTTGTAGCCGGATGCTCATAACCTACAGGAATTACTGCAACCGAACCATAAACTGTGGGAGCACTGGTGAAACCAATTGTTGCCGGTGTCCATTTCGGCACACCTGCATGACTTGTCGAAGGAGCACCTACCGGGAAGGTAAACGCAGAAGTCGATGAATAAAATTTCGTAACCCCGCCATCTCCTGAGTTCCCTGCCGTTTGTATGTATCTGGATGCACTGGCATTGGCAATTGAAGCATTAGCATTCAGAAGTAAATTATAGGTTCCGATATTGAAAAGACGATCTTGCGAGAAAGTGAGCATTCCATTAACCGTTGTATTCGCGACCAATGAAACAGGTGAAGTGCCTGCCAAACCATTTGTATTGTTCAATTCAAGATTCTGGAATATCCCGTTACCGTCAATAGTCTGAGCTATAACTCCATTCAGTGAAATTTTCCCAGTTCCGTTATGCACTCCGGAATTGTACACATTTTGTTTAATGAAGAATGAATCTCCATTGTCGTTGAGTGTCCCCAATGTAAGATTGAAGTTGCCACCAACATTTATCGATTTCTGGCTTCCGGCCATGTTTACAGAAATGCCCGAAAATTTATTGAATGTCAGGTTATTAAGGGTCAAAGGTGCACCCAGATTGACTGTAAAAGTCTGGGGGCCGGATCCATTTAAAATGGTTGTATTAGTCCCCACAGTATAGGAGGTTCCTGTCTCGATATAAAGGTCGCCTCCAACCGAAACATTAAGGTTATTGGCGTTTAACACTCCCGATGAAAGCGTCAGATTACCCAAAACTGTAATCGGTGTACTTAGCTGTACGACGGAAGCGCTGCTTGTCCTGTTGAGGATTACATTTCCGAATGGAGCTGTCGTGGTTATTATATGGGTTAATACATCAGCAGTTCCGCCGCTTCTTGTGTTAGGGATAAACTGAACCGTACCTCCGGTAACATTAATGTTTGATATGGATGAATTTACCTGAAAGGCCATGGTAGCTGCAGCACCACATACATCAAAAATTTGCATATTGCCACCTCCCATCGTAAATACATTGGTGGCATTATTCAGGCTGAATGTTCCGGAACCGGCTGTCAGGCATGCATCATTTGCCCTGAATGTATTTAAAGGAGCGCTGACCAGGTTATCCACTGATGAATAGGCAGAAGGAGTTCGCTGAAACCTTCCCCGAAGCTGCACCATACCGCCGTATTGCTCAAAAGAGGCTGAACCGGTTGATGATAGAAACTGCTTGGCATCGACCGTTCCGTTGTTGATGATAAATTGTCCGGAAGCAACGTTTGTAGTAATAATTCCTTCAGATTCTTTGGTAGAGAAGTATCCTTTATCTATTTCCAGTTTTCCTAAGATGCAGAAGCCATTTCCTGCGCCCTGGGAGATACCTATCGTATTTCCAGCCAAGGAGGTGCCATAGGCGGTATTTATTTCCCGGTAATCGTCGGCAGTTGTAAATACTGCAGCGTCAACGCCATTCATGACCAGTGCTCCATTGACTGGGACTGTAAAAAGAGTGGAGCCATCGCCATTGGCACCTTCAGAAAGAGATGGTATCACGGTAGTACCCTGTATTTCGAGTGTACCTGTACGGATCCACAAGGCTTTTTTCAGATTGGGATTAGTAGCAGTTGCATTTACCACGTCAACTCCTGCCGTATTCGCGCCCAACAAGCGAAAATTGGAGTAGGGTCCGGAAGTATATACAGATAATTTGAAAGATTGGTCTGTTCCCTTGTCTAGTACCAGATTGTAAAAATCGGTTGGCCCTGCGCATAACAAGGTGTTGTTGGATGTACCCTGAAAATACACGGTTGCGAAACCCGACGTTGGACCCCAGGTCGTGCTCGGAAAGGCATTGTAAACAGGATAGGTTAGATTGGTAAAAGATACCGTACCGTTGTTAGTAAAATCCCCCTTAAACACAATCCGGTGTGATTGGGCATCATAATAATTTATAAATGGAGGAGTTCCTCCGGTTATTCCGATTGGATTGGATGTAAGATTATTGGTCACACCGGTTCCTACTTTAAAAACAGCACCGGCCTCGACTGAAGTATTTCCATTCACAGTGAGTTGTAGCCTTCTGGTGGTTAAATCATTGATTTGGAAAGTGCCGGCTTTTACACTTAAATTTCCGTTCAAAGTTAAATTAACTGTTTGGGTCACTATTGAACCACCTGCATTGATGGAGAGGTTATTATAATTAGACTGAGACGGAAGAACAGTGTTTGACCTGTACTCCGTGGTTCCTCCGCCTACGTTGACAAAGTTATTGGTTGCGATGACCGGAAAAACCGCAGGCATGGATGAAATAACCAGAGTCCCTTGTCCCGATAAAGTTTTAATCCCTGATGTAAACTGGTAGGTTGACAGATCTAAGAATCCAAAGGCATCAATGGTAATTGTAAGGTTTGTAGACGCTATATTTGAAGGAAGTGTAACCGTCCGTCCGGGTAATATTTCAACAAAATCGCTATTCCCTGGAAAAGTTGTTCCTACCTGGATTGTACCGCTCGGATCCGTTGTCCAGGTGGTGGGTACATTCCAATTACCATTTTGATAGGAATAGTAAGTGTCCTGAGAACCTGCTGTCCATTTGCCTGTAAGAAAGGCGCTGCCTAAAGAAGAAACTGGATTGGCCCCAAGCGCGGATGGACCAGTTGCAACCAGCCAACTGCCTGAAGTATTATTGTATGGGAGATAGGCAGCGGTAGAGCCACTTGCCTCGGCATTGTTGTACTGAAGGGAGATTGTTGCTGCACCCACGGCAATACTGTTTGCCGTAATATCCCAGTATTTGTTCAATCCATTGTTGAAAATAGCGGGGTTTGTGGGTACTGACCTGATTAAGATCGATCTGGCTGCAGGAGCGATAGGGGCTAATCCTAATAGGATGACGGGATCGTAATAGGCTCCGTTTCCAACAGGATATGTTCCGTTGAATGAGTTGTTGTTGGTATTGGATGAAACTATCAGGGAGCCCGTACCATTGGTTTCAATCATATTTGCAGCGCTGAAAGTTCCTGTAATGGCTGAGATCCCGGTGGTGTTGGCAATTGTGAGATTGTTGTTTCCCAATTGTAAAATTCCGGAAGTCAATGTAAGGATTGAATTAACCGCGGTGGTCCAGGATAAGGTCTTGGTTCCTCCTCCCGAAATAATGAGGTTGTAATAGGTCTGACCGGATGTTATCTGATTGACCCCGTTGTAATTAACTGTTCCCGTGCCACATGCAAATACTGCACTATTGGTCCAGTTTCCGGTAACGGTAATTGTCCCGGTCCCGGAGGTGATTACGCCGTTTCCTGTAATATTTCCGGTTACCGTGACGGATGAGTTATTCGTATTCAGGGCTGCAGAGGCTGCGGTTACATCCCAGTTGCCTGCGACGGTAGTCGTTCCGGCAGGCAGCGTTTTTGCCCCTGCATTGGAAAAAGAAAGATTGTAGTAGGGAGTGGCAAAGACATTCTGGGCAGCGCCGCCATTGTAATTCACTGTGTTACCTGCAGCGGTTGCCGTAAGGGTGGTAATTGTAGAAGTACCTCCGAGATTAAGAATGGTTGCTGCTCCCTGGATCAAAGTTCCGCCTGCCCCTGAAAGTGAGTTTGCACACGTTAAGGTTCCGCTGTTCGTGTAGGTTCCTGAAAAACCTGCTGATGGAATGGTATTGACAGAGGTGCCTCCAATGATTTTTGTTACTCCGGTGAAGGTGTGCATTCCGGTACTGGCGTTGTAGGTTCCATTGTTGGTGAGGTTTCCAGCAAATCCAACCAATGCAGCGCCATTCTCTGTCAGAGTACCGCTGATGGTAACATCTGATCCAAAATTAAGTGCGGCTGAGGCTGCGGCACCCTCTGACATAATGCCTCCAGGGTTGATGGTTACGGCTCCTGTAAAAGTCTTTGCACCGGTAGCGGAAGAAATTGCAAGTGTTCCGCTGGTGCCTCCACCTACTGTTGTGGTTCCGTTTACATTCAAGGAGAAGGCAGGAATTGTGAAGGTTGTACCGTTTCCAATATTAAGATTGCCTCCGATAGTTAATGCTGCAGCTGTTGTGGCTGTGGCCGTGTTACTCAAGGTCAGGTTGCCGGCAATTGTTATAATGGCCCCAAAAGTTTCGGCTCCTCCGCTTAATATCAGGTGATGATAAGCAGTTACTTTTAGTGTCTGCCCAGTACCGGTATAATTTACAGTATTACCAACCGCAGTTGCGGTAAGTGGAGGTGTAATCGATCCACCACCAAAGTTTAAAACACCTGTAGCAGCGTTTGTGAGGATACTTCCTCCGGCAAGTGTTGTACTTATTGTTAGCGTTCCGTTATTGGTTGTCGTTCCGCTTATCGTTACCGATGGAATTGTATTGGTACTTGTTCCACCAATAGTTTTTAAAGCACCAGAAAAAGTATGCACTCCAGAACTCGCAGTGTAAGTCCCGTTGTTGGTGAGATTTCCTGCAAAACCAACGGTTGCGGCACCATTCTCTGTCAAAGTACCACCAATGGTTACATCATTACCAAAAGCGATCGTGGCTGCCGCACTTTCCGTTATAGCGCCACCACTGTTGACTGTAACCGCACCCGTAAAAGTTTTTGTACCTGTGGCTGAAGATATTGCCAATATTCCGCTTGTTCCTCCACCAACGGTTGTTGTTCCGGTCACAGTCAGTGTAAACCCGGCAGCTGTAAAAGTTGTTCCGTCTCCAACAGAAAGATTTCCGGTTACTGCCAGATTTGCTCCAGTTGTTGCTGTCGCATTTCCGCTAAGGGTAAGATTACCCCCGATTGTTGTAACGGTGCCTAAAGTCTTAGCTCCGCTTCCAGATAAAGTAAGATTACCAGCATAGGTAAAATCTCCAACCGTCTGGGCACCTGCTGCGTTGTATTCAACAGTACTTCCGGCAACTGTTGTAAGTGTTCCGGTGGCTGCAGTTAAAAAAGTTCCACCCACTTGAAGCAACCCTGCCCCTGTGAAAATGATTGAGGCGCTTCCGGTACTGCCAGTCTGTGTAATATTTCCACTAACCGTAACGGTTCCGGTGGAGATTGTAATCTGATGTCTGTTGGCATTGCCACCATTTGTAAAAGCAATGTTTGCTGTATTCAATGACCCTGCACCAACGGCAAGTGTATTTGTAACTGCGTTGGGTCTGGGAATTGTAACAGTCCCAGAAACCGTAAGGGTAATACCGGATGAGATGTTTACGTTGGATGCTACCGTCGCTGTAGAGAGAAAATCCAGCGAAGTACAAGACGCATTTGCATTAACGGTAACTGTGATACCGCTATTGATGGTTACGGCATCACCTGCAACAGGCACTGCCGAACCGCCCCATGTAGCGGTATTGCTCCAGTTTCCCGAAACTGAAGCAGTCCTTGCCGCTGCAAGTGCAAGATAGTTACAACTGATTACAAGTAGAAATGCCAGCAAGAATTTCCTGACACCTGAATACCTATACAAGCTCGGCAGAACAGGCCATGGGATAATGCAGTTGAGTAACCTTTGCTTCACCCCGAGGAATTTCATGACTGCCATATATTGTGCTTTTGTCATTGATTAAGGTCATTTGACATCAGGACAGTAACGAGCTCTTCCCATTGATATTGATGCCAATCATTGCAAATATCTGTTTTTGAAGGTGGAGCATTTGAATATCTGTTTGATGTGTGCATTAACACCCATGCCTCCTCTCCTTTCATGTAGAGGGTTTCAATTTTTTTGAAGGTGAAGCATTTGAATATTTGTTTGATGCGTGTGCACTAACACCCTTGCCTCCTTGAATGCAGAGGGTTTTCATGTTTTTGAAGGTGAAGCATTGGAATATCTGTTTGATGCGTGTCCATTAACACCCATGCCTCTTACCGTGTGTAGGGTTTCAATGATTTTGAAGGTGGAGTATTGGAATATCTGTTTGATGTGTGCACTAGCACCCATGCCTCCTTTCATACAGAGGGTGTTAATGTTTTTGAAGGTGGAGCATTGAAGTATCTGTTTGATGCGTGTTTACTAACACCCTTGCCTACTTGAATATGCAGAGGGTTTCAATGTTTTTGAAGGTGGAGCATTGGGATATCTGTTTGTTGCT
>Ga0118677_10009571_pt1 | contig 15102 bp, 13 predicted proteins | sample AliMusrvi5mmetaG_FD_86154 | JGI IMG/M metagenome (GOLD analysis project Ga0118677, IMG submission 86154)
ACATCATCAATTACAAAATAATAGTAATTATCATCAAAATATTCATTAATAATAAAAACTATAAGAATTGTGAAATCATTTTAATAAACTTAGTTAGCTATAACTAATTTATTGTTTACTTAAGTTTAAAGTATTGTTTGAAACAGTCAAATATTGTTGCAAAATTATGAATTTTAATTTTATGGCAATTGACTTATTTTTACAGTTGATGATTATTTTTTCAAGAACATTAAATTAATGTGAACGCCCTTTGCACTTATTATTGTTATCATGAATTCTTGATCACAAAATACTGAATAGTGCTTTGTGGCTGGTCATTTTGATGTAGTGCGATGAACTGAAATCTTTCGTTAATTGGGTTTGTAAATATTGAAAAGTCGTGGAGAGAGTGATTCCTTAATCAAGACAATGTGTGATTAAATAAACAATGTGTGAGCACCGTGCAATCGTTCTTTAGCCTTTAATTATTAAGAGAAATTAGGGAATTATTTCAGCAACCTATCGCAGTTAGTGCCTACATTAACCTGCCACTACCAATGCTTTCATTCAATACTAATTTTTGTTAAGCCTTATCTTTGATACTTTCAATAAAGCAAAAAGCTGTACCTTTACACCTCGAAATTAATTGATTCATGAAAAGGATTATCATTATATTCTTCCTGATGTTTGGAGTATTTGCATCTAAAGCAAATTACATTTTCATTCCAATGGACGACACACAAAAACAGTGTTTGAAAGCTTATGGTATCGCATATTATGCCCTTGAAAAAGATATTGAAGTTAGCTGGCTTTTGAATTATGAGGGTGGTAGTTTTATGATGAAATACGATGACTCAATTGAGAAAGAAACTATCATTCGCGGTGTTACTTTTCAGATTATCGCCGATGCTGCTGCTGCTGCAATTTTAACCGCGATCTCTGATCCGGCAGTGAACCAGGATGAGGTGAAACTGGTGAAAGCCCCGAAAATTGCAGTTTATACTCCCGCTGATAAAAGACCCTGGGACGATGCTGTGATGCTTGCATTGAAATATGCTGAGATACCTTTCACTTCTATTTATGACGAAGATGTACTGGATGGGAAATTGCCTTTGTATGACTGGCTGCACATGCATCATGAAGATTTCACCGGGCAATATGGGAAATTTTTCGCTGCCTATCAAAATGCACCGTGGTATAAAGAAGATGTGGCCTACAACGAAGGTATTGCACGAAAGCTGGGATATAAAAAAGTGTCGCAGTTGAAGCTTGCTGTTGCAAAAAAGATTCGTGATTTTGTTGCAGGAGGTGGATATCTTTTTGCCATGTGTTCTGCACCCGATAGCTATGATGTGGCTCTTGCCGCTGATGGTGTTGATATTTGTTCCCCGCAATTTGATGGCGATGCCATGGATCCCGCCGCTCAGAGTAAGCTGAATTATGATAATTGTTTTGCTTTTACAAATTTTAAAATTGTTACCAACCCTTATGAGTACTGCATTTCATCCATTGATGTTACTCATACCCGCAAGGTCACTAAGGATGATGACTATTTTACCTTGTTTGATTATTCAGCCAAATGGGATCAGGTGCCAACCATGCTTTGTCAGGACCACACACAGATTATTAAAGGATTTATGGGGCAGACAACAGCATTTAATGAAGATCAGGTGAAATCAAATGTTCTGATAATGGGTGAAAATAAAGCTGCAGGTGAAGCAAAATATATTCACGGAGAATACGGAAAAGGAACGTTTACTTTCCTTGGCGGCCATGACCCTGAAGATTATCAACACCTGGTCGGAAATCCACCAACTGACTTGAGTTTATTCCCAAACTCGCCAGGATACAGGCTTATTTTAAACAATGTTTTGTTTCCGGCTGCTAAGAAAAAGAAGCAGAAAACTTAGGAAATTAAGAAACGTGAATGAAGGAACAGACGAATTTCAAGATTTCCCCATTCCTCTATTATAGTTAAAGATCAATGGTGAATTCCTTCCAAATCCTTTGGATTGTGTTTATGCTTGAAAAGTATTGCAAACAGTATGGCTACAACGAGTGAATAAGCGGCAAAGGTTACCCAAATTCCATGCATTCCCTGCCAGTTTTTAACGCCGTTGGTGACAAAGAAATTCTCAATTATAAATCCGCTTAAAAGGCTACCGGAAACGGCGCCGATGCCATTCGTCATCATCATGAAAAGTCCTTGTGCACTTGCCCTAATGCCGGCCTCACTTTGCGTTTCAACATAAATAGAGCCTGAAATATTGAAGAAATCGAATGCCATTCCGTAAATGATGCAAGAAAGAATGATCATCCAAATTCCGTCGGTTGGATTGCCAAAACCGAAAAGTCCGAATCTGAGTACCCATGCGAACATGCTCATCAGCATTACTTTTTTTATTCCAAATCTTTTCAGGAAAAATGGGATGGCAAGGATGAACAGCGTTTCAGAAATCTGGGAAATAGACATGATGATCTCAGAATATTTCACTGCAAAAGCATCTTTGTAAATAGGGTTTTTGGAAAAGTCACTTAAAAAAGTATCACCATAAGCATTGGTCAACTGCAGTGATGCACCAAGCAGCATGGCGAAAATGAAAAACATTGCCATTTTATAGCTTTTGAATAATTTAAAAGCGTTTAATCCAAGTGCACTGGCAAATGATTTCTTATGACCTTTGCCCAATGGCGGGCACTTTGGCATGGTGAATGCATAAATTCCCAGAAATAACGCTGAAGCAGAAGCAAGGTAGAATTGATAAGGTGAAGCGCCCCACTTCATAATGTTGATGATCCAGAGGGCAACAATAAACCCGACTGTTCCCCAAACTCTGATAGGTGGGTAGTCTTTCACAATATCCAGTCCTTTATTTTTTATAGTGGAATAGGAAACTGTGATGCCAAGTGAAATGGTTGGCATGTAAAAAGCCATGTTCAAAAGCATTACCCAGAAGAATGTAATTGGATTGGTGATTTGAGGTAAGATAAAAAGGACTATCGCCCCACAAATGTGAAAGAAACCGTAAAGTTTTTCTGCATTGATCCACCTGTCGGCAATTATACCGGCAATGGCAGGCATGAATAGCGATGCAATTCCCATGGTCGAGAAAATAGCGCCGAATTCAGTGTTTGACCAGGCTTTGTAATCAAACCAAAATCTTCCAATAGAAATCAACCAGGATCCCCAAATGAAAAACTGGAGAAAATTCATCAGGGTGAGACGAAATTTTATGCTCATAATGCTTTTTGTTTTGTGAAATGAAAATTTGAATTGAGGCAAAAATAGTAAAAAAGATATAGGGAATAAAAAAGACTGCTTAAATGAACAGGCTCTTTTTAAAATTGTGGGTTATTTTAATGAATTATTAAATCACAAAGGATTTTGTAAAATTAGATTGAGTACTATTTCACTTTCTCGATTCTTTTATAAATAAGGTAAGAAAAAGAAAAATCAATGCTGTCATCAGCAGTTCCGCTTTCAGAACTTATAAGTTCCCATTCTTCCGGATTTATTTCAGGGAAAAAACAATCGGCTTCGAAATCTTTATCCACTTTAGTCAGGTACAATTTATCTGCTACAGGCAGGAATTGCCTGTAGATTGAAGCACCTCCGATGATGAAATTTTCATTTACATCATCACATTTATTGATAGCTTCTTCAATTGTATAGGCCATCACACAACCTTCAATAATTTCGCCGGGGATATCAGTAATGACAACATTTGTTCGTTTGGGAAGTGGCCTGAAAGGCAACGAAAAGTAAGTGTTTTTTCCCATGACTATTGTGTTCCCTGTGGTGAGTTTCTTGAACCTTTTGAGGTCGTCAGAAATATGCCAAAGCAGTTTGTTGTCCTTACCAATTGCATTATTTTTTGCAACTGCAACAATTATTGAAAGTTTTTTGTTCATGATAATTTTTCAAAGAATTTCTACACTGCAACCGGTGCTTTAATATGAGGATGCGAATCGTAATTTGTCAATTGAAAATCCTCGTATTTAAAGCCGAAAATATCTTTCACATCAGGGTTAATGTTCATTTGTGGCAAAGGCCTGGGTTCCCTTGTCAGTTGAATTTTTGCCTGATCAAGGTGATTTAAATAAAGGTGTGCGTCTCCGAAAGTGTGAATAAAATCACCGGGTTCTTTATCGCAAACCTGCGCGATCATCAGTGTCAGCAAGGCATAAGAGGCAATGTTGAAAGGAACACCGATAAAAATGTCAGCGCTTCGCTGGTATAACTGACATGACAATTTGTTATCGGCAATATAGAATTGAAAAAGTACGTGGCAAGGTGGGAGCGCCATTTTGTCAATTTCTCCAACATTCCAAGCACTGACGATGATCCTTCTTGAATCAGGATTATTTTTGATCTGTGAAATAACCTGCGATATCTGATCAACTGATTTCATCCCGGCATTCCATGAGCGCCACTGATAGCCATAAACAGGTCCAAGTTCACCATTTTTATCAGCCCATTCATTCCAGATTGAAACACCATTTTCCTGAAGATACCTGATGTTGGTATCCCCCGTCAGAAACCAAAGTAATTCATGGATTATTGAACGCAGATGTAGTTTTTTAGTGGTAAGCAAAGGAAATCCATCCTGAAGGTTGAACCTCATCTGGTATCCGAAAATGCTAATGGTTCCTGTTCCTGTCCTGTCTTCTTTTTTTGATCCATGTTTCAAAACATGATCCATAAGATCCAAATACTGTCTCATTGATTAATTTTGATTTGAGATTTTTGATTTACGTTTTGGGACTATGCAGCAATCCATGAACATTGAACATTAAATAAAAAACAAAACTCCAAAGCAACAAAGTTGTCTTCGTCAGGTTATTTCTTTCCTTTTTTCTTTTTGTTAATTTCATCCCTGATAAGAGAAGCCTTTTCATAAGCTTCCTCTTTTACAGCCGCACTCAGTGCTTCTTCAAGTTCTTCAAGTGACATACTGGCATATTCTGTTTTACTCAAAGGAGCATCTTTTTCTTCCGGCTCTTCTGATTGTTCAGTTTTTTCAGTGTCAGGCACATCTTCATCCATGATGATGCCTGCTGCATTTAATATAGTTTCGTAAGTATAAATTGGACATTTCACTCTTAGTGCAATTGCAACCGCATCGGATGTCCGGGAGTCTATTTCAATAAGATTTGTTCCGTCATAACAGATTAGTTTTGCATAGAAAATGCCGGAAGTGAATTTATAGATGATAATCTCTTTGATCGTAATGTGAAATGTTTCAACAAATATCTTAAAAAGGTCGTGAGTTAGCGGTCTTGTGGGCTTCATGTTTTCCAATTCAATAGCTATGGACTGCGCTTCAAAGCTGCCAATAATGATAGGCAGTCGGCGCTTTCCATCGCTTTCAACAAGGATCAATGCATACGAACCAGATTGAGATTGACTGTATGAAATTCCAAGAATCCGAAGTTTAATTTTATCCATTTTTAAAATAAAAAAGTAGTAAGCTAAAGATTTAGGGCTTAAAATTACAAATAATTTTTAACCCGGCAATTGATTTCTAAAATATGAATTGAGTAAGCAGATGAATATGAATAGATAAAAAATTATTAAAAAAAGTTATCGTGTGATGAAATAGTTAAATCGCTGTAATAGTATACTCCATATCAAAATACTTTTATACCTTTGCCGCTGTTTTAAAAAAAATAAATAAAAAGTTTTTTATGAAAAAAATTGTTGCATTATTATTGCTCTTTATTCCATTTGCGACTTTTGCAAGTGAAGCTGATTTGAAAATCCCGGAATCAATAAAGTCCCAAAATATTCTTTATTTGGGTTTCGTGGTGACAGTATTAGGTTTGTTTTTTGGTTTTTACCAGTTTATGAGGGTGAAAAAACTTCCTGCTCATAAATCAATGCTTGAGATTTCAGAAGTTATTTACAAAACCTGTAAAGCTTATTTAAAGCAACAGGGTAAGTTTCTTGCTATTCTTTTCTTGTTTATTGGCGCTGCAGTAGCCGGCTATTTTGGTTTCCTTGCTCCAATTGGTGAGACCACTGGCGGTAAAATTGGCTCTGTAATTTTAATTATAAGTTGGACAGTCGTTGGTATCCTAGGATCTTATGCTGTTGCTGCCTTTGGTATCCGTATGAATACTTTGGCTAACTCTCGTATGGCTTTTGCTTCTTTAAAAAGAAGTCCTCTGCAACTTTTGAAAATACCTTTAAATGCAGGCATGAGTATTGGTGTGGTTCTTATTTGTGTTGAACTCATCATGATGCTTATCATTTTATTGTTCATGCCCGGTGATCTTGCAGGTGCATGCTTTATAGGTTTTGCAATTGGTGAATCCCTAGGTGCTTCTGCATTGAGAATCGCAGGTGGTATATTCACCAAAATCGCTGACATTGGTTCAGATTTAATGAAAGTTGTTTTTAAAATTGGTGAAGATGATCCTCGTAACCCTGGTGTTATTGCTGACTGTACGGGTGATAATGCAGGTGACTCTGTTGGTCCTACGGCTGATGGTTTTGAAACATACGGTGTAACTGGTGTAGCTCTTATTTCTTTCATTCTTCTTGCTGTAACAGGCGGTTCAATTATGCAAACTGAATTACTTACCTGGATTTTTGTTATGCGTATTTTGATGATCATAACTTCCGTTACTGCTTTCTGGATAAATGGTTTTATCAGTCATGCCAGATATCATGATAAAGACGAACTTGATTTTGAAGCACCATTAACAAGTTTGGTTTGGATAACTTCACTCCTTTCTATATGCGTGACGTTTGCTGCAAGCTATTTTTTGATCCCGAATCTGAACGGTAATACAAATATGTGGTGGATACTTTCTACAATTATTAGTTGTGGCACATTGGGTGCAGCAATTATACCTGAATTTACAAAGATCTTTACATCTCCAAAATCTGCACATGTGCAGGAAGTAGTGAATGCAGGTCGTGAAGGTGGAGCATCACTTGTCATTCTTTCAGGATTGGTAGCAGGTAATTTCAGCGCTTTCTGGAAAGGAATGGTTTTCTTTGTTCTTATGTTCGCTGCTTATTATGCAAGTACTTTCGGCCTGAGAGAAATTATGGTTTACCCTTCCATCTTTGCATTTGGTTTGGTTGCTTTTGGAATGCTTGGTATGGGACCTGTGACAATTGCTGTTGACAGTTATGGCCCGGTTACTGACAATGCTCAATCAGTTTATGAACTTTCACTCATTGAAGATGACAAAGAAAAAGCATCTGCAGAAATTGAAAAAGAATTTGGTTTTAAACCGGATTGGGAAAAATCAAAATATTATCTCGAAGCCAATGACGGCGCAGGCAATACTTTCAAAGCAACTGCAAAACCTGTGTTAATAGGAACTGCTGTTGTTGGTGCTACAACAATGATCTTTTCACTGATTTTAATGATAAAGAAAACACTTGGTGTTGAGCCGGAAGCCATACTTAATATTTTAAATCCCTATACTATTTTAGGATTCCTTCTTGGAGGTTCAGTTATTTATTGGTTTACCGGTGCTTCGATGCAGGCTGTTACAACAGGTGCTTACAGGGCTGTTGAATATATTAAAAGGAATATCAACCTCGATCCCAAAGCACCCAAGAAAGCAGATACAGATAAATCTATTGAAGTGGTTAAAATCTGCACCCAATATGCTCAAAAAGGTATGTTCAATATTTTTATTGGCGTTTTCTTTTTTGCTTTGGCTTTTGCATGTCTTTCTTCTCCATCAGGAATCGGCGGAAACAATGCCGTTGCTTTGTTTGTGAGTTATCTTATCTCTATTGCAGTATTTGGTTTATTCCAGGCAGTCTTCATGGCCAATGCAGGTGGTTGCTGGGATAATGCCAAGAAAGTTGTGGAAGTTGATCTTCGTGAAAAAGGAACACCTCTTCATGATGCATGTGTTGTTGGTGACACAGTAGGCGATCCTTTTAAAGATACTTCTTCTGTAGCTTTAAACCCGGTAATTAAGTTTACCACTTTGTTTGGTTTATTGGCAATGGAGATTGCAATATCTCCCAACTTTAGGGATATTGCACCTTTTGCAGGCCTTGTGTTCTTTGCAATAGCACTTGTTTTCGTTTGGAGATCATTCTACAAAATGAGAATAGAAAAGTAAAAGACTTAAGAAATAGAATAAAAAAAGTCCCTGATGAAGGGACTTTTTTTATTTTGGCATGTTTATAATTTGAGATGCAATTGCGATAATGGCTATTCCAGCAGCGCTACCGAGCAAGGCATTCTTAACTTTCTTTTTAGTGGCAACTTCTTTGTAACCGCTGATAAAATTTTTATCTGATCGAAGCTCAGGACTTATGTTTTTGGAAGTTTTTACTTTGGGATTTATGATAGCTGAACCTGTTCCGTAAACCACAGGAACTATGAGTGACCAGAATTGTATATAGTTAGCTGCAACGCCGCCAAGAACTAATCCGCCAATAGTGTATAATGGAGCTTTGTAGCTTTTTCTGGCTTCGCGTTCACCAAGCACGTAGTTCCCCATTTCCTGTATGCTGAGGGGAAAGCCTAATGCAGTGTCTTTGCGGTAAATTATTTTTTGTGTTTTATCATGATAGCTGATAGAATAGATCTCAAGTCTGTCAATTGATTTTTGCTTTGTCTTCTCTTTTTTCTGAATATCATATTCTACCATGCTGTTTGTTGAATCAGTGTAGATTTTATCTGCGACGATGCGGTGTCCGTCAAGCATATTGATGGTGTCCTGTGAATATAATTTCCCTGAAGAAAGCATTGCAATTGAAAAGAAAATAATAAGAAAAAGTTGTTTCATTGCTTTTGTAATTTGTGTAAATATACTAATTTTTCCCCGCATCGTGCAAAAAAAGTGAATAATTCTGAATAAAATCCAATAAACTTTTCCCAAGTTGGCACTGACGTTTTATTATCTTTACCTATCTTGATCTTTCTAAGACTCTAGTTTATTATTCTTTCCGTAATGTCAATCTGTCATTAATCCGGCTGTTTTTTAATTGAAAATAAATTTCAGGAAAAGCTTTTGAAAAAATAATTAACTCCTATATTTGCACAGATAAAAATTCAACAAAATAATCATAAAAACATGGTCACTGATAATTTTACAGGCCGTCACATTGGCCCCGGAAAAGAAGAAACCGAAAAAATGCTTGCCGTTACCGGCTTAACATCTGTAGATGCTTTGATAGATGAAACCATCCCTTCATCCATCCGTCTGAAACAACCTCTCAACCTTCCTGCAGGGATAAATGAGATGGAATATTTGCAGCAGTTAAAAGAGATAGGTGCAAAGAATAAATTGTTCAAATCCTATATCGGACTTGGATATTACAACACCATTACTCCGGGTGTCATCACACGTAACATACTGGAGAACCCTGGTTGGTACACAGCTTATACTCCTTACCAGGCTGAGATATCTCAGGGAAGACTGGAAGCTTTGCTCAATTATCAAACAATGATCGTGGACATGACAGGTATGCAAATCGCCAATGCTTCTCTGCTTGACGAAGCCACTTCTGCTGCTGAAGCCATGATCATGCTCTACAATGCACGTTCAAGGGATGCTGTAAAAAGAGGTGTGAACAAGTTTTTTGTTTCTAAAAAATTATTTCCTCAGACAATCGATGTGCTGGTAACAAGGTCTGCTCCGTTGGGAATTGAACTGGTTATAGGATGTCATTGTAATGTTGTGTTTGATGACAAAACTTTTGGAGCCATCATTCAGTATCCTGATCAAAATGGTAAAGTGAATAATTATGCTGACTTTGTAACCAAAGCTCATGCAAGCAATGTGGCTGTTGCAGTTTGTGCCGACCTGCTGAGTCTTGCTTTACTCACACCTCCGGGTGAATGGGGCGCAGATGTAGTAGTTGGTTCAACACAACGTTTTGGTTTGCCTATGGGATTCGGCGGACCTCATGCAGGTTACTTTGCAACCAAAGAAGAATTCAAGAGAAGCATGCCTGGCAGGATCATCGGTGTTTCAGTTGATGCTACAGGCAGAAAGGCTTTGCGTATGGCTTTGCAGACAAGAGAGCAGCATATTAAAAGAGAAAAAGCAACCTCAAATATTTGTACTTCCCAGGTACTGCTTGCAATTATGTCAGGTATGTACGCCACTTATCATGGTTATGAAGGAGTGAAAGCAATTGCCGCCGACATACATTCAAATGCATGCCTGCTTTGCGAAGAGTTAAGCGCACTGGGTTATAAACAACTGAATGAAGTGTTTTTTGATACTGTTCAGATTGAACTTCCGGATTCAGTTACTGCGGCTGCAATCAAAACGATTGCGTTGGAAAACAAAATGAATTTCCATTACATTTCCGACAAACTTATTGGTGTCAGTGTTGACGAGACTACAGACATCAATGATGTGAACTCAATATTGAAGGTTTTTGCAACCGCTATAGGTAAGAATTTTACAAGGGTTTCATCAGGTCATGACAATTGCAGTCTTCCTGCTGTGTTAAGAAGAAGCAGTAAATTCCTGACGAATCCTGTGTTCAACAGTCATCATTCAGAAACTGAAATGATGCGCTACATCAAAAAACTGGAGATAAAAGATCTTTCTCTCAACCGTTCGATGATACCTCTTGGAAGCTGTACTATGAAGCTGAATGCCGCTGCAGAATTGTTTGTTTTAAGCTGGCCGGAATTTGGCACTATACATCCTTTTGTCCCGAAGGACCAGGCTCAGGGTTATTATTCTTTGATTTGTGAACTTGAAAAACAACTGTGTGAGATCACCGGTTTTGCAGGAGTTTCATTTCAGCCAAACTCCGGTGCTGCCGGCGAATATGCAGGTTTGATGGTCATCAGGGCTTATCATCTCAGCAGAAATGATGGAAAGCGCACAGTTACTCTTATTCCTGCATCTGCTCATGGCACCAATCCTGCAAGCGCCGTTATGGCAGGCATGAGTGTTGTGGTGGTGAAATGCGATGACAAAGGCAATATTGATATAAGCGACCTGAAAGAAAAAGCTATTCAGCATAAAGATAATCTTGCATGCCTCATGGTGACTTATCCTTCCACACACGGAGTTTTTGAAGAAGAAATTCTTGACATCATCAAGATCATTCATGAAAACGGCGGACAGGTTTACATGGATGGCGCTAACATGAATGCACAGGTTGGCCTTACAAATCCGGGCATGATAGGCGCTGATGTTTGTCACCTGAATCTGCATAAAACTTTTGCTATTCCTCATGGTGGTGGTGGTCCGGGTGAAGGTCCTATAGCTGTTGCAAAACATTTGGTGACTTTTCTTCCTTCACACACTGCTGTGAAAACAGGAGGTGAACAAGCAATTCATGCAGTATCTGCAGCTCCTTTTGGAAGCGCAATGATACTTCCTCTTTCATTTGGGTATATCAAAATGATGGGAAGCGATGGTCTTACTGAAGCAACCCGTTACGCTATTCTCAATGCCAATTACATTAAATCGCGTCTTGAAAATCATTACCCGATTTTATACACAGGCGCTAAAAACCGCGTGGCTCATGAAATGATTTTAGATTGCAATGCATTTAAAAGAACTGCAGATGTTGAAGCAATTGAAATTGCAAAACGTTTGATGGATTATGGCTTCCATGCTCCAACAGTGGCTTTCCCTGTTCATGGCACCCTCATGGTTGAACCTACCGAAAGTGAACCAATGGATGAGCTCGACAGGTTCTGTGATGCAATGATTGCTATCAGAGAAGAAATACGCGAGATTGAAGAAGGTAAAGCCGACAAGGTGGACAATGTTATTAAAAGGGCTCCTCACACACTTGAAGTTGTTGCAGCCGATGAATGGACACGTCCATACTCACGTACCAAAGCTGCTTTCCCGGTTGAAAGTCTGAAAGAAGACAAATACTGGCCAACAGTTTCAAAAATTGATGATGCTTATGGTGACAGGAATTTGAACTGTTCGTTTTAATAATAAAACATAAAGTAAAATGAGAAAGGGTGAAGAAATTTCTTCACCCTTTCTCATTTTTAATGAATGTCAGTAGGAAACAGATTTTTGAGGTTGGTAAATTCGCTGAAAAATTATTGTGAAAGTAACATAGAAATTAAAAGAAATTTATTTTTCCTCTAATAATTCCACGATTGTGTTGATAAATGCTTTTGCCTTCGGTAGCATCAATTCTACAGTTTCTAAATCATACAATATAAAATCATCATAGTCTCCCGTTTGACGGTTGTCGTACAAGGTTGTAAAAAACCTTCCCATTTCTTTTGAAATTAACCCTGTTTGAATGTAGTGCACCGCAAACATTTGCCTGATTCCTTTGTGTGTTTTTGCAGTTATTGAATTTTTCAACAATATTGCATTTACTGCATAGTAGCATGCATAGTAGATTCTGTTAACTGCCGCATTATAAAAATTATTTGCAAGCATTGCTTCTGCTTCCTTTATACTTTCACCAGCTCTGCTCAGGCGATAATTTATCAAATCCTGAATGTTGACACTCATAAAATGATTCCTTCTTTTTTTATATTCTGATAAAATGGAGTAATGCTATGGCGGCCTTCCCAATCCTGACGCATAAAAATCAAAGGGCTTATCACTTTCCCTGTTTCAAACTCCAGGTCGTAAAGGGGGTCTTTGATGCGTTGTTGATCGGGATATGAAAGATGATCTTTGTCAACCAGTATCAAAAGATCAATGTCGGATTCTTTATTGTTATTTCCACGAGCATAAGAGCCATATAGGATAATTGTAGCCTGTGGCTCGAGTCCGCTTATAATTTCTTTGATTTTGAATAATATTTTTTTATTCCGAATCATATTTGATATTTTTTGTAAAGGTAAAAAAAGCTTACAATAGCATGAAGAAAATAATGAAGTTTTTACGAACAAGAAGAGTGAAAAATACTTTTCGACAAATCTCATTCTGCAAATTTGTAATGCTTGCGAATAGGTTTGCTAACATTCCACACACATTGCAATCCTTCTTTAAATGTAACGAAATCGCCTGCCTTTACTGAATAAACACCTTCATCCGTTTCAACAGTGAATTCTCCTTCCAGTATCAGACATTCCTCTTCACTATCGTAAGACCAGTCAAAGCGTGATATTTCTTTGGTCCAGATAGGCCATGAACGGATATTTCTTTTCTCAATTTCGCTTTCAGTTAGTTTTTCAATGATCACTTTTGCCATAATGTTTTCTTTTAAAATTTAGTTTTGCAAAGATACGGACTTTGGAAAATCATAAAATCAAAAACGGCTTCCCATTCTTTCCAAATTCGATTTCGATAAGCTCAATATCTTCGGTGTCTTCTTCAAGAATGTAGCGTGTTATGGAAAATTCCCTGCAAGGCTTGAAGCCGTTGTCTTCTGCGAATGCTATTGCCCCGTAAATAATGTTGTGAACCATGGTGTATTCTTCCATCATTATTGTACTCCCCATAGTCTCGTCTTGATAGATATGTTCTATGATTTCATGAAACTCTTCATCGGGTATGCTGAATTTGTAAACACTATCTTTCACACCCAATGCATAAGTATCTACAAGGAAAAGCCCTAGGGTGTAATTTCCGGTTTTATGTTTGCGTGCAACAATAATGGAAGCAAGTCCCGTTTCCTGCCAATTTTTATTAATGTAACACGCTTCAATCGGTAAATTGCGGACCTTTGTGCGAAGGTATGTTTCAGGAGAAATCTGTTGTTGTTTTTGATGTTTCATTGAATTGTTTTTTATTCAAATGCCATTGCATTTCATGCCTAACGCAGCGTTCGCGTCATTTTTTATATCGCAGCAAATGTAAAAAAAAGCAGGAAACATTTTGAGGGTTTTTTTGCCACCTTGCAATTAATTCCATTCTAATACTTATATTTGCAAGTCGTTATTTAATCACTTGCTTAAATTTATTTATTTTTACGTTCTAAATTGAAATATCATGAAAGCAAAAAAGCCTAAACCACCGGCCAAATCAAAGAAGGAAACAAAAATATTCTCTATTACTGAAGAGAATGAGTTGTCAATTGAGGCATTGAAGAGTTTCTTTGATGCTTTGTTAAAAGTTGCTGAAGCTAAAAAGGGAAAGTTCACTGTGAAAATGAGAAATTCCTTAGCAACAAAAAACATGAGAACGATCAAACTTCCGTTGTTTAAAATTGGTGACAGTGTAAAAATTAAAAAGGGAGTGATCCATCCATTTTTCGATGAAATTAATATGGAAGGCTGGCAGGGAAGGATAGTGGAAATTGAGGATGATAATTTGGATTGTGAGGGTTGTGAGATAAAGGATGTTTGTAGTGATCGGTCAAAAAACGGTATGCTGTTTCATATCGAGTTTGATAGCATTACAATCAAACAAATGCCTGAAGATTTCATGAAGCAGTGTATGAGGGAAGGCCTGGATTTTGCAAGAACATCCCTTTTGCCCTCTCAATTGGTTATTGCCAAAGCCCGCGATACTATTGAAGAAGCCAATGCAGCACGGATCACCATCAATGCCGTTTATGATGATATTCCCAGGAAACCCAACGAATCTGAAATTGCAATGAAACTCTCAGAAATGGGAATCAAAAAAGAGGCTGATGGAATCTCGATAGGCGACATTCCGCTTTTTATTAAATCTCTTTCAAAAAAAACAAAAGAAGGTTTGATCTATTTTCTCGGTGATGAACCCTGCGAAAACAAGATAAAATCTGTGAAGAGCAAGAAGCCGATAAAGAAAAAATAAACTCATTTTTTTCAGTCCGCAGAAGCAAGACAGCATAAGATAGCAATGGGTGGCATTTATTGCAGTTCGTTTTAACGAACTTCAATAATCAGTAAGGCAAAATTGACTTTAGTCTCTATTGGTAAAAGAGAATTTATTTTTGTTCACAAAACTTCTGGATTTTAATTCCCTGACTCATTTCTTTGTAAGTAAAAGTAATTATTTTGAATGAAACAGAAAGTGTAATTGTCATTCATGTGGGAGTTTGAAACAATAAATCAAGTATAAGGCACAATAAAACAAGATTAATGAACATTAAACCAGGTTTTTAATTCATTAATTTTTGTGTAACAAACATTATAACAAGTGTTTTGTTCAAAAAACTTTGTTTATCAAACATTAAAGTGCGAATAATGAACATTACACCGGGATTATGAAACAATAAATCAATTTTAATGGACATTATACTTAGTATAATGT
>Ga0118677_10001458_pt1 | contig 15099 bp, 13 predicted proteins | sample AliMusrvi5mmetaG_FD_86154 | JGI IMG/M metagenome (GOLD analysis project Ga0118677, IMG submission 86154)
CCCTGATGCGATTTCCCGAAAGCGCCGGCCGGTCTGTGTGGGTACGTTCACTTCCTCACGGGCGGATGTGGCTTTCCATCGCTCTCTTGAATTGGCAGCCTTGACAGAGGCGCTGACGGAGATTCTTGATACTGTAATCCAAAGAGGCGGAATGTCGATCCATGACGACGGAACCTGAGCACGCAATCGAAGTCGAACATCTGACAAAGCATTATGGGAACCTGGTAGCCGTGGACGACATATCGTTCACCGTCAGGCAAGGCGAGGTTTTCGCCTTCCTGGGCCCGAACGGCGCGGGCAAGACCACCACCGTCGAAATAGTCGAGACGATCCGCCGGCCCACATCGGGGAAAGTACGCCTTCTCGGTATGGACGTAACGAAGGAAAAGCGAGACATCGTCCCCCGCATTGGGGTACTCCCGCAGGGGTTCAACTCGTTCGACAGGATAACGGTCAGGGAGACCATGCAGTACTACTCGCGCCTCTTCCATCGCGGGCACGCCGATATCGACGGGCTGCTGGCCCTCGTGAACCTCAATGACAAGGCCAAAGAGCAATACATGAAACTCTCCGGGGGCTTGAAACAGCGTCTCGGAATCGCAATTGCGCTCGTGAACGATCCCGAGGTCGTGTTCCTCGACGAGCCGACCACCGGACTCGACCCCCGCGCCAGGCGGGAAGTGTGGGAAGTCTTGCTGGGTCTGAAGAAGGCCGGAAAGACGGTGTTTCTCACCACGCACTACATAGAGGAAGCCGAGCTTCTTGCGGACACCGTCGCAATTATCTCCAGGGGTAAGATCATCGCCACCGACTCTCCCGTGCAGCTAATAGAACGCAACGCGGATTACCTGGTGCTTATGTTGCAGTCCATTGATGAAAAGGCCTTTGAAGTCCTTGTCAAGATGGGTTTCGAGTTGGATCTTAACAACAACAACCGGGGGAGCATCAACGTGAGAGTGGAACGCTCTGACGACGTCCGGAAGATACTGAACGCCATGAAAGAGGCCGGGGCGTCGTTGCCCAGCATTGACGTCCGTAAGCCCAGCCTCGAACAGGTATTCCTGAAACTCACCGGCGAGGCCCTCCATGAAGGCGCTTCCGAGGGGAAGGGGGCGGAATGAACCTGCGCGTCGTCGGCGCTAATCTCATCGTGAGCATCAAGATCTTCTATCGCGAGAAGACCACCATGTTCTTCACGACTACCTTCCCGATACTGCTGATACTCGTGTTCGGCACCATTTTCATGGACCAGGACAAGGTGAGTCTAAACCTTTGCGTGCAGGACCTCGACCAAACCGAAACCTCGGCGGAGATCGCCAAGTCCCTCGCGTCCACCGGGAAGTTCAGGATAATCAGGGTCGACCCCGCCATCGACGCCGCGCAGTATGCCAGGAACAACAAGGTGAACCTCGTCCTTATTATTCCCAAGGACTATGAAAAATCTTACACTCAGTATCTGAAATACGACGACCCCGATGCATTCGTTACCATCACCTATGTTTACGACCCCAGTTCCAGCTCCGTGGATAAGAAGCTTGAAATCCTCGAGCTGGTGTTCGCCAAAATGAACCAGGGGCTGACCGGAAAGCCGTCCTTCGTCAGGACGGCGGTCGTATCGATACACACCAGGAAATACCGGTTCATTGAGTTCTTTATCCCCGGCATCATCGCGGTCGCCATGGCCTACATCAGCGAGGAGACGCCCGGGCACGCCGTCGGCTCCACCATGTCCGTCTATGTGACAGGCACGGTGGTGGGCGGGTTCGCGGGGCGGTTCCTGGCGGGCTGGATCGTCTCGCGCTGGGAATGGCAGGCCGCCTTCCTGGTCCTGGGCGTGGCCTCCTTTGCGGGGGGGCTTGTCACCTGGGCGCTGCTCCCGGCTTCCACCCGGTTTGTGCGCCAGAGCAACGCCGCCGCCTCGCTGCGCTCCATGCGCGACCATCTGCGCAACCCGCAGCTTTTGGCCACGTATTTCGTCGGGTTCAACGTCCTTTTTTCGCTGGTCGGCGCGTTTACCTACGTGAATTTTTACCTCGCTGACAAGCCGTTCTCGCTGGGGCCCGCTGCGCTGGCTTCCATCTTTGGCGTCTATCTCATTGGCGCGGTCGTCACTCCGCTGGCCGGGCGGTTGCTTGATCGGATCGGCACCCGCCGGGGGTTGGTGCGCGCCGCCGGGGTGGCGGCCTGCGGTTCCCTGCTCACGTTGATCCCGTCGCTGCCGGTCGTCGTGGTGGGGCTGGCTCTGGCGGCCTCGGGGGCGTTTACCTGCCAGTCGGCGGCCTCCAGCCACGTCGGCAAGGCGGCGCATTCGGCGCGCTCCTCCGCGGCGGGGCTCTACGTCGCCTTCTATTACCTGGGGGGCTGCACCGGCTCCATTTTGCCGGGGCTCTTTTGGAGACAGGCGGGCTGGGCGGGTTGCGTGGTTCTTATCGTCGCCATGCAGGCGCTCACGGCGTCGGTCGCCTACCGTTTTTGGAAAGAGGAGCCCCCGCGCACCAAGAGCTTGCAAAGCGGCCCAAGGCAGTCTTGATTCTGGGGGTGTGACCGAAGGCACGCCATTCCCTCCCGTTTTGCCTTTAGCTGCCTGTTAGGGTTCTTTTCGTTGAGGTCTTAAGCTTATGACACCCGAAAACGCTACCATCCCCCTCTCCGCGTTTCATTCCATCGAAATCGCCGAAAGCCTGCGCTACCTGCTGGAGGAGCCGCGCGACAAAGATTTTTCGCTGCGTTCCATCGCCCGCAAGGAAGGGCCCGACGGCCGCGAACTTGTCCAGATGCAGCTCGTCGTGGCCGGGCGCGAAACACGGGCCGCTTATCCGCTGGCGGAGCGGTACCCGATCCACTTCGTCAAAGCGTATCACCCGTGGAGCTTCCATGGCGACCCGAAGGTTGAGTTTGAGAACCATCGCGCCGCCGCCGCCATTCTTGGTGCGCCCGAGCCGATTGGCTGCGATGCCAACAGCATCCGCTCCTCGTTTCTGCCCGGCAAACCGTTGAGCCGCCTTTCCCCCTTCACCGATGTGGAGCCCCAGGAACGCTGCCTCGGCATCGCCCAGCAGGCCGACCCCGCCGCGCTCATCGGGCTTTGGAAGCTGGCCGAGGAGGCCTACCGGCAAGTGGAGGCGCTGCACCAAAAGAACTTCTTTCACCGCGACCTGGAGTTGCACAACCTGATCGTCTGCACCGCGCCCGTGCGCGTTTTCCTCATTGATTTTGAGAGCGCCGAACGGGACTTCCACGGGACGGAGGCCGAGCGGGAGGCACTGTGCGCCAAAGATCTCGCCGAGCTTTTCCGGCTGGCCATCTATCTCCAGAGCGGGCTGGGGCAACAGGAGGGGCCGTTGGCCGAAGCCGCGCTTGCCGCGCTGCCCCAGCTTTTCCGCGAGGCGTCCCTGTCGACCTTCGTTTCTCGGCTCGACGCCGCCAATCGCCGGGCGGTTGGCGAGGGGTAACTCCCACAGACTTTGCTCCCAAAAAAGCGCGTCCCGCGGGCAGTCCGTTTTCTTGGGGGAAAACGGGGGTGTTCCTCTGGAAACGCGCTTTTTTCCAAGGGAACTCAAATTCTTCCTTGCATCCCCGGCGGATTCCGCTAGGTTAACCAGACCAGATCGCGGGGTGGAGCAGCCTGGTAGCTCGTCAGGCTCATAACCTGAAGGTCGCAGGTTCAAATCCTGCCCCCGCAACCACTTTTAAACGCCTCGTAAGCAGTGACTTACGAGGCGCTTTTCTTTTCGGGGGATCCCGCCAATCGGCGAATGTGAATGTAGTAAGTCCCGGAATGTGAATAAACGCATTTTCTGGGACACTCGGCCGGGACTTCCCAATAGGTGGGGAAAGCCCCGATGTCCTGCCTCTACCAGCGCCCACGCAACCCGAAAACCGGCGTCTTTTGGATCGGTTTCTACCACCCCATAACCGGGGCATTGGTGCGGGCAAGTCTCGAAACTACCGATCCCAAAGTCGCGAAGAAGCTCCGCAAGACGGTGGATGCCCGGTGCGGGGCTGCGGGTCCGATTGACGTAGACATGCCGTCTTCGATCGTGGAAATCCTTCGGGAGCTGGAGCCAAAGCCTACGTCAGCGCCGCTATCCGAAGGTGCGCACAAGGAGGGGGAAAAATCGGTGAGTCAGCCGGTTCGCGGTTGTGGAACACCACAACCAATGGCAGCCATCTATCCACGCCCGGCCGACGCACCCGACCCCATTTACTGGGTCGCCGTCTATCATCCGCGCACAGGGGCCCTCATTCGCCGGAGCCTTGAAACCCGGAACCGGGAGGAAGCTCTCCGCAAGGCGCAAAGGATCGAGGCGCTCTGCGGTGTAATCTCAACTCAGGAGATCGATGTGCCTGGCTCCATCTTGGAAGACATTGGGTGGAATCCGTTCGTGAAGAACCTTTCCGCAACCAATCCCGCCCAGCCTGCCGTTTTGGTTGTCAAACGCTGCACGGTGGAAGAAGCATTGCGTTCGCTTCTCTCGAACATGCTCGTCGGCAATGACGACCACTATTTGGACGGGACGTTGTCCATCGCCCGCCGCCTTTTTGGGTCGGACTTGGTGGATCGGGTGGATCCGCGGCCGACTCCCCCCGAGCCCAAAGACAAACGGAAAGCGAAACGCGGGGAGGCGGGTATCGATTCCATTCTCTTATCCGATATTACATCGGAGAAGATGACGGTCTTCTTCGCAAAACAAGCGTTCTCCTCGGATACCTGCCGACACTACAAAGAATTTGTTCGGAAGCTCATCAACCATGCCATCAAGTCGGGGATTCATGTTCCGGAGAACCCCTTCGCTCCCAATCCGATGAACGGATTGCCCTCTTTTGTCGACCGGGAGCGGGAAATTGTCGTGTTGAGCCAGGAGAACGAAAAGGAGCAAATGGCGGTGATCGCCACTGATTGGAGGGTATCCGCGGCCACGAAGATCCTGATCGAAACCGGGATGCGCCCCCATGAGCTTTTCTCGGTCCGGGTGGAGGATGTTTTCTTGGACAATGGCTACTTGCGGCTGCTTAAAAATGCCCGCCATTCCCAGCAACCGCAAGCGAAGGAGTCCGGGGGCAAGAAGCGCATTACCCTCAAGCGGGGCGAGCGGACCGTGGCCCTCGATGAGGAAACGGTCGAATTCCTTCGCTCCCACATCCAACGTCTCAAGAGCGAAGGCTATCTCTGGCTTGTCCCTTCCCCTGCGGGCGGCCGCTGGAACGCGAACGATTACGGCAAAGCCCTGCACGAGTTCAACGGCGAGACCATTTCCTTCACCGCACAGGATTTTCGGCACACTTATGCCACGAGGAAAATCACCCTTGGTTGGCCGTTGCGAGTGCTCGCCCAGCAAATGGGTACCAGCGTCAAGATGCTTGAGACCCATTATGCGGGGTACATCCCACCGGAGGCTCTCAAGTACGTCAAAAAATAGGACTCCGGCTACACAAAATCGGCATCGTTCCCGATATCCAGGCTCGCTCTTTGCATGACGAGTAGCTAAATTGCGGAAGGAACATGCAAAGCCAGCTTCTTGATTGTGTACAGATTCCAAGGCTACGGCAGGCCATTGCTGACAACAATACCCGCGTGTTGGGAGCGCTCCCCTTTGACTCCATTAGCATTGGAGCCCTCCTGGAATTGTGCTGCATATCTTATTCTTGGTTTCGGGATCAAAATGCCTTGGGAATGGCAGTATTTGAACGATTGGCACAAATTGTTCCTTGGGTTAGGCCTGCATTTGAATGCCTACAACGGACGATAGCTACTCCGGGGAATTCCCGATTTTTTCCATGTAATTCCGATTTCGTTCTGGCCGTCGTCTCTCGAAAAGCCTGTTTCCAAGAACGGTTGTGGACCAATTTCCAGCAAAGCTTTGTGGATAGACTAAAGGAACATGGTTTTCAGCCAGGATTTGCCATCGCATTGAGCGCTGCATTTGGGGAAATCGCTGAAAATGCCCCGGATCACTCTGCCGAGGGTAATGCCGAGATGGCACCAACGATGATCGGTTATTTCGTCACTGAGGGCGAAGTTCATTTTGCGGTCAGCGATATCGGTCGAGGTGTTCTCGATAGTTTACGGGAGAACCCCCGATGGAGGAATCTCAATAACTCTCGGGAGGCGATTCTTGCAACGTTGGAAAAAGCTGCCACGCGTAAGGCGGAACATTTGGAAGGGGGTGGCTTTAAACTCGCTCTGAAATCATACGTGGACCGCAATGGGACTCTCGCGATAGCTAGCGGAGACGGGATAGCACATGCCGGCGCCGATGCGCAGGGTCGACACGTTGATTGCGGTTTTGCTCCCTGGTTTTCTGGAACCCGCGTCGCCGGAAGCTGTTTTACAAAGGGCCTTCCGAAAGAACGCGCAATTCCCGGACTTTTCAATTGACTCACGTGAGCGCGTGAGTGATATTGCTTGCGTGATCATTTTCAACGTTGCAAAAGAACTCGGCGGACTTCAAATGGCATCAGGTGCTATTACTGGCCAGTCTCATGCTGCAAAAGCCTTTAGCTTGGTCGAAGAAGGCGGCCGTGATGAGGCTGGGGTCCAGCTTCTTTTTGATTTCAGCAATGTTGAACTGGCAACCGCTAGCTATATCAAATCCAGCGTCCTGTGGTTTACGAGCTGTGGGCGAATGCACGCGGGAATCATCGATCCCGAGGAACTAAGATCTCTTGATAATACCCATTTTAAGCCGCTTAACGTATTCCCAGCAGTAGGAGGCATAAACCCGGAGATTGAAATCGAGCTTCAGGAAGTGTTTGGAGGACGGGGCCTAGCGTGTGTGACCGCTACACAATGGACTGATTTGGCGATAAAACACGGTCGGGTTCTTGGGAAGATGGAATCCACTGGAATCAGGACTTTGAGGGCTATCGCCGACCTTTCGGGATTAAGTGAATTTACAGCCTATGATCTTCAAGAGCGATTCCCTAATGAGCGGGTAAATGCCACGGCATGGAATAACCGACTCGCCGAATTGCACCGGCAGCGACTGCTCCGTCGCAGAAAATCAGGAAAGTTTTGGAAATATCAAACTGTCGCTGAGGAATTGGTCTATGGGTGAAAAGTTTTTAGCAGATAGAGACAAGTGGTTTAAGAATCGACAAGATGCTCAATGGGAGAAGCATTTTGGAGCTGCGGACTTGATCACGGCGACATCTGATCGGCACGCTACAATATACCGGTTTAAATCAAATATTTCAGACTTGAAGATTGGATCTCATCTTCAATTGATCGACGATAATCATGACGGTGTTTCTGTATTTTGCGGGATGCGGCGTGTTGGATACGTAGATGCTGCCGGGAGTTCGGATTTGAGGCATCTTTTTGCTCGTTTTCCGGCTTTTGGGAATGCCGTAGGAGCTTATCTGTGTGAAGAACAGGACTGGTGCGCCTATTACTCCGCCAAGCTTAATTATCCAAATCACTAAATGGATTCCAACCGACCTATATTTCACCGCGAGATCCTCACAAAAGGGTGCGACGAATGCGAATTAAGGGTTATATGCGGCTATGGAGCTGATCCTAATTGGTTTGGATGTTATGATCGATGCCATAGCTGTGCGACTCCCGTCCGAATCGGCGCCAAGGGCCAGCCGATTACAGCTCATAAGTCCCGAGGAAGGCCCCGTTGCGGGAGTGGACCCTGCATCTGGATGTGTCCCAATAATCCCGAGATTTTCGACAAACGCTGGTCGGAAATAGGTGGTCTTTTTGACTATTCACATCGGAAGTATTTGCCTCTCGTGGGAAAGGATTGGCCTTCCTACTTGCCGATGATTCGCCCCGGAATTCGTCGAACGAAGCCTCTAAACTCAACATTTGTCGCTCTATCGCTACATGAGGTGCTCCGATGCCTGAAAACTAAAAAGGGCGGTTTTGAATCACCGGGACGGTCTCTTTTTAGGCGTAAGCTATGCCTCAGAGAAGATTGTAAGGTTGCATTGATCGGCGTCGGACCAGACCACCTAGTAGAGTCGTTCTATGCGCATTACCGAGAGTATCATTACGCAGAGATATTTGCGGATTTGGACATAATCGCAGTTACCCCACCGAATTTCTCATTTTTTCTCGATGTGCCTCGCACGCAATCACTCTACAATCGTAAACGAATGTTGCGGGTCGCCGACGAGTTTCTCGATCATGGTGTGCCTGTTGCACCTCACTTTAACGCTTCAAATAAAGCAGATTGGGAGTTTTGGATAGATCTACTCCAAGGGAGTCCTGATTTGTCGATGTTCTGCAAAGAATTCCAAACTGGAAATAAGCTGAAGCTAAATTACGACGAGACGGTGAACTACATGGTGCGAATGCAACATCGCGTGGGGCGGTCATTGCATCCATTGCTTGTGGCGGGGAAAAAGCCTCTACGCGGACTAAAGCCACATTTTAAAACCTTTACGGTTATCGATTCAGAGCCTTCGATGCGGACGAATCATCGGCAAATACTCAGCAACGGAAAATGGCAAACGATTCATTCGTCTCCCAAGGCATGCTTATCAAAGTTACTCGATCACAATATTGCCGCATATGCCCGGATTCTTGAACGAAAGTTCAAGGATGCAGCTAATCAAAAACGAGGCCCGGAACAGCCTGTTCAGCCTGAAATGGCTGAGCTAGAACTCGAAGACTACATTTCAAGGACCAACTTGTCGCCTTTGGAGTAGCGCGAATTAGCTGCGGTATAACCCTGTCCTTCCATTCCTCCATCGGAACCCACTCTCCGCTGTTGATATCGTAGATATCTCCGCCGCACACGCCGACCCAGTGGGTATATTGTCCAGACCACCTTGCTGAATTGGGATAATTCATCCACGGACCGTTTAGTTGAATAAGAGCAATGCCAAAATCGGGAAAATCGTTTGTGACTGCAAATTGAATACCGCATGCTTCGGCTGCGGCCCTCATGTCACGCATCGTTGTAAAGCACCTCGTCTCGAAATGTGAGAAGAACTGCATGATGTCACACACCTGCAACGAAAGTATTGCAGCGAATGAAGACGGCCCACAATTGGCACCAAACACGCGATTTGCGACGACAACGTCGCTTGGGGCCCGCAGTCGATTTGGAGGAAGGCTGTAGGTCGAGGCTGGCGAAGTCATACGCTCTCTCCTTTCAAAAGCAGGTTAGCCATTCGCACACGCTCCCCTTTGTCGAGATCACTCATAAATACCGAAACTAAATCGGTTAATACAGCCTGCTGGTAAGGTTTACGCAACCCCTGGAACCTTTTTTTCCAACGATATCGTTTTCGCACGCCCGCATCTCGATCTCTATACGTATCGCCCAGAAACCGGACATCATGTAAGAGTCTTGCTTCAAAATTCATCCAGACCACTTCTTCTCTCAGCCCCACGTGAGACGTGCCAAGAAATTCCTCTCGCACCCAATCAGCTAACATTTCGTCGTAAAGCTCACTGGGATAACCGGAGATCATCACCATACAAGGTAAATCTCGTAGCCATTTCAAAATGGATGCGTGCTCTGTGCTGGTATATTCGTGCCGGTATACCCTGCTAGCACGGCGGGTCTGCGGAAGATACGGAGGATCGGCGTAGATAAGGGTATCTGGAGTTAGCGCAAGCGAGTTGATGGCAGCAACCGCATCGCAACAGATGAATTTGTAGTTTGTAGGAAATTCCTCGAATGCCCGCAACGGCTCCGGATCAATGTCGATGCCGATATTTATTTCTGCCGGTTTTTTATGCCTCATAACGGCCCCGCCACCAAGGTGTGACTCGATGTAGACCCGGTGAGGCGGCATCATGTTGATGATTCGCTGATAGCTCTTCCCTTTTCCTCCTGGATAGCGCATGGCTCATTCATCGTCGGAAATGACGATGATGTCAAGAATATCCAGCGATTATTGCTGGGTTGCATAGAACTCAGTCACTTCTTTAATCGGAGGAGATCTCTATAGCTGCGTGTCGGACTTGCAAGGCATGCTAAAAGAGAAGGCATAGCAGCCCGCTTCGTAAACGTAGCCCCCGACACACCGCTATTATTGCCGCCGGACATTCGGGTGGGGGGGCGGCCAACCACCTGGTGCATTCCGTCATGGACGAGGTGGCCAGTTGGATTTGAGCAGCGCGCGAGTCAACCAACGCGGCACTGGCGACAAGCAATATTCGCTCAGCCGAAAGGCGCCACAGATCGGGAGGCGTCTGATGAAGCTTATCCCTCCCAGTCTGGAAAGATTCCCTCAACCATCTCCATGATCTCCGATTTCATGGGATGGTCTTCGAGCGCCCAAACCAGGTCACAAAACCCCTCCTCTCCCATTTCATCTTTGGCCGCGATCAGGAGCTTCTTCAGTTTCCCCTTTTGGCTGTCGAACGTTTCCGGGGTCACATGGAGGTAGAGGAAGTCCGAGATCTCATCCCTTGGATCACTGGCTGTGCAACAAATGCCAGATTCATCGAAATAGCGGGGCGCGATGGATTCGGGAAAAGGGGCAGCTTTGCCTCCTATAACATTGTGTTTCGCGGGCTTCTTGCGGGGAAGCAGGGACGCACCCTTTGGTTGAGGCATCTTCATGAGCTTCTCCTCGTCAATCCAGACTTGAAGCGATCCTTTGATCGGCCCGGCCGGTTTATCGCCGATTTTAAGAGCGGCAGCGTGCAGGATGGCACACAAGCCCTGGAACGGCATCGTTCGTAGGACAATGCCCAAGGCGTGGCGCGCCCGTTCGTCTTTGACTCCGAGCCGATCCATGATTTTGCCTGCCGGTTGCCGCCAAAATTCCCGGGATGGTTCAATGGCCCGGAGAATAGGTGCGGGCGAGAAGACATGTAGCATTTCAAGTGGGTCACCTGGTTCCAATGCCATGAGCCTTCCGAGCAGCGTCGCGTTCCCGCAGTCCGCGGCCGCGAATACGTTCTGAAGGTTGGCGACCTTTTGCTGGAGAAGCTTTGATTTGGCTGCGAGCCTTAGCATCGGCATCACGTCGATGGGGACGCATTTCACATCCCGCGAACTGGTTGCAATCCAATCTTCCATCGGGATCCAATCATCGATAGGAACTCGAAGCACCTTCTCTTTTACGAGAAAGAGGGTGGCGTCACAGGAGGCTCCCAAGCGCTCTGCTTGCCGCTGCTCCAGGACCAATCCGCCCTGCTTGATTTTATAAAAGAACATGACCAAGTCGAAGATGTGCTGGATGAAGCTTTCCATGTCCTTCCGCACCCCGGTTGATTGGCACTCAATAGAACTTCCTATAGGCCCCAGTTCCAGAAAAGGTAATGCGTTGAAACCAGCAGTCGGCAATTTCCACTTCGCGGTATTCCCCCGGGATTTGCGAGTCGCCATTTTCCTCGCCTCTTGCTGGGCGCGAATGGCATCAATCTCATCCCCGTCCCCAAGACGCGTCGGATTGCGTTCCATCCACCATGTGCTGGCCACATGACAGAGGTGAAGGGTGAACGACCGAGCAAAGACCATCAAATGGGCCGTAGTGTTCGAAACGGAGCCTCCCCCGATTTCGCCAAACCACCTATCGCAAAAGGTGCATCCGAACGGGGCTGAACCTTCGCTAACAGCATCCGTCGCCGAGCCGACGCATTCAATCATGTATGGTATACTGTAGGGAAACCGTTGCAGCCGCACCGCATACCTGACCGCAAGCACAACCTCCGAAACCGACTGGAGTGAATTCCTTATGGCAGGGACAGCGAAGGCTGTTAGAAGTTCCCGTAGCAAGTCGGCTTTGGCCAGCTTCAGATCTGGTTCTTCGATGGCCACGATTTCGCGGATGACTGTTCCAAAGCCACTCTGTTGCAAGAGAAGCGGTAATTGACTGGGAAGCGCCGGGAGCATGAAACCCCAGCCTGACCCCCGTTTCCGGGCGGAAAGCATCACCCAGGCGGGGCCATTGTCTTCCGGGCTTAGCTTTCCGAGAAGGTGATAGAGATCCTCACCAACGCCTCCGTGCAAGGCGATCCCGGGGCGGCCCAGTACATTTTTGATTCCTTTGTCTTCGGGCCGATTCGATTTTCGGGAGTCGACGGCAGCAAAGGTCGAAACCGAGCCATCGGCGGAAGTATGACTCCAGCGGATACCCACATCAAAGCCGACCAGGAGAGCGGCACTCACCCAACCGCTACGGGTCTTTGCCTCGTCGCCGGGCACACCGCCATTCTTGAGCGTCGCAAATGACGGATTGCCGGTCAGCCAATGAGCGGAAGCCTGGTTATGAGCCACTCCGGCCAGCCCGATTACTGCATCCACGAAATCCTTTTTGCGCACCCGCACTTGTTGGGCTGCGTCCTTCAGCGGGCCGTCGGTTCCAATAATCGCAAAGAGGCGGTTCCAGTGCCTCAATTTTTCAAGCACCTCGCAATAGGGGTCGAGGGACGAAGACGAATCAGCTATCGCCTGTGTAAAGGCCTTCTTTGCCTCATTGTAAATCAGGGAATGATTGCGAGCCCATCGGTCGATAAAGCGTTCCCCGTGAAACGGTGCCAGGAGATCCTCAACCCAGAAGCGCATGGATCTCCTGTCGGAATCCATAGCCGACCGGCGCTGATTGGCGAAATCGGTCAGGATGTAGCAGCAATCATCCTCGCCGATTTTTCCAACCCAGAGGATTTCAAATTCGTGAAGAGGCAGCGAGTATCCCGAGCTTACCGGCTCAAGCTGGGGATGCGCCTTTGCATCCTGCTGAGCCGCCTTGAAAGTTGCAGAGTTGTAACCCAAGACCTTCCGGGCGAATTTGGGCCCGTTCTTCAGGCGATTGATCAACATGCGCCTTCGCTCGACGTTGCTTACCGTCAATGAGACATCACGGAAAACCTGCCCAACTGCCGTGCATGCTGCTTTGAAAATCTTGGGCAGGCAGCTAGCAACACGATTATAGAGACCTTCTAACATGGAAGGTTAATATGGTCTCGCTGGAAATCCGCCAGTCTTTTTCGAGTTTTTTATTTATCGCCCTTAATGGAGGTCAAATAGAAGGCATCCCTCTATAGGAATAGCGCTCAAGAATACCCGTAGGCTGCGTCTTCCTTGAGGGCGTTGATTTCTGCCTGGCGGTGTTTCTGAGGGACGCTATCCGTGTGCAGGCATAATTGGCCCAGGGATCAGTAATAGGATCGGCAATTTTTTGTGAAATTGAACTTAATAAACCATATTTTAGGCTTGAAATAAGCGCATTTGCAAACGGTTGACATCGGTAAAATAATCGGCAAAATAAGACTCATGGAGTTTTATGACCACCCCAGTTCAATGGATCCGCTTCTCCCATCCAGCGGACAACCCGAACTGGAGGGGGCGGCTATTTCGCTTCTGGCTGGTACCGCGCGGCTTTCCGAACGGTTGCGTCCGCATACACGCGCGCGCATCGCCGCATTAATTCGGTCAATGAACGGCTACTATTCCAATTTGATAGAAGGCCATCGCACCAAGCCCCATGAGATCGAACGCGCTCTCCGCAACGACTTCTCGGGTAAAAAGGAGGTCCGGGACAAACAGTTGCTCCACGTTGCGCACTTGCAGGCGCTGGAAATCTTGGAAGCGGAGAACCCAACAATCGAGGACCTGCTGACGACCGAGTTTATTCTCCGGATTCACCAAGAGTTCTGCAAACGCCTCCCTCGGGAAATGCTGATTCAAAAGGGGCCTGGGGAAAAAGAATACGAAGTCGTTCCGGGGAAATTACGGGACCACAATGTATCGGTGGGGCGCCACGTTCCCCCGGATTATCGATCTCTGCCGAAGTTCCTTGATAGGTTCACCGGCTTTTACCGCGAGGAAGCGAAAAAATCACCGCCGGCAAGCATTATGGCAGCCATGGCCGCCCATCATCGTTTGGCTTGGATACACCCCTTTGCCGATGGGAATGGCCGTGTCGCGCGGTTGCTGACGCATCTGTGGCTGCGGAGTGCCGGGGCCGACGGGGGCGGAATGTGGACCCTCTCCCGTGGACTCGCGCGCCGCGTGGAGGGATATCGATCCGCCCTGGATAATGCGGACGAGAAACGGCACAACGATTTCGATGGGCGCGGCCCGAGGTCGGATGCCGCGTTGCGGGATTTCTGCCGATTTATGTTCGACGCCGCCCTGGACCAGGTGACATTCATGAGCAACCTGCTCGATATCGGGGAATTTGAAAACCGACTCGCGGCGATTTGCCGACAGCAGGAAGCGGAGGAGAAGATCCCCAAGGGAGCGTTGGTTCTCGTCAAACAAGTCTTTTTTGAAGATGAACTCCGTCGTGGCGATGCCTCGCGTATTCTCGGGGTGTCTCCCCGAACTGCGCAAACGATCATAGCCAGGCTTCTTGAGAAAGGCTGGCTATTGTCTCCGAGCCCCAAGGGGGTGCTGACCCTCGGGTTCCCCAACAGCGCGCTTCCGTTCCTTTTTCCGAACCTTTACCCCTCGGGATCACCAGAAGACTAACGGTGTTTCGCACCTATTCGCGGAAGCGCCACAAGGAATCACTCCCCAACAAAGGCGTCGTTTACCTCGCCTTGGAACGCTCATAGCCCATCTAGCGGAATGCCAAGATGCGTTTGCTATGCATCTGTGCCGGTCAGAGGAGCGCGTCAACGCTCTTGGAGGATGGTAACATTTGAGGATTTAAGCGCGCGACATGGTTCGAAAAAGAACAAAAGATGGGTTAACAGCTCAAATCGGGAACAATTTAGAACTTAACAGCCAACCAGCATGCAAGCACAGGACTCTATGTCATCTTGCTCTGCCGCGGAGATCCTTGCCCAACCAATCCACGTCCATTTCCCCGGCAACCGTCTGGACAAAGGGGAGGATATCCTGCTTGGTTGACGCCGCCTCCAGGGCCGCCATGTACGCGGGGCGCTGCGAAACCCGGATAATTGTCCAAGGATATCCGCTGGAGGCGAGCATGGCGTTCATGAGGAAACGGCCAATACGGCCATTCCCATCCTGATACGGGTGGATAAATACAAAAAGAAAGTGTCCCAATACCCCACGAACAGCGGCGTTGGGTTCCTCCTGGAGCGATGTAAAGAGCGCCTCCATGGCATGACACCGATCGCGCCCAACCGTGTCCATCTCCTTTAAACCAACGGAGAAAGCTATCTTTTAAGGGATCCATATCTACGCGCGCGTTCCTCGCGCAACTTGCTTG